>CAJDVE010000017.1_pt1 | contig 19481 bp, 19 predicted proteins | sample 7391271 | NCBI WGS metagenome assembly CAJDVE01 (sample SAMEA7055701, study PRJEB34461) | soil metagenome | biome: terrestrial ecosystem; feature: Peninsula; material: soil | place: Antarctica | collected 2016
TTTTGCTTTCTGTTCTTTATTTTCCTCAACCCCTTGAATGGGCTTTTGGTGAATATATAACACTGTGTTAGTGTTTCTATTTGAGAGGTTTCTACTTACATTACTGCAACCGCACGAATTCTTTTGTGTGGGGTTTGTAGTAAATAACCGCACAATAGTAATTGAATTACCAATTGTTTATTATTTATATAATGCCGCTTGTGTGGCTCTTTGCCGCGTATGTTGTATAGCAGAAAGCACTCTCGCTTAGCGGCAAGTCTCTCACTTGTGATGATAAAGATCAGCGGTGTCTAATATTTGGACTATATATAATTAGGGTATTATAAAATGATTTTCATATATAGTTTCAACGCTTTGTATACTTTATATACCAAAGTTTTAAATGAGAGTTAAATGTATTCATATTCTCTGTGAACTGGTATGAAAAGCTATCTACATGGTATAATATCAGTAAAAGGGAACTTAAATTTACTACCATAGCTGAAATAAATAAATCGTGTTTTAAAATTTACGAACCTTACAGATTTAAATAAACGGAACTACACCATAATCTCTCTATGAGAATTTGGTGTAATTCCGTTTAAATAATCTTTTATTTGCAGTCAAGCAATTATTTCAATGATTTACTTAACCCTTTTTCAAAAGATCTCTTATCTCGGTTAGTAAAGTCTCTTCTTTAGTAGGCTCTGGTGCAGGTGCAGGCGCTGCTGGTTCTGCGTCCTTCTTTCTTTTCATGTTATTCATTGCTTTAATAACAAAGAAGATTGAAACACCAATAATCAAAAAGTCTATAACTACTTGGATGAAGTTACCATAATTAAAAGTTATCGCCGGTGACACTAATTGATCACCACTCATTACGGCTTCTTTAAATATGAATTTCATTTCTGAAATCTTGCTATCTCCAAGTAGCATTGAAATAGGAGGCATTAATATGTCGTTGACAAATGATGTTACTATTTTTCCAAATGCACCACCAATAACAATACCTACTGCCATGTCCATTACGTTTCCACGTAATAAAAATTCTTTTAATTCTTTTCTTAGTGCCATTTCTGTATAATTTTTAATTTATAAATGTATAAATACAATGCTTTACTAAGTAAATTAGAATATCTCTGCAATCATGCAACGTGCAGATCCACCACCAGCTAGCTCTATTGAATCTAGAGGTGATGATATAACTTTGCAGTGTCTTTCTAAAATATCCATTTGTTCTTTTTTGAATGCATTTTTTGCAGTCTCCGACATAATCAAAAAGTTGTCATTTTCAGAATTTCTCACTTCAATTATATTAGCACAGAAACTTTTCATCTGTTCAAAAGAAATTTCAATAACATCTCTATTAGAGTCTTTTAGTCTATTTATAATACTATTTCTTCGGTTCTCATCTGTAATTGATTCTGCACAAATTACCGCATATTTTTCACCAATACTCAACATTACGTTAGTATGATAAATGTTTCTTCCTTCTTCGTCGTAAGCATTAAAAATCTCGGGCTCTGAGTTCATTTTAGTGTAAAACTCTTCGAAAACAATATCATCGGTTCTTTCAGAGCGACAAGCGTAAGCAACTCGGTTATTATGATCTAAAATCATACTTCCAGTTCCCTCTAGGAATCTATTCTTCTCTTCCCAAACTGTAAGGTCTATAACCTTGTGAGCACTAAAATGTTCTTCAATAGTTTCTAAAATATGAGATTTTCTTTCTTTTCTTCTGTTTTCTGCAAACATTGGATAAAGAACTAGTTCTCTCGTCGAATGGGTGGAAAACCAATTGTTAGGATATATTGAATCAGGAGTATGTGGTTCAATAGTATCTTGAACTACAACTACTTCTATATTGTTCTTGCGTAAATTTTCTACAAAAGCATCAAACTCCTGCAGTGCTCTTTCACTAAGATCTAAAAGTGATGTTTTTTTCTGAAAATGGTTGTTTTCTGCCGTTTGCTCATTAAAAGTAAAATGTGCAGGTCTAACCATTAATATTTTATTAGCTGTTTGCATTTTGCTCTAATGTTTTTATTGATTTCTCTATGATGGCTATTCCTTCATATAGCTGTTCTTCAGTAATAACTAAAGGAGGAGCAAAACGGATAATGTGTTGATGTGTTGGTTTTGCTAAAAGGCCATTTTTCGCCATTTCAATACATACATCATATGCTGTTTTTCCATTATAAGGTTGTATTTCCACAGCATTTAAAAGTCCTTTCCCTCTAACTAATTTTACAAATGGAGAATCGATAGCTTTCATTTTAGCTCTAAATATCTCACCATATTTCTCAGCCTTTTCAGCAAGGTTTTCATCTAAAACTACTTTTATTGCAGCTGTTGCTACTTTACATGCTAACGGAAATCCTCCAAATGTTGAACCGTGTTGTCCAGGACTAATAGTCATCATAATTTCATTGTCGCAAAGTACTGCCGAAACTGGCAAAACGCCACCCGATAAGGCTTTTCCTAAAATTATAATGTCTGGTTTAAAGTTTTCATGATCGCAGCAAAGCATTTTACCTGTTCTAGCAATTCCAGTTTGAATTTCATCTGCTATAAAAAGTACGTTGTGTTGTTTGCATAAATCGTAACATGCTTTTAAATAACCTTCATCTGGTACTACAACTCCTGCTTCACCTTGAATTGGCTCAACAAGAAATCCTGCAATGTTTTTCCCCTTTTCTTTCAATATACTTTCTAATGCTTTTGTATCATTATACTCTATTGTTTCGAAACCAGGTGTGTAAGGACCATACTCTTTTTTAGCATTATGGTCTGTAGAGTATGAGATAATTGATATGGTTCGACCATGAAAGTTGTTTTTGCAAGTTACAATGATAGCTTCATTATCAGCTACTCCTTTTACCTGATAGGCCCATTTCCTTGCCAGCTTTAGCGCAGTTTCAACTCCCTCGGCTCCTGTGTTCATTGGGAGGAGCTTGTCGTAACCAAATAACTCGGTCATCATCTTTTCGTAAGGACCAAGAGTGTCATTATAAAAAGCTCGAGAAGTTAAACAGAGTGTTTCTGCTTGTTCTTTTAAAGCTTCCACAATTTTAGGATGATTGTGACCTTGATTTACTGCTGAGTATGCCGACAAAAAGTCTAAGTATTGTTTTCCATCAACGTCCCAAACTAAGGGTCCTTCGCCTCTAGATAATACTACAGGTAATGGTTCGTAATTGTGTGCGCCATGTTTTTCTTCTAGAGAAATGTAATGTTGTGATTTTTCGGATAGTTGCATAATAGTGATTTATAAGTTAATTTGCAAAATATGTTTTGTTAGCAAATATAGCAATTTCTTGCTAGAATTGTATATTATTCTAGAATTTTCCCAAACTAAATTGTTTTTTTACATTAAAACTTGTATGAATTGGTGTGGTATTTTTTATTTGTGACTCACTCTCGGTAAATTTATTTATTTTTGTACTAGTTACAAATGCACTTACTACTTAATTATATATATGAAGCTTGTATTAAATAATTTATCAGAGATTGATAATGTTGCGCAAAAGTTTGTTGAGAATATGGAAGATAGAAATGTCTTTGCTTTTTACGGAGAAATGGGAGCAGGTAAAACAACTTTTATCAAAGCCATATGTAGGGTTTTAGGTGTTACTGAAACAATTACAAGCCCAACCTTTGCCATTGTAAATGAATATAGTAAAAATGATGGAAGTCCCATTTTTCATTTTGACTTTTATCGTATTAACACAATTGATTAATCCTATAATATTTAGTTTTAGATGCTTTGTTTTATTAGTTCGAGTATTAAACTAATCTAGGTTTAACTGCTCTATATATAGTGTATTAAAAAGTAGTTATTCTTTTTACATTATTGGTACGATAAAACCATTTGCAAAAAAGTATAGTTTTTTAGGTGACACAGGTTATGTATCTTTGAATCTTACAAATACAAAAATGAAGATTCAATTCTCATGAAGTTTTTATTATTATGAAAAGACTATTTATCAATATATTTTTAATTCTTTCTCTTGCCTCTGCATCAGCTCAGGTGAATACAGAAAGAGTTATGCTTATAGGGCGCAATGCACTTTACTTTGAAGATTATGTTTTGGCAATACAATACTTCAACCAAGTTATTGGTTCAAAGCCTTATTTAGCCGCACCCTATTATTATAGAGGAATGGCAAAGTTTTTCTTAGATGATTTTAAGGGAGCCGAAGAAGATTGTTCTTTATGTTTAGAGCGCAATCCTTATTGGTTTGGAGCATATCAATTAAGAGGTGCTGCTCGGCAGAACAGAGAAGACTATGAAGGGGCAGCTAAAGATTATAAACGTAGCTTAGAATATTTACCTGAAGACAAAATAACCTTGCTCAATATGGGTATTGTAAATATTGAGTTGGAGGAGTTTGATGATGCAGAAAAAACTTTTGAAGACCTCCTCAGGCTATATCCAGATTATACGCCAACCTATTTGATGAGAGCTGCTATGTTTTTAGAAAAGGGAGATACTATAAAAGCTATTCAAAACTATGATATAACTATTGAGAAAGACCCCTATACATCGCACTCTTTCGCCGCACGAGGAATTTTATATTTACAACAAGAAGATTACAACAAGGCACTTGCAGACTTGGACGAGGCTATTCGTTTAGATCCTTATTTTGGAGGCAATTACATTAATCGAGGATTAGTGCGTTATCATCTTAAAGATTTGCGTGGCGCAATGGCAGATTATGATCGTGTGATAGAAATGGATCCCAATAATTTGATTGCTCGTTTCAATAGAGGGCTTTTGCGTGCTCAGGTGGCTGACAATAATAGGGCAATAAAAGACTTTGATAAAGTAATTGAATTAGAACCCACCAATACTATTGCTTATTTGAACCGAGCTATGCTTAATACTCAAATTAATGATAATGCGAATGCTCTACGAGATTTGAATGTTGTATTGAGTGAGCATCCTGATTTTTTTCAGGGATACTATTCTCGTGCTCAATTAAAACGTGAAATGAACGATTTGAGAGGAGCTGAAGAGGATTTTAAGCTAGCGCGAGTAAAAGAAGCAGAAGCTAAACAGCGAATTGCGAACGAAGAATTGGCATTAATAGATATTTCAGAAGATACCCAAACAAAAGGCACTCGCGAAGAGACTGATAAAGATATCGATAAGTTTAGAATGTTGGTGGTTGCTGACAAAAAAGAAGAACAGAAATCTAAATACAAGAGTGAAACAAGAGGTAAAGTTCAAAATTTAAATGCGGAAATATCACTTGAACCCAAGTTCGTTATCACTTTCTATGAGAAGCCTTATGAAGTGCAGCGTCCGGTTTATTATTCATCATTAATATCAAAAGCAAACAGCACTTTGGGGTTAACTTGGAAAATAAGGGCTACAAACTCAGAGGTTTCACTAAATGAGCTGCAGGTTCAAACACATTTTAGGTCTATCGAGAACTATTCCAAACAGATTGAGGAGACTACAGATAATACAGCTTTATACTTTGGGCGAGGCATAGATTTTATGCTTATTCAAGATTATGCTTTAGCAATAGAAGATTTTGACAAAGTAATTTCAAAAGACCCTCAATTCACACTTGCTTATTTTGCACGTGCTCTGTCACGCACAAAGCAGATAGAGTCTAATCCTGATATTCAAGAAGAACGAACTCGTTTAGCAGAATCGTCAAATAGAATGAAACTTCCTTTAGTAAAAGACAAGTTAATTGGCGATGGAAAAACAGTTGTTCCTGAAGTATCGAAGAAGACATTGGAGTATGATGTAATCATCAAAGATTACGAAAGAGCGATAAATTTAGACCCTCAATTTATTTATGCTTATTACAATCGAGCCGAAGTATTAAGTATTCAAAAAGATTATAGAGGAGCAATATCAGATTACACAGAGGCCATTAATATAGAGCCTCAATTTGCAGAAGCTTACTTTAATAGAGGATTGGCAAAACTAGCTGTTGGTGAAACTGCATCTGGACTAGATGATTTACGCAAAGCTGGAGAACTCGGCGTTGTTGAATCGTACAGTATTATTAAAAGAATGCAGTAAATAAAAGATTATTCTACAAAAAAAAGACCTGTGAGTTTAAACTTACAGGTCTTTTTTTATTTATTACAATCTCAATGTATTCTTAATTGAAGCCGTATGCTGCCTTCCGCATCTCTTGTGCATCCATGAAAGGTTTTGAAGGTTTTAAATACTCTGCCATAAACTCATAAACAGTAAAACGAATATCTGTAGCTTCTTTGCTATCAATTCTATCGAAACCATGTCCACCCGATGCATCTTCAAATATTTTATATCTGAAATCTTTGTCATGTTTTTTCAAAGTCTCTATCATTAGTTCCACTTCTTCCACATACACATCGTTATCATTTGTATTAGTGTAAATCATTAAAGGTTTCTGCAAGTTTTTTGCATAAGTAGTGGGTGAGCGGCGTTTGTACTCCTCAGGATTTTCTTTTATAGACTCGCCAATATGATATGGTGCAGTAAAATATTCAGAATAATATTGTTTATGCGATGCCAATCTATTTTCCAAATCACTAACCGGCACTCCTGCAAAGGCACATTGATACTTATCTGATTGTTGCAATATCTGCATCAGAGCAATCATTCCACCATGACTCCATCCCATCACACCCACACGGGTTTCATCTACAATGCTGTAGTTTTCTATCATATAGTTTCTGCTTTCTAGCACATCGTCATTTTCCCTTCCTCCATAATCAATGTTTTCATAGGTAGCTTTCCCGTATCCTGTGCTTCCTCTGTATTCTGCAGATACAACTATATACTCTTGCGCCATCAATTCACGGATTATATGGGTGTGGTAAGTGGAGAAGTCGGAGTGTATTCCACTGTGTGGGAGCACAATAAGCGGATATTTTTTGTTAGTATCAACACTTTTAGGGATAAATACATACGAATAGAATTGAAGCTTATTGTCTGCAAATCTATCATCAGGCTCTTTTGCTTTCCATCTTGGCGTGCTTGTCAGTCGCACCTTATCTATATGTGCTATATCGCCCACTCGATGAAACCAAGTGTTGTCATCAATTTTTTTCTCTAGAATATCAAATCGATGTTGATAATCTTTTACTTCTTGTTTTAACTCTTTTATTTCACTCTGCAACATATTGTAAAGTGTAGTGTCTGTTTGTGCAAAAGAGGTTGTTGTGATAATAAGTGCAAAAGCCCAAAGAGCAAATAGTCTTAAGTTGATGTGTTTCATAAATCTGTTGTTTTAAAAGGTATGTAGCAAAAATAGTTATTGTTTTGGATAAAACATAAAATACAGATCTTTATTTAAAAAGTAATTACTCTATTGTTTATTTAGAAATAGAATTGCAAACCAATAGTTGCTTGATTACCCTTGGGCCCTTTGTTATTTAAGAAAAGACTCATTGGGGAGTAGGATGCAAAAACTCCACAATGATTTATTCCAGCCTGAACTAGTATGTCAAAAGTTACAGGGCGCAGGTTTAAATCACCAGGCATTTTTGTTTTTCTTTTCTTGCCGTCCACATCTTTCCATACTTTTGATGATGATGCCGTTTTTGCTTTCAATACCACCCCTCCATTTAAGAATATATGAGAATGTCTACTTATTGGAAAACTTGTTTCTACAAGTAAAGGAAAGGTCAAGTAAGTAGCATGTAAGCGTGTGTCTCTGTATTCGCTGCCTATTTCTGTAGTTGTAATCACCGATTTATAATCTACCACCTCAATGGCTTTGTTATTCTGAAAATGGATGGAGTTAAACTGTATTCCCATGCCAGTATTGCCTCTAAAATTGCTCTTCCCAAACTCGAAGACGACAGTTGCAAAATTAAAATTATACTGAAGCGAACGACTCACATTTACAATAGAAGCCATCTCTCCATCAAAATCGAATCCTTTGGGCGCATTTGAAAATCCAATACCGAAACCATTCCAATGATGTGGTCTGGTGTTTCTGCGTTTATCTTTTGGCTTAAATATATCCGGAATCGAAACGGTGAAACTATTGTTATATTCTTTTTCAACGCTTTTGTCTCCCACAAACACGCCTTCATATATTTTCTCATTGTAAACTGTGTCACCCTCAACATTTATACGAAATATGTCTACTTTAATATCATTGTTACTATCGTCAATAATAATTTTCTTGTTCTTGTGATAGATAATAGTATCGCTGGGCAATTCAAAACTCTTCGCCGTTGTTAGTAAGGGCAGAAGAAAGAAAAGTACAATTGTTAGCTGTTTCATATTGGTGTAATTTAGTTATTTATAATTCTAGTTTAATCAAATTAAGGTGTCAGTTATTCCTTAGGTTTTATAAATAATAGGTTCACTATATCTTCCGACTCTATATCACCTTCCATATAGATGAGTGTTGCTGTGGCATTATCAGATATTTTAAATAAGATATAGCGGTTCTTCATTTTGTTTTCCATTGGTAGCTGGTAGTAACCAGAATAGATAATGCCATTTGAAATCACCTCTTTTATTTTCTTCGCCTTTTTCTTATCAGTTTCTAAACTTTGCTGAATCTCTTCAGAGCGCTTTTTGTCATAAGGCAAAGTAATACTTTTATAGAAATCGAGATGATAAGATTTAATCACATCATCTGACAGCACAACCATAGTACTACCTTTCTGTTTGCCATATTGTTCAAATATCTTATTTATGGCCAATTGCTTTTGGGCAAACGTTGCCGATGCCATCAAAAATATTGCCAACAATACGATGTATCTGCTATAGCAATTTCTCTTTTTTGTTTTGCTCATGTTATTCCCCTCCCATATTTTCTTCGAAAATAGCACTCATCTGCTCCATGAATATATTTTCGTTTGATGATACATTTTCAAGTGACTTCTCTGCAAACATCTTAATCTCTTCTTTATCAGTAATTCGTTTTCCATTAATCCATGCATAGCTGTCGCTGCCATTTGAGTTGCTTTTTCCTGGCGAAAACAAAAAGAACACAGCTATTATACATGCCGCAGCTACTGCACTAATGTAGAGTGATTTGCTGAATATTGTCTTTCTCTTTTTAATTACAGTTAGTGCTGGTGAAGCATCACTTACTCCTTTCAATATTTCCAAAGCAACACGTTCATCTTCTATGTAAATAAACATTGGGGCCAATTCTTTCAGATGCTCAGGAAGGTTGTTTTGGTTGAAATAGGCGCGCAACGTTTGTTCATCTTCAAGCGTTGTCTCCCCTTCAAAGTATTTGTTCAGCAAGTTGTCAATATTCATCATTCTCCCCTTTCTTTTTTCTGTTGTTTTCTAAATATAAGTCGCGTAAGCGTTTGCGAGCACGCGATAAGTTGTTTCTCACAGCTTCAGTAGTCATGTTCATAGATGTCGCAATTTCGTGGGTTTCGTAACCATGCAAATCTTTCAACTCAAATACTTTTTGTTGTAGTGGAGGAAGCTTTTTAATGATGTTGCGTACTGCTATACTACTATCTTTCACCTCCATTAGTCTGTCTGGTAAAGGTTCATTTGCTATAAGATTATCATGTAGGGAATCATGCGAAGTATATTGCTTGGTTCGAATTCTATCAATACTCAAGTTTTTTGTCATCGTTGTACTATAAGCTGCCACATTGCTATATTTAGAGAATTCCTCTCTGCGGTGCCAAATTCTTAGACATACGTCTTGCACTACGTCTTCAGCATCTGCAACGTTTTTAGTTATTCTATATGCAATGGAAAGTAATTGTGGACGCAACGTTACAATTAACTTTTTATACTCTTCAATATCCATACTTATATACTCGACGAATAAGCAGCATGAAACGTATCATCGATTAGCGAGTTTTTTATAGAAAGTGTTATTAATTTTATCTTTGAAGAGAGTAACGAAGATTTACTCTTTACGTTGAGCATTCTTAAGGAAGTAATATCCATTCTTTTGCTCCACTTTTGCCGACACAGTATGAGCGTCGTGGTAGAATATAACTCTTCTTCCTTCTTGCACCACTTTGTCAAGGAGTCGTTTTTTTTCTTCCATAGCTAGTGCAGCATTGTTGTCGAAAGCCGAAAGCCATCCAAGCGACACATGTGCAGAAGTAGGAACCACGTCGCCAGGATAAACAATCTTGTCATCGTCACTGTCGATGAAAGCAGCAATTTGTCCGGGAGAGTGTCCATCGTAAAGTTTTAAGGTGAAACCATCAAGGAGTTCAGTATCTTCTTCAATAAAAGTCAGTTGATTAGAATCGAAAACAGGTTCAATGTTTTCTGCAAACAGTGCATCTTTCTCATATAGAAGTGGATTGCGGTAGTTTTCCCATTGCGCTTTGCTCAACCAATAGGTTGCATTGGGAAATGTGGGGGTAGCATTTTTGTTTTCATCAAAACATGTGGCATAGCCACAATGGTCGAAATGGAGATGAGTCAACACAACATCCGTAATTTCGCTTAGGTCATATCCAATTCTATTTATCTCCTCCACTATATCTTTCAAATTGTGTGGTTGATAAAACTTTAGTTCATGTTTGTTTCCAAGTCCTGTGTCAATAAGAATACGCCTGTTTTCTGTCTCCACAAAAAGGCAGCGCATAGCCATAATACACATATTCTGTTCGTTGCAAGGATATTTACGTTCCCAATACATTTTTGGTATAGGCCCAAACATTGCACCGCCATCGGCCATAAAATATCCCGATTCTATGATGTGAAACTTAATCATTCGTTGTATTTTTGTACAAAATTAATCAAAAGGTTCGAGTTTAGATAATTATGAGCAAGGCATATAGGCTTTATAGTCTGTAAGTTTTACTTATAATTGCAATTTGAGTTGAATCTAAGAAAAGGGAAATAGAAAATGTTTATTGCAGAACAAAAAAAGAGAGAGAATATAGCCGAGTATTTACTTTATATGTGGCAGTTAGAAGATATATTGCGTGCTTATGAATTAGACATCGATAAAGTGCAAAAAGGTTTGATTGACACCACTAATCATTCTGATGTAAAGAAAGCGGAGGCTCGCCAATGGTATATAAACCTTATTCAGCAAATGAGATTGGAAGAAGTTGAAGAAAAAGGACATCTCAATTCAAATAAAGAGTTGCTTAACGAGCTTAGCGCTTTTCATAAGCATTTGCTTAAAAATGCAAACGAGACAAAATACGTAGAGACCTACTACAAAACATTGCCTTATATTCAAGAGCTTAGAGCAAAGCTGGAAAATCAAGCAATGGATGAAATCGAAATTTGTTTTACTGCGCTTTATGGCTATTTGCTTTTGAAACTGCAGAAGAGAGAAATTTCACCTGACACTGCAACTGCAATTTTTCAGATATCACATTTAATGCGTAGTTTGTCAGAAAAGTACAATTCATTATCTAACAGACAAAACTAAAAATGGCTATTTACACAGGAACAACAAAGCATTTGGGTGGAACAGAAAAAGTAACCTCGAAGGAGCAATATTACTATGGTTTAGTTCAGAAAAAGGTGTTGGTTACAGGCGCAACTGGTCAGTTGGGTAGTGAGTTGAAAGAGTTTAACAGTGAGCACCAAAGTATGTTTCAGTATATATATACTGGATCTGCCGATTTAGATATTACTCACCTTGATGCAGTGCGCAATTTTGTGAAGGATCATTCTTTTGATTACATCATCAACTGTGCAGCCTATACTATGGTAGATTGGTGCGAATCAGATGTAGAAGTATGCAATGCAGTTAATCATCTAGGGGCAGAGAATTTAGCTAAAGTAGCAGTAGAGTTCAATTGTAAATTGATACATATCTCTACCGATTATGTTTTTGATGGAAAAGCTACAGTACCTTATCGTGAAGATTCGCCTGCCAACCCTCTGTCCGTATATGGCAAAGCTAAGTTGCGTGCCGAAGAGGCTGTAATGTCTATTGCCCCAGATTCAATTGTAATTCGAACTGCTTGGCTTTACTCATCCTACAAAGCAAACTTTGTGAAAACAATGTTGCGTCTTATGAATGAGAAAGAAGTTTTGACAATTGTAAACGATCAGCACGGAACACCAACTTATACTAGAGATTTGGCAGAAGCCATTACTATCATATTAGATAATGCAGAAGGGGGAGAGTGGAAAAAGGGCATTTATCATTTCTCCAATCTTGGTGAAACGACATGGTTTGGCTTTGCCCAAAAGATAAAGCAACTATTTAATATAGAGGGTTGTGAGTTGAAGCCAATCCCTACCAAAGATTATCCAACTGCTGCAGTTCGCCCATTATACACTGTGTTGGACAAATCGAAAATACAAAATACATTTCATTTCACCATTCCACATTGGGAGGTGAGTTTAGAGAAGTTCTTAAATAAACTTCGTAAAGACAATAAATAATAAAGCGATTTGTGCCTACTGCACATTTCAACAGAAAAAAAGTCAATAAGATACATATGAGTATTAAAAAAGAAATACAAAAACGTCGAACGTTTGCCATTATAAGTCACCCCGATGCGGGAAAAACAACACTTACCGAAAAACTATTGCTTTTTGGTGGTGCTATTCACATTGCTGGAGCTGTAAAATCTAATAAGATTAAGAAATCTGCCACTTCGGATTGGATGGAGATTGAAAAACAACGTGGCATATCGGTTGCTACATCTGTAATGGGATTCGACTATGAAAATCATAAAATAAACATCTTGGATACTCCTGGTCATCAGGATTTTGCTGAAGATACTTACCGTACTCTCACCGCAGTAGATAGTGTTATTGTAGTGGTTGACGTTGCAAAAGGTGTAGAGCAACAAACGCGCAAGTTGATGGAGGTGTGTCGTATGCGTCACACACCCGTTATGATATTTGTGAATAAACTAGACAGAGAGGGTCGCGACCCTTTTGATATATTAGATGAACTAGAGAAAGAACTAGAAATAAAAGTACGTCCATTAAGCTGGCCCATCGAAATGGGCGACAGATTTAAGGGCGTTTACAATTTGTATGAAAAGAGTCTCGACTTGTTTCAACCTAGCAAGCAGACAGTAACAAAATCGATAGCTGTAAAAGATATCAACAAAGATGACTTAGAAACTCATATTGGAGAAGCTTTGGCTGAAACTTTGCGTGAAGAAGTTGAACTAGTTACAGGTGTTTACCCTGAATTCGACAGAGAAGAATATCTTGCAGGCAAGTTAGCACCTGTTTTCTTTGGCTCGGCTTTAAATAACTTTGGTGTGAAAGAGTTGTTAGACTGTTTTGTTAATATTGCACCATCGCCTCGCCCAATAGTTGCTGAAGAGCGTGAGGTTGATCCTTATGAAGATGGGTTTAGTGGTTTTGTATTTAAGATTCATGCCAATATGGACCCTAACCATCGTTCGCGTATTGCTTTTTTGAGAATCTGTTCAGGTAAGTTTGAACGAAATGTCAACTACAAACATGTACGTTTCGATAGAATGATGCGCTTCTCTTCGCCTACAGCTTTTATGGCACAGAAAAAAGAGATTCTAGACGAAGCTTATGCTGGTGATATAGTTGGTTTGCCTGATACGGGTAACTTTAAAATTGGCGATACACTAACGTCAGGCGAGGATTTGCACTTCAAAGGATTGCCTAGCTTCTCACCAGAGATGTTTAAATACATTGAAAATGCCGACCCAATGAAGTCGAAACAATTGCATAAAGGTATAGAGCAGTTGATGGATGAAGGTGTGGCTCAGCTTTTTACAAACCAATTCAATGGTCGTCAGATTATTGGAACAGTTGGGCAACTTCAGTTTGAGGTTATTGAGTATCGATTGTTGCATGAATATGGTGCTCAGTGTCGTTGGGAACCTATTAATCTGTTTAAAGCATGTTGGATTGAAAGTGACAATGCGGAGGAGTTAGAGGATTTCAAAAAACGTAAATATCAGTACATGGCTAAAGACAAACAGGGTAGAGATGTGTTTTTGGCTGAGTCGAACTATATGTTGATGATGGCTCAACAAGACTTTAAAAACATCGCTTTTCACTTTACTTCTGAATTTTAATACCGTTAATCTAAGGTTTGTTAAGTGTGTGAACCAAAATCTGATCCCTCATGTTCTATTAGTGTACTATAAGAAAAATAACATTTAAAATTAGTAGACATGGATGATTTAAGATTTAAAGGAAAGTGGAATCAGTTAAAAGGAAAAGCAAAACAACAATGGGGTAATCTTACCGATGACGACCTAATTTATGTTGAAGGAAAAGAAGATGAACTCTACGGAAAATTGCAAGAAAAAACTGGTAAAAGCAAAGATGATATAAAATCGTGGTTTGATAAGCAAATGGACGAATTAGATTAGAGTTCTATTCTAGCATAGTTTATTTAAAAGTAAATTAATATACAGTGGATGGCAAAAGAAAAAGCTCTTTTGCCATCCATCTTTATTTTATACAGGGATCAAATAAGCCGATATAATATGACTTCCTAACCCAAGCAGCACAAAAACATGAAACACGGTGTGCACAAACTCTTTCTTTGCCATTGCATACACAACAGAGCCAATAATATAGAACACACCACCAGCTGCCAGCCAATACAATACCGGAAGACATTCATTCTCTATTGCTACTCTAATAGTTGGTTTTATTGCAACAAGTACAGTCATTCCCATTAATACATACGATGCTGTTTTCAAATGGCTGTTTTTTTTAATGGGCCTGAAATTAAATCCTATCCCAACTATTGCAATTAGCCATACTAATATAAAGAGCGACCATCCCCACATGCCCTCTTGGCGTAGCAATATCAGTGAAAATGGCGAATAGCTAGCTGCAATCAATACATATATGCTTGCGTGGTCGAAATGTCGGAGTATTCTTTTTGTTTTGGGCTCTTGTACATAGTGGTAGATAGTGGACGATAACATACAAATGAGCATCCCAAACCCAAAAATGGAGTGTGCCAATATTGCCCATGTTTCTAAGTTAAGTGTTTGTATGTAGTAAACTTGGAGTGAGTAGATGGTTTTTATCAACCATTTTTGATAGTTAACCTACCGTTTTAGATGTTTTTGTTATTATCAAACAGCCTACTTCTCGCCACCATACATGCACCCACAATACCTGCTTTTTGCTTCAGTTTAGATGTTTCTATTTTCGTGTCCCTGTTTACTAGGCTTAGTGAGTATTTCCTTATCGAACTCTTTATTGGCAACAACAAGAAGCCTTCGGCTTGAGAAACTTGTCCACCAATAACAACCAACTCTGGATTAAATATATTGATAAGTCCAGCTATGTATTTACCAAGTATATAGCCTACATCTTCTATGATTTCTATGCATAACGGATCTTCTTTTGCAACCGCATCCATTATGTCTGTCAATGTAAGTGTGCTTAAATCTTTAACCTGATCGGTGAGAATAGAACTTTCACCATTATTTATTCGTTCAATCACCGTACGGTGAATAGCCATGCCTGAGGCCTCGGTTTCTAAACATCCTTTTTTACCACAGTGACACAGAATTTCGTTGTCGAATATTGGGAAATGACCAAACTCTCCGGAGAAACCCGATTTGCCATAGTATGGTTTCCCATCTATAATTATGCCAATGCCCAAACCCCATCCAACATTCACAAAAATAACATTTTTCTCACCTCCCACTACTCCCGACATATACTCACCCAATGCCATAGCACGTGTGTCATTGTCAATTCCCACATTAAAGTTCAGCTTTTCTGTCAAAATATCGGTAATAGGTTGCTCGCTAAAGTAGAAGCTACTATAGCTATGGCCCGATTCAGGATTTACGCGGCCCGATATATTGAGATTGATATTAAAAAGTCGTTCTTTGGGCACCTTCACATTATCGATATAGTTTTGCAAGTGTTTATGAAGAATATCAAAAGACTCGGGAGTATTTTCAAATTCAAACTTAATCCCCATTTGATAATCTACCATCTCTCCTTTAAAATTCATGAGGGCAATGTTTAAATGATGCCTACTCATATCAGCACCTATAAAATAGATCGAGTCGGGCTTCAGTCCATATAAGATAGGATATCTCCCCCCCGAAGTCTGAACTTTACCATACTCCATTATTAATTCTTGCTCTAGAAGATCGTTCACAAACTTAGTGATAGTAGGAATACTTAAATCCAACTCTTTAGACAATTCGGTAATAGTATTATTACCTTCATTGATAAAGTGATTGATTATATTCTTCTTTATCTGAACATTTTTTACGTTTTTGTCGTTTTTTAGAAAGAAGCTTTTAGTCATGTCATTATAAAATAGTGGAATGCATTAATTAAAAGTATGAGCTTATCATCGCAAAGTTAGTAAATAAATTATGTAAGAGCGTTTTCTTTTAAACATCTAAACCACTAAAACCTATTCTTAACATTAAGTTGCTTTTGTCGAAAAAAATGTTGTATATTTATAGCGAAATAATGTTTAACTCAGTAAAAATGTTAAAAGTATGAGTCTATTCTATTTAGTTCCTTTAGCATCAATAGTGGCTTTACTATTTGCCTATCATTTCTTTAGAAGCATGATGAAAGAGAGTGAGGGCACCAGCCAGATGATAAAAATTGCACAACATGTGCGAGATGGTGCCATGTCGTATCTGAAACAGCAATATAAAGTTGTAACAATTGTTTTTGTGATAATAGCATTAGTATTTGCTGTGATGGCCTATTTTGGCCTTCAAAACAACTGGGTTCCATTTGCTTTCATATCGGGTGGGTTCTTTTCAGGTTTGGCTGGTTTCTTTGGAATGAAAACTGCAACCTATGCCTCTGCTCGTACTGCAAATGCAGCACGCCACTCTCTCAACAAAGGCTTACAACTAGCTTTTAGGTCGGGTGCCGTAATGGGATTGGTGGTTGTAGGATTGGCATTGTTTGATATATCTGCATGGTATTTTATACTCGATTATTTTGTTAAAGATACCGTTCTTGCATCTCATAAGCTAATAATGATAACCACTACAATGCTCACATTTGGCATGGGAGCTTCTACACAAGCTCTCTTTGCACGTGTAGGTGGAGGTATTTACACAAAGGCTGCTGATGTTGGAGCCGATTTAGTTGGAAAGGTTGAAGCGGGTATTCCCGAAGACGATCCGCGCAACCCTGCAACTATTGCAGATAATGTGGGCGATAATGTGGGTGATGTTGCCGGAATGGGAGCCGACCTTTACGAATCGTATTGTGGCTCTATCTTAGCAACAGCAGCTCTTGGAGCTTCTGCTTATGCTGCAAATCCAATAATGCAGAAAAATGCAGTATTTGCACCCATGATTATTGCAGCAATAGGTGTGTTTCTCTCCATACTAGGAATATATTTGGTGAGAACCAAAGACGATGCCGATATGAAACAGTTGATGAGTGCTCTTAATAGAGGAGTAATCACAAGTTCTTTCTTGGTTGCAATTGGCACATTTGGTATATTGTACTTATTAGGATTTCAAAACTGGGTAGGATTATCTTTCTCCGTTATCTCTGGTTTGTTAGCCGGTATTGTTATAGGGCAGGGAACAGAATATTTTACTTCGCACTCTTACAATCCTACTCGAAAAATCGCTAAAAGTGGTGTAACTGGCCCAGCAACTGTAATTATTTCCGGAATTGGCACAGGATTAATCTCCACTTTCATTCCAGTATTAGCTGTTTGTTTAGCTATTATTTTTTCTTATTTGTTTGCCATAAACTTTGATATACAAAATTTAGTTAGTGGAACAAATCTAAGCCTCGGACTCTATGGAATAGGTATTGCTGCAGTAGGAATGCTTTCTACACTCGGAATTACATTGGCTACTGATGCTTACGGACCTATTGCAGATAATGCAGGAGGTAATGCAGAGATGAGTGGCTTAGGACCTGAGGTGAGACAGCGTACTGATGCGCTTGACTCATTGGGAAATACAACAGCAGCTACCGGAAAAGGCTTTGCAATTGGTTCTGCTGCATTAACAGCACTTGCTCTATTGGCCTCTTATATAGAAGAAATAAAGATTGGCTTGATGCGTCTTGGACATCAGGTACTTACATTTGCCGATGGACAAACAATGAATACTGCTGATGCTAATTTTGCTAATTTTATGGAGTACTATCAAGTAACACTCATGAACCCTAAAGTTATTGTAGGCTTTTTTTTAGGCGCAATGATGGCTGCTGTTTTTTGTGGGTTGACTATGAATGCAGTAGGTAGAGCCGCTCAGGAAATGGTAGAGGAAGTTCGCAGGCAGTTCAGAGAAATAAAAGGTATTTTAGATGGAACAGGTACACCCGACTATGCACGTTGTGTCGAAATATCCACAAAAAGTGCGCAGCGCGAAATGTTGCTACCCTCGCTACTAGCCATCATTACCCCTATAGCAGTAGGCCTTCTTTTAGGAGTTGCGGGTGTATTGGGGCTGTTAACTGGTGTGTTGGGCTCAGGATTTGTTCTTGCCGTATTTATGGCAAATGCTGGAGGAGCTTGGGACAATGCCAAGAAATATGTAGAAATGGACAACTATGGTGGCAAAGGCAGCGAAACGCATAATGCAACAGTTGTAGGCGATACTGTGGGCGATCCTTTTAAAGATACTTCAGGACCTTCTCTCAATATCTTAATTAAATTGATGAGTATGGTATCTATTGTTATGGCTGGCCTTACTGTGTCGTGGAGCTTACTATAGTCTGATATCGTAAATTGTAAAAATGTAAGTGGTGGTGTTAGTGTCTCATAGACATTGACTCACCACTAATGTTTTTAACTAGTATCTGACATATTTCCTAGAAAACTTTTAAATTTTAGATTAATTGGAGATTTCTATTGCTAAATTCTAGATAAAAATGTGTAAATTTGATGTCTATAATAGCGAAAGATAAAATAAACTCTATAAAATAAATTTATTATGAATTTTTTGACAAACGACAAACTTACAATTGTAGGAGCTGCAGGTATGATTGGCTCAAATATGGCACAAACTGCTGCTATGATGCGTTTAACTCCTAACATTTGCTTATACGACCCATTTGCTCTTGGCTTGGAAGGTGTAGCAGAAGAAATGGCTCATTGCGGTTTCGAAGGTGTTAACTTTACATACACAACAAGTGTAGAAGAAGCATTCACAGATACAAAATATATGATCTCTTCGGGTGGTGCACCACGTAAAGATGGCATGACACGCGAAGACCTTCTTAAAGGTAAGAAATTGCAGCTCAATTAGGTAAAGACATTAAATCTTATTGTCCAGACCTAAAGCACTTAACTGTTATTTTCAACCCTGCAGATATTACCGGATTGGTAGCATTGATACATGGTGGTTTAAAACCAACACAAGTAACTACATTGGCTGCGTTAGATAGCACTCGTTTGCAAAACGAATTGGCAAAACATTTAGGTGTAAAGCAAAGCGAAGTTACTAATACGCGTACTTATGGTGGTCATGGCGAAATGATGGCAGTATTTGCATCAACTGCAAAAGTTAATGGCAAACCATTAACAGACATTATTGGTACTCCAGAATTGACAAACGAGGAGTGGGACGCTCTAAAAACAAGAGTAACCAAAGGTGGTGGCAATATCATCAAACTTCGCGGACGTTCATCATTC
>CAJDVE010000006.1_pt1 | contig 18983 bp, 18 predicted proteins | sample 7391271 | NCBI WGS metagenome assembly CAJDVE01 (sample SAMEA7055701, study PRJEB34461) | soil metagenome | biome: terrestrial ecosystem; feature: Peninsula; material: soil | place: Antarctica | collected 2016
ATATTATATATTACTGTATAAATCAATTGTCTCCCCTTCTTGAAGGGTCACAATAGCTTTCTTAAACGATGGTGTCTTACCTTGCACAACACCTGATTTGGTGTATCTGCTTTTAAGCTTGCCATTGTATACCATTGTGTTTACACGTTCAACATGAACATTGTACAACTCTTCTATTGCATTTTTTATCTCCACCTTATTTGCAGATGGAACAACAATAAACCCGTAACGATTCTCGAACTTGTCGGTCATTTCGGTTTGCTTTTCTGTAAAAATCGGCTTAATAATAATTCCCATTATTCTTCTCCTTTTACTTTAAATGATTCATTGATAACGGCAACAGAAGATTCTGTAAGTACTAAACTCACACAATCCATAATTTTATATGTGTTTATATCAGAAGCCGTTACAATATTTACATTGTTTAAATTACGGGCCGACAAATATACGTTTTTATTCTGGTTTGATAAAACCAATAGCAACTTTTTATTTGCAAGCTTCAAGTTATTAGCCATTTCTACTATGCTCTTTGTTTTTGGAGTTTCTAAATCGAAATCTTCAACTACAAGAATAGCATTGTTTTTAGCTTTTAAAGAAAAAGCTGATTTACGAGCCAGTGCTTTTTCTTTCTTATTTAGTTTAAAACCATAATCTCTTGGGTATGGAGCAAATGCGCGTCCACCACCAACTAACAATGGAGATTTGATATCGCCTCTACGTGCACCTCCACTACCCTTTTGACGAATAATTTTACGTGTACTACCCTTAATTTCATTACGCTGTTTTGCTTTATGCGTACCTTGGCGTTGATTAGCTCTGTATTGTTTTACATCTAACCAAATTACATGTTCGTTAGGTTCAATTCCAAAAACGGAATCATTTAGCGTAACCTTTCTATCTGTTGCTTCGCCTTTTATGTTATGTATATTTAATTCCATTTCTATTTCTCTATATATAATATTGAACCTTTTCCTCCAGGTACAGAACCTTTCAGTAATAAAAGATTGTGTTCTGGAATTACTTTAATAACTTGTAGATTCTGAACTGTTACACGTTCATCTCCCATTTGTCCACCCATGCTTGTTCCTTTGAAAACTTTGGCTGGATAAGATGCTGCTCCGATAGAACCTGAATGTCGATGTTTATGCTTTTCTCCGTGAGAACTATGCATACCACCAAAACCATGACGTTTTACAACACCTTGGAATCCTTTACCCTTAGATATACCTGCAACGTCGACAAACATAACATCATTGAAAATATCAACTGTTATTTCATCTCCTAGCTTAAATCTATCTCCAAAGTCTTTGAACTCGGCCAAGTGTCTCATCGGTGCTACTCCAGCTTTCTTAAAATGACCTAATTCGGGTTTGTTGGAACTTTTTTCTTTCTTTTCCTCAAAACCCACCTGAATGGAGTTATATCCATCAGTTTCGGTTGTTTTAACCTGAGTAACAACGCAAGGACCCACTTCAATAACAGTGCATGGAACATTCTTTCCATCGGCACTGAAAACGGATGTCATTCCGATTTTCTTTCCTATTAATCCTGGCATTTCTCTGTTTTTGTTTTACCTCTATTCACTAAGAGGATTAGTTAATAATAAATGTATTTAGTAGTTTACTCTCTAAATCATTGCTGATTTACATACCGCATATCTGCAATAAACGAGTTAAACTTTAATTTCTACTTCAACCCCACTTGGCAATTCAAGCTTCATAAGTGCATCTACAGTTTTAGCTGTAGAACTGTAAATATCAATGAGACGCTTAAATGACGACAATTGGAATTGTTCGCGCGACTTTTTGTTTACAAATGTTGAACGGTTCACTGTGAAAATTCTTTTGTGAGTTGGAAGAGGAATTGGACCACTAACAACTGCACCAGTAGCTTTTACAGTTTTTACGATTTTCTCTGCTGATTTGTCAACCAAGCTATAATCGTATGATTTCAGTTTAATTCTGATTTTTTGGCTCATAAAGTTATTATATTATTTAATCAAATCTATACGTCCAGAAACTTCTGCTAAAACCTCTTTAGCAATTGAAGCAGAAACTACCTCAAAGTGAGAGAATGTCATGGTTGAAGTTGCACGTCCTGATGCTATAGTACGCAAAGAAGTTACATAACCAAACATTTCTGCCAATGGCACTATCGCTTTCACAATACGTGCACCCGAGCGGTTTGATTCCATACCCTCAATTTGTCCACGACGTTTGTTTAAGTCGGAAATTATATCTCCCATGTTTTCTTCAGGAGTTACCACTTCAACATTCATTATTGGCTCTAATAAAACAGGACCTGCTTTTTCAGCAGCACTTCTAAATGCTTGAATAGCACAAACCTCAAAAGAAAGTTGATCTGAGTCAACTGGATGGTATGAACCATCTAATACAGTTACCTTCAACTTATCTAATTCATATCCAGCAAGCACACCAGTTTTCATAGCACGCTCAAAACCTTTCTGTATTGAAGGTATATATTCTCTTGGAATATTTCCACCTTTTACTTGGTCTATAAACTGCAATCTTCCTTCGAAATCTGCATCAGCAGGTTCTATACGAACAATCATATCAGCAAATTTACCACGACCACCAGTTTGTTTCTTATATGTTTCGCGAAGTTCAACTGGTTTAGATAAAGCTTCTTTATATGAAACTTGCGGACGACCTTGATTAGCTTCAACTTTAAACTCACGTCTTAGACGATCGATAATAACCTCTAAGTGAAGCTCACCCATTCCGGAAATAACAGTTTGACCTGTATCATCGTCAGTTTTAACTGTAAATGTAGGATCTTCTTCTGCAAGCTTAGCTAAACCGGCTGATAGTTTATCTAAATCTTTTTGAGTTTTTGGTTCAACAGCAATTCCAATTACAGGAGCTGGAAAATCCATAGACTCTAATACAATTGGATTTTTCTCATCACATAATGTATCACCAGTACGGATATCTTTAAATCCTACACCTGCACCTATATCACCACATCCAATAAACTCTTTTGGATTTTGTTTATTAGAGTGCATTTGGAATATACGTGAAATTCTCTCTTTCTTACCCGATCTTGGATTGTAAACATACGATCCAGCAGCTAGTATACCTGAGTAAACTCTAAAGAAACACAAACGACCAACATATGGGTCTGTTGCAATCTTAAAAGCTAACGCACACATTGGCTCAGCTGGATCTGGTTTACGTGACAATACTATAGATGAATCGTCAGGATCTGTACCCTCAATAGCTTCAGCATCTAAAGGACTTGGCAAATAAGCACAAACAGCATCCAGTAATACTTGAACACCTTTATTTTTGAATGAAGAACCACACATAATTGGATTAATCTCCATAGCGATAGTTCCCTTGCGGATAGCTGCAATAATCTCTTCCTCTGTTATAGAGTCTGGATTATCAAAAAACTTCTCCATCAAAGCATCGTCACATTCTGCTGCAACTTCTAACATCTTCTCGCGCCACTCTTTAGCTTCCTCAAGCAAGTCTGCAGGAATATCTTCGATATGATAATCAGCACCCATGGTTTCATCATGCCATATAAGTGCTTTCATAGTAATAAGATCAACAACACCTCTGAAGTTTTCTTCAGCTCCAACAGGAATTTGCAAAGGGCATGCTTTAACACGCAGCACCGTTTCAATCTGTCTCACAACCTCAAAGAAGTTGGCTCCAGAACGGTCCATCTTGTTTACATATCCAATACGTGGAACTTTATATTTATCAGCTTGTCGCCACACCGTTTCAGATTGTGGCTCAACACCTCCAACAGCACAAAATGCAGCAACAGCTCCATCAAGTACACGCAAAGAACGTTCCACCTCAACAGTAAAGTCAACGTGTCCGGGAGTGTCAATTAAATTTATCTTATATGTTTCGTCGAGGTATTCCCAACTTGTAGTAGTAGCCGCAGAAGTAATGGTAATGCCTCTTTCCTGCTCTTGTTCCATCCAGTCCATTGTAGCAGCACCATCATGTACCTCTCCAATTTTATGAGTTAGACCTGTATAAAACAATATGCGTTCTGATGTGGTAGTTTTACCAGCATCAATATGAGCCATAATCCCAAGATTACGCGTATTTAGTAATATATTTTTTAAACCTTTTTCCATCTTTCTTTCTTACCTAATCTTTAAAATCTAAAATGTGCGAAAGCGCGATTAGCCTCGGCCATACGATGCATATCTTCTTTTCGTCTAAATGCACCCCCTTGACTATTATAAGCGTCAACAATTTCTCCAGCTAATTTATCAGCCATTGACTTTCCTCCTCTTTTACGTGCATAAAGGATTAGGTTTTTCATCGAAACCGACTCTTTTCTATCGTGACGGATTTCGGTTGGGACTTGAAAGGTAGCTCCACCTACACGACGTGACTTAACTTCAACTTGGGGTGTAATATTATCTAAAGCAGCTTTCCATACTTCGAGAGCTGACTTTTCTTCATTTGGCATTTTTGCCTTCACTATCTCTAACGCAGAGTAAAAAATATCATAAGAGATAGATTTTTTACCATCGTACATAAGGTGGTTAACAAATCTAGTTACCCTTACGTCTCCAAATACTGGATCTGGCAGCGCGTGTCTTTTTTTAGGTTTCGCTTTTCTCATTTTCTCAAAATGTTTTATGTTGGTTTGGTTGCCGTTAATTGTCTTCAACGATTCCACCGAATCATTTACTCAACCCTGAAAGTAGCCTATACCAAAAATCTCAACATCGATTGTTTTTAATTGTTATTTCTTTTTGATTACAATAAACACTTTAGTGCTATTTATAATGCTCAATTATTTCTTTGCAGCCTTTGGACGTTTAGTTCCATACTTAGAACGACGTTGAGTACGATCAGCTACACCTGCAGTATCCAATGTACCACGCACAACGTGATAACGAACACCTGGCAAATCTTTCACTCTTCCACCACGCACTAGAACAATAGAGTGCTCTTGTAAGTTGTGACCTTCCCCAGGAATGTAAGCATTTACTTCTTTAGAGTTGGTTAAACGAACACGTGCAACTTTTCTCATTGCCGAGTTTGGTTTCTTTGGGGTTGTAGTATAAACCCTTGTACAAACTCCACGTCTTTGTGGAGAGGAATCCAGCGCAGGAGATTTACTTTTCTCTTTTTGCACATAGCGTCCTTTTCTTACTAACTGTTGAATTGTAGGCATTTTCTACTTTATTTTAATCTATTAATCATTTTTGGTTTAGCTAAATTGGGTTTTCTACTTCAGATAAGCCGCCACCGTTATATATAACTCCCGTATAATAAGAGCATTATGTAGTTAGGTTTTACTTTCTGAGGTCAAAAACGGCACAAAAATACAAAGAATCAACTAGATATGCAAAGAATCTTACTATTATTTGCAATATATTTTCCGATTGTTTATTGAATCCTAATTGGATAGGAGAGATTGGCTACTTAAAACGCCGAAAAAGAAAGTGGAAGTGCAACGTATTCTACCTACTTTTTCACAGCATCAAAACTAAGCAAAAAGCACGCTTAAAAATACTGGACAACTTCTCGAAAGTGTAATTTTATTTAGGTTCCACATGTGTAAACACATGCTCTATATGTGGAAAGTTTTCTCGAACTATATCTTGCACATCATGTCCTATGGTATGCCCCTCTGCAACGGTTAAACTGGCTGACACTCTAACATGTATATCTACCACATAGCGCATTCCAAACTTACGTATAAAACATTTTTCTGTATCGATAACACCCGGCACTTGCTCAGAATAATATCGCACCTCGTCTATCATCTCATCATGATTTTGCTCATCAAGCAATTCACCAAGTGCAGGTCGGAACACAAAATAAGCGTTTACCACAATAATTGCTGATGCAACTAGTGCTGCCCAGTCATCTAAATGTTCATAGCCTTCCCCTAAAAGCAGAGCCATAGCTATGCCTATAAAAGCTGCGAGCGAAGTTATTGCATCGCTTCTATGATGCCACGCATCGGCTTTTAGAGAGGTGCTAAAAGTTTGCTTGCTTTTCTTACTAACAAATTGATAAAACAACTCCTTATATATAACAACACCAGCTAAGATAATTAAAGTATAAGGACTCGGCATTTTTTGAGGCGACTGAATATTATCTATAGCCTGATGAGCTATAAAGCCAGCACTTACTATAAGAAATAGCACTACTATAAAACTTATAATTGGTTCAACCTTACCATGGCCAAAGGGATGGTCATCGTCAGATGGTTTATCGGAAACCCTTAGACCTAAAAATATGATGAATGAAGAAAAGACATCTCCCAAGCTTTCGATTGCATCTGCTATCAAAGCAAAAGAGTTGCCTAAAAAACCAGTAACAAGCTTGACAACAACTAGAACAACATTACCAACTAAACTAATAAGTATGGTGTGCCGGGCCCGTTTGCCATTTGTGTAAGTTGTTTTCATGTAAGAAGAAACTGAATATTAAATTGTACAGTGGCCTTTAAGTGGCTCTTTATAAATCTTGCAATATAGTGCATTACTAAGTAGGTACTACTGAGATTTCCTGATTGCTAAATCTGACATCAGCACGGTGCTTTTCAAATAATCTAACTCTTGCTCGAAAGTTTCAGAAAAAATACTGCTTCCGATATTGTCTTCAATTTGATTAGTAGTCCAAAGTTTTCCTCCTTTCAAACCAAGGTTGTCGAACTCCTTTTCTGACTTAATTACAGAGACATACAAAAAAATAAGCCTTTTAGTAGCACTGTTCTCAAACACATATTTAAGTAGAAACCTTACTGGCAAAGTTTCAATTCCTATCTCTTTCTTTACTGCGTTTTTTATAGTCTCTCCAATATTATGATTAAATTTCATATAGGTTTCAAAAGGATAATCCAACTTTTCAGGATTGAGTAATCTAGATTTATCTCTTTCTTTTAAATACAACATTCCGTCATATATAAGTGCTATACGAACTATAGGATGAAGAAATTTATTTTTCATGCTTAAGGAAACCGATTTTGCAATTTTTCCTTGCACAACTCCACATTCGTTTATCACAGGCAACCACTCTTCTCCTTGCAGTCTTTTGCTAAGCAACCTAAATCTCAAAGCCTGAAGAATCATTATTGTAGCAAGAATGACTTGAAACAAATTCAGAATAAGGATTATATCAATCGCCTGGTATCGCTCGCTAAATAATACACGAAAACCAAGCAGTACTATTAAATGAAATGTAAGTGCATATTGCGTTTGAAATGCTACTTGAAGTGATTCTTGAAAATAAAATCTCTTTTCACCCATTCGCTTTTTAGCTGCTTTTCTTATCAGTTTTTTACGCATCAGTCTGAATACTATAAGAGAAAACACCAATGCAACCTCGGCAAGAATAAATGAACGCTGTGGCTCAAAACCGGGAACTATAAGAAAGAGACCCAAAGCAGCAATAAGAAAGCTTAAAGCTGATATATCAAAAAGTATACGCAACTCTTTACGTCTTCTAAAAAGCAGTGGTGCTACAGACAAGCCAAAACCTACAGCAAATGCATACAAAACACCTATTTGCCCTATCAAAATTGAAAAAATAAGATACGGAAGTAATCCTAAAGCAGGATTTTTTAATACTCTTTTTATAAAACTATCGGTTGGCATATATATATATTATAAAAACTCTTTGTTGACGAAACACCAATTTATCTATGAAGTGAAATTAGTACTAGATCTATTAAGCTAGCTATTAAACAACACATAATAAAAGAAATTGTTGGAAAGCACTCGTTATAATGTTAAACAATTTAAGATGAAAAAAACTACATGCATATAACATGTAATTTAGGAATTGCTATTTATAGGCTTAGTGTCGTTATAACAACAATACATACAGATTGTTTATGAGTTGAAATAAACACTGTCAGTAGAAAACAAACAAATCAGAAAGTTAGCTGTAATATTTGGATGTGATAATTAAAAAAAGTATGGCTACACTTAATTGTGCAACCATACTTTTTTACAAAAACTAATTCTCAAGTTGTAAAGCTTTGAAAATACAACAATTTTTTATCAGGGTCTACAAATTGTTTTTATAGTAATCTATTACTTTGCTGTTAAGATAGAGTCTCGAATTTCCACCTCTAATAGAATGGTCTTTATCGGGGAAGAAAAACATATCGAAGTGTTTGTTTGCCTCTATCAATGCACGTGTATACTCCATAGAGTTTTGCAAATGTACATTATCATCAGTAGTACCGTGTATCAACAATAAATTGCCTTCCAGTTTATCTGCTAATGCTATTGCAGAACCATTATCGTAGCCAATTTTGTTCTGCTGTGGAGTGCGCATAAAACGTTCTGTATATACTGTGTCGTAAAAGCGCCAGTCTGTAACTGGAGCTACAGCCACACCAGCTTTAAAGGTACCATGACCCCTACTCATACTCATCAACACGTTGTAGCCACCATAGCTCCATCCCCAAATACCAATTCTACCACCATCTATATAAGGTAATGTTGCGAAATAATTTGCAGCAGCTACTTGGTCATCAGATTCGATTATACCAAGGTTTAGGTAAGTTTGTTTTCTAAACTGTTCGCCACGTGCCGCTGTACCTCTACCATCTACCGATGCTATGATATAGCCTTCTTGAGCTAAAGCGTAATACCAATCTATACCAAAACGGTCTAACACTTGTTGTGAGTTTGGCCCTGAATACTGAACCATTACAATGGGATATCTTTTATTAGCATCAAACGACGAGGGTTTTATCATCCACCCATTTAGCTGTGTTATACCATCGGCAGCAGGAACTTTAATAAATTCTTTGATAGGGAAGTTTGCTCGATCAACCTTTTCTGCCACCGATTCATTTGCTTGCAAAGTTCTCAGCAGCTTTCCGCTTGAATTATGAAGTGTTATTAGATTGGGAGTAATACTATTCGACCAATTATTAATAAAATACTTACCATTGCTACTAAATGTAGCCGAGTTGTGGCCAGTGCTAGAAGATAGCTTTGTGGTAACTACTCTATCGATAGTTGTTTTGTAAATATTGCGCTGCAAAGGACTTTCGTCGGCAGCTTGATAAAAAACTACTCCAGCATCTGCGTCAACAGCTAGCAAACTTGTAACATCGAAATCGCCTTTTGTTAATTGCTTTTGAAGCTCTCCTGTGCTGGCATGTATATATATGTGGCTGTAACCATCTTTTTCTGATATATAAGTAAACTGATTGGGTAGAAAGTGGATAGATTTCAAAAACTCTGAATCGATATAATACTTACTCTCGTCGCGAAGAATTAACTTAGACACTGTGCTGCGAGGATTGGTGTAATACATATCAAATCTATTCTGATTGCGATTGAGTGTCATTACTGCCAATTGAGATACATCGGCGGTGAAGGTAATGCGGGGTATATATCCATCATCGTCAAGGGGCACATCCATTTTGCGAGTGGTTTGTGCATTTATATCATACACATAGCACCCTACTTTTGAATTCTTTTCACCTGCCTTAGGATATTTATAGGTGTAAGAGCCTGGATAGAGCTTTTTCTCAAATGTTTCGAAAGAGAATTCCTCAACCTCCGACTCATCGGTTTTTACATAAGCAAGCAGCTGATTGTCTGGAGAAAACTCCATTAAGCTTGTAGTTGCAAACTCTTCTTCGTACACCCAATCGGTAGCTCCATTTATTATCTTATTAAACGCACCATCTTTGGTAATCTGCAATTCTGTATCAAAATCGAACTTGGCTACCCAAATATCATTATCTATTACATAAGCCAACATTTTACCATCTGGTGAAAAGGTGGGTATCATCTGCTTAGAATCGTTCTCGGTGAGTTTTCTCACCAAATTTCGCCGCACATCGTGATAATAATAGTTTGCTTTAAATGAACGACGATAAATTTGCTCTTTGTCTGTGTATACAATTACCCTAAACTCGTCGGGGCTTACCAAAAACCCTTGAAAAGAATCGAATGTGCATTGACGTGCCTTTTGCGTGCTAAACAGTGTGTCTACAATATTGCCCGTAGCATACTCAAATTTTATTACGGCATTACTTCTATCATTCATCTGATAATAATGTAGTCCATTGGCTGACGAAACTACTGGCTTTACACCTTTTGAACTATAAACACCATTTACAATTTCTTGCAATCCGTATTGCTGTGCAGCTACACTAAAGCTTGCAATAAAAAGCACAGCTAAAAACCAAATCTTTTTCATATATAAAATTATTTTTAATTACAAATATATGATATTTATCTCTACTTTTAAACTTTAATAGATAGGAGAAACACAAAACAGAACATCTATCAAGGTTTCTTTTAAAAAAAGGCTAATAACTTCACCTAGCTTGCAATAGATAAAGAGCCATTAGCTATTACTCACACCTATATTATAAAGTGCAGAGCCACTTTCGGTTTGGATTGAAAACCATTTATCCTGCCGTCTATGACCAACAAACACAAAGATTATTAGAGATTTACTAATAGAAATACTAATATTGCAATAGATACTGTGTCTAGTTTTTAGAGAAAGCCTAATTAAAACAAAAAACGCTTAACAATCAATCTCTTCTCTTTGATAGTATATACCAACACAAAGATGAAAAATATGAATAATAAGATATGAAAGCTCCACACAAAAAAAATAATGTTATCTTTGCATATTAGTTTTAGACCAATTGACAGCTAAAACAGAGCAAAAACGACAATTGGGTGTTTATCTAAATTGGTGTTTTCTCAGAATCAAACATGAGATAATATCGAATAAATAGAAGAAAATGAATCTGCTTAGAGAAAAAATGTTTAAATACGATGCTCCACAACGCGCAAAAGCTGCTGGCATCTACCCCTACTTTCGAGTAATAGAAAGTGACCAAGATACTGTAGTTACCATAAATGGAAAAAAAGTTTTAATGTTTGGCTCTAACGCTTACTTAGGACTCACAAATCATCCAAAAGTAAAGGAAGCATCTATAGAAGCTACCAGAAAATACGGTTCTGGCATGGCGGGCTCTAGATTCCTTAACGGAACGCTAGATATACATATCGACCTAGAGAGAAAACTTGCCAACTTTATGCGCAAAGACGAAGCAATTGTTTTTTCGACAGGATTTAATGTAAATCAAGGAGTTGTTTCGTGCATAACAGGGAGAGAAGATTATATACTTTGGGACGAAATGAACCACGCCTCCATAATTGAAGGACAACGACTCTCTTTTTCAAAAAAGTATAAGTTCCGCCACAACGATATGGTCTCGCTTGAACGACAGTTGATAAAATGCAATCCTGGAAAAGTAAAACTCATTGTTGTAGATGGTGTGTTTAGTATGGAGGGCGATGTTGCCAATCTTCCAGAAATAGTGCGTTTGGCTAAAAAGTACAATGCCAATGTTATGGTTGACGAAGCTCATGGCATTGGTGTAATGGGCAAAAACTTTAACGGAAAAGGCGCTGCAGAAGAGATGGGCGTGTTAGACGACATAGATTTAGTAATGGGAACCTTTAGTAAATCATTGGCTTCTATTGGTGGATTTATTGCAAGCGACAGCAGCACCATTAACTTCTTACGACACAACTCTCGCCCTTACATATTTAGCGCTAGCATTACACCTGGTGCTACAGCTGCTGCATCTGCTGCACTAGATATTCTAAAATCGGAACCCGAAAGAGTTGAAAAGCTTTGGAAACTTACAGACTACTCTCTGAAACGATTTAGAGAAAATGGTTTTGAGATAGGTAAAACATCTACTCCAATTATTCCTCTGTATGTAAGAGATAGCGACAAAACATTCTTATTAACCAAGATACTTTTTGACGATGGAGTATTTGTAAATCCAGTAGTTCCTCCAGGAGTTGCTGCAAATGACACATTGATACGCTTTTCGCTAATGTCTACTCATACCATCGATCAGATTGACGAAGCTGTAGATAAAATCACAAAAGTGTTCCGTCAATTAGATATAATAAAATAAAGTTGACTTAATCAAAACAAGTTGCACTTTACTAAATAACAAAACTGCTCAATTGTAAATAAGATTATCTTATTTCATTGAGCAGTTTTTCTGTTTAACTATTAAACTAATAACAGGGAGTAAACTATATTACTTATCTGACAGGTATGTTGCAACACTTTCTTGAGTTGCAGACAAAGCCTTATCTCCTTTTCTCCAATCGGCAGGGCACACCTCGCCATACTCTTCTGTAAACTGAAGTGCATCTATTACTCTAAGTATCTCATCAACACTACGCCCCAATGGCATATCGTTTACTACTTGATGACGCACTACTCCTTCTTTATCAATCAAGAACAATCCGCGATATGCCTCTGGTGAGCCTTCGAATATCATGTTTCCGGAAGAATCTTCTGAGTAAGAACCAGCCAATACATCATAGTTCATAGATATTACTTTATCGTGATCTGCCACAATGGGATATTTTACACCTTCAATACCTCCATCATTTCTTGGAGTTTGAAGCCATTTCCAATGCGATGTAGCCGAATCGGTTGATGCAGCAACAACAACAGTGTTGCGTGATTCAAACTCAGCAATTTTATTTTGAAAGGCAATTAACTCTGTTGGGCAAACAAAGGTAAAATCGGCTGGATAGAAGAAAAAAACAACATATTTTTCTCCTAAATACTGATTTAAACTAAAATCTTCTATTATTTCATTTCCATTAATAACAGCTTTTGCGTTAAATACTGGAGCTGTTTTTCCTACTAATACTGACATATATATATTTGTTTTAAAATTATTTACACTACAAATATACTTTAATGAATCGTAAACTATTAGCATTTTACCGTCTATCAATCATCAAAAATAACTATCATGGTAGTAAACCCCTTACTACTAGACACAATAATCGTTTCAAGAGAAAAAAAATGAAATACATATATCTTATTAATAGATGCTATTTTGAGGTCAAACTCTGAAACAATCATTAATAAACTTGTTTAACGCTCTCTATATAGGGTATTCACACAAAAAATGAGTACTTTTGCACGCAATAAAAACCTAAAAACATTTACTCCTATGTCATTTATTGCAGATAGAATTATTACTGAAGGGTTCACTTTCGACGATCTGTTGTTAGTTCCCGGATATTCCGAAGTTCTCCCACGGGATGTTGATTTAAGCACAAGATTTTCGAGAAATATCACATTGAATGCCCCAATCATTTCGGCAGCCATGGATACTGTTACCGAAACCAATATGGCAAAAGCCATTGCACGCGAAGGCGGTATTGGTGTGATTCATAAAAATATGTCTATTGAAAGACAAGCCGACCAAGTACGCGCCGTGAAACGTGCCGAAAACGGAATGATACTTAACCCCATTAGTACAACTCGCGACAAAACTGTGGCCGATGCTTTGGCTACTATGGCCGAATATCATATTGGCGGAATACCAGTGGTTGATACCGATAATAGAATTGTTGGTATTGTTACTAACCGCGACTTGCGTTTCGAACGAAACATGTCGAAACTAATTGACGATGTGATGACCAAAGAAGTTGTTACAACCAATCAATCTACAGATTTAGAGGCAGCAGCAGATATTCTACAAATACACAAAATAGAGAAGCTACCAGTAGTTGATGCCGACAACAAGCTTATTGGACTTATTACATACAAAGATATAACCCAAGCAAAAGACAAACCTCTTGCTTGTAAAGATGAACAAGGTCGTTTGCGTGTTGCTGCTGCAATTGGTGTATCAGGCGACTCTATAGAGCGCGCCAATGCATTAGTAGAAGCGGGTGTAGATGCCATAATAATTGACACAGCTCACGGACACTCTAAGGGTGTTGCCGATATGTTGAAACAAGTGAAAAAACTGCACCCAAACATCGATGTTATAGTTGGAAACATTGCCACTGGCGAAGCTGCCAAAATGTTGGTTGAAGCTGGAGCCGATGGTGTGAAAGTGGGTATTGGTCCAGGTTCAATATGTACCACTAGAATAATTGCAGGTGTAGGTATGCCACAAATTTCAGCTATTTATGATGTAGCTTGTGCTCTAAAAGACACAGGAGTGCCAATTATTGCCGATGGAGGGTTGCGCTACTCGGGCGATATAGTGAAAGCTTTAGCTGCAGGCGCTTCATCTGTAATGATGGGTTCGCTACTAGCAGGAACTGAAGAGTCACCAGGTGAAACAGTCATCTTCAATGGTAGAAAATTCAAGACATACCGTGGTATGGGTTCGTTATCTGCTATGCAGAAAGGATCGAAAGACAGATACTTTCAGGATGCAGAAGACGACATAAAGAAATTAGTTCCAGAAGGAATTGAAGCTCGTGTACCTTTCAAAGGTAGCCTGCAAGAAGTTGTTTATCAAATGGTGGGCGGACTACGTGCAGGAATGGGTTATTGTGGTGCAGCTACAATTGACCAACTACACTATGCAAAATTTACACGCATAACAACTGCTGGGTATGCTGAGAGTCATCCTCATGGAGTGATGATTACTCGCGAAGCTCCTAACTATAGTCGTGGAAATGATTAAATAGAAGTACACCGTAAAAAGTATTACTCTTTTAGATATTATCAAATATAAAGAACGTTCTCAATAATTGAGAACGTTTTTTGTGACAAGATACTTCTAGTTATTATTCGAAATAATAAAAGAAAAAACTATCTTGCATACTAGTTATCTCTCTACCCTTATACTCCTAAACTAAATTAGAGAGAAGTAAACTATATATTTTAGAACAATGCTACAGAAACCAACAAATTTCATAAAAGACTTAAAACATATAATAGAAACAATAGGCAACAAATATGCTCCTGACAAACGTGTAGAACTGTTTTCAATTGAAGTAATTGAGTCTGAAAAAGGTGTGCAGCTAAAAGGTGAAACAACCAATAAATCTGCTTATAAAGAATTGATTGTTGAAGCAAAGAAGCTGTTCCTGCACATCGAAGATAACATTCGAATACTGCCCGACGTGGTAATTGGAGAGAAAAGTTGGGGAGTTATTTACAACTCGGTAGCTAACATGCACAGCAAACCAACTTTCAAATCTGATATGGTTTCACAACTGTTGTTAGGTATGCCTGTAAGACTGTTAGATATATCGGGCGATTGGCTTTGCATTCAAGCTCCCGAAGGATACATTGGTTGGATATCTGGTTCAACACAGCGGCTAAAGCATCAAGAGCTGAAAGATCATTTGGCCAAGCCTAAAGTAATTGTCACTTGTCACTATGCAAAGACGTATAGCAAGGCTGATACGCAATCACAATCGGTATCAGATATTGTAATCGGAAATATTCTCACTCTTGAAGGTGAGGGAAAAAACTTTTTAAAAGTAACTTACCCCGATGGCAGAATGGCTTTTGTTGAGAAACAAAATGCACAAGAATTTGAAAATTGGCTTAGCAAAATAGAGCTTACAGGTGAGAGTATTGTTAATATGGCAAAACAACTCATGGGTGTGCCTTATGTATGGGGTGGCACCTCCTCTAAAGGACTTGACTGTAGTGGATTTACCAAAACAATATATTGGATGCACGGATTTATCATTCCTCGCGATGCATCACAACAGGCGCTCTCTGGTGTAGAAGTAGACAACAAAGGAGACTTTAGAAATCTGCAAAAGGGCGACCTTGTCTTTTTTGGTGAAAAAGCATCGGTCGATACTCCAAAAGAGAAAGTTGTTCACGTAGGTATATATATTGGAAATAAGCAGTTTATACATGCTTCGGATTACATCCATATTAGCAGCTTCAACCCCGAAGATAAACTATTTGATGCGTTTAACACCAAGCGCTATTTACGCACCATGCGTTATATTGGCTCCGAAGGAACTTCAGAAACAACACCAATTGCAGAACATCCTTTTTATAACAAAGATTAGCCTTACTGATAATGAATAAAACAAGCAAAATGAAACTAAGTTGGACTCCCTACAATTTGCAACTGAAACACACATTCACCATATCGGGGTTTTCAAGAACAACTACACCAGTAGTACTTACCCGCATTGAATATGATGGATTAATGGGTTATGGCGAGGCATCCCTCCCACCCTATTTGGGCGAAACACAGGCATCGGTGATTGAATTCTTGAAAAAGGTAGACCTCTCTTCTTTTTCTAACCCTACTCATTTAAATGAAATACTACTATATGTTGATAACATTGCCCAAAACAATACAGCCGCAAAAGCGTCGATAGATATTGCACTGCACGATTTAGTTGGCAAAATAATTGGAGCTCCTTGGCATAAAATATGGGGTTTGGACAAACAGAAAGCTCCCGATACCACTTTTACAATTGGCATAGACACTGATGAAGTAGTGCGTGAAAAGACACGTGAAGCAATGGACGATTTCAAGATATTGAAAATAAAAGTTGGTGGAAGTAATGACAAACGTATGATTGAAACTATCCGCTCGGTTACCAATTTGCCACTGGCTGTTGATGCAAACCAAGGATGGAAAGACAAGCGTGAAGCCCTTGATATGATACATTGGTTGAAAGATAAAGGTGTTGTAATGGTAGAACAACCAATGCCTAAAAATGATTACGGCAATATTGCATGGCTCACAGAACATAGTCCATTACCCATAATGGCCGATGAATCGTTGCAGCGTTTGAGTGATATTGAAAAGATGAAAGGTGTTTTCTCTGGCATAAACATTAAACTAATGAAGTGCACAGGAATGCGCGAAGCTTGGAAAATGCGCAACTTAGCTGAAGCACTGGGTATGAAAGTGATGATTGGATGCATGACAGAAACATCGTGTGCTATATCAGCAGCGGCACAACTATCGGCGGGATTAGATTTTGCAGATTTAGATGGAGCGTTGCTAATAGCCAATGACTGCTTTGATGGTGCAACACTTAAAAAGGGTAAGATTATTGCAAAAGACTTGCCAGGGATAGGAGTGTGTCCGAAAGACGAGCTTCTTTTTGGAAAATAAAAAGTCCAGACAAGTTTTAATCAATCTCATCTGGCTTTTGTTTTTCTTTTAAATATCCTTCGACTCCACAAGCAAACAACCCGCCTTATACATCTCATCCAAAGCTTTTTTGCCATCGCCCACTTCTAAATCTACTGCAGCTATCGCATCAGTTACTACATAAGTATGAAAGCCAAGCTTGCAAGCATCAAGCGCCGACGCTCTCACACAATAGTCAGTTGCTAGACCTACAACGTAGAGCGAACCAACATTCTGCTCTTTTAAATACTTTTCTAGTGATATGTTTGTAGCATCAAAAGCAGAATAACCCGGATCGTCATGCCCTGTCCCTTTCAACACTATTTGGTCTATTTTCTCTTCATCCAATTTCGGGTTTAGCTCTGCTCCTATAGTATTTGCAACACAATGCTCGGGCCAATCTTCAAAGTGAGTGGAATCTTCAGGATGCCAATCTTGCGTTGCAATTACTAAATCCATTTTATTCATTAAATCATTGATAACTGGCACAATTTTATTTCCTTCATCTATTGCTAAAGAGCCTCCTGGAGAAAAGTCGTTTTGTAAATCTACTATTAATAATGTCTTTTTCATTGCCACTGTTCCTTTATATATTTGATAAAACTTAAATTAAAGTGTAAAAATACGACAACCTCTATAATATAACAAAAAATATGATAGGAGGTTTAATATATAGCTAATCATTCTTCAGACCAACAAAGCGAATCACAGAGCTTAAACCATTATGATGGTTTCCTTCCTTTAAAATCTTCTCAGTTTCTTGTAATGTTACAACTTTGAAGTTTTCAAAATCCGACTGAATATCCTCAAGTGTATATAACATATCAATATTCTTTGGTCCGCCTCCACTATCTCCTTTTACTTGGTAGTTGAGCTGCTTTTTGCTAAAAACCTCCATTATGATAGTGCCTCCAGGGCGTAGATAACTGGCAAGTTCTTTATGTATAGCTGCTCTATGTTTTGAAGGGAAATGAGTAAATATCAATGCTATCACATCAAATTGATCCTTTTGAAAGTCCAACTCATGCAACTCGCCCACATAATAATCAATCTCCACATTGTATTTGCGCGCAAGATTCTCTGCTTTTCTTTTCCCCTCCACACTTAAATCATATGCAAATACTTTCCATCCTAGTTTAGCAGCATATACACCATTTCGACCCTCACCTTCGCCCACAAAAAGAATACTCCCAATTGGAATGATTTCTAATTGCTCTTTAAGATAACTATTCGGATGCTCACCGTATACATATTCATTAACTGAATAGCGTTCGTCCCAAAAATCTGATTTTGTAGCCATTATATTATTTACAGTATTTCTATTATCATATAATACTTACTAAACACTTATCTAGGTTGAAAAGTTATATTAAAAGAATTAGTTATTTTACCTCCACGGTAATATTTAAAGCTAATACCACCATAAATACTCTCATCCAATATTATACCACTCTATTCTTGATATAATATTACAAAATAATAGACAGCAGTGAATTTGAAGTAAGTTTTCGAAAACATTTCGGCAAGTGCTGAAATGACGAATATGTCATAAAAATTGAATTTACAGCTGCGGAAATGTTTGTCATTGCATAAAAATCAAATCCACAGCTACCGATTTGTCAAGTACCTCATAAAATGAAAGTTTTCTTGTGTTATGAAGTATTTATCTCATAAACTTCAATTTCTCATCTGATATTATTTTGTTTATCACATAGAATTTTACTCCGCAGCCAAAAATTATCTTTTTATCATATATATTTGAAAAATACAGACATAGAAAAGCACAGAAATCCATTTCTAAACATTTCCGCAAGTGACGATTCAAATTTCTTCTTAATAAACTCATTTCCGCAGCTGCGGAAATGTTTGGGAAGTTTTTTAGAACAATTGTTATTGGACAATGCCAGATTCATGCGATATTGTGAAAGCTGATTAGATTTTGCTGCAAAAACATTTACAATAGTATCAAAAGAAAAAAACAGTTCAATTAAAGAAAAAAATCACTATATGTAGTGATTGATGGGTGTTGATATTTGCATTTACTTTGTGTGTAAATAAAAAACAGA
>CAJDVE010000008.1_pt1 | contig 18379 bp, 17 predicted proteins | sample 7391271 | NCBI WGS metagenome assembly CAJDVE01 (sample SAMEA7055701, study PRJEB34461) | soil metagenome | biome: terrestrial ecosystem; feature: Peninsula; material: soil | place: Antarctica | collected 2016
TTTGCATCAAGCCCAAACAGATACTTGCTTCATTGTATCATTTACAAACACTACATTATGAATTACTCAAAAGACTTTGATGCTCTTAAAAATCTCTTTGCATCAGCTGAGGTTAAGAGAGATTATGACACAGTTGAATTACATGATTTATTTTTTGAATCTGCATCGTTTAATATACTACCGGGAGTAGAAGATTACAAATGCGATATTCATAATGCAACTTTTAAAGAGGATTTTTCATTCTATACTGAAATTGGTACAATAGATAAGAATGTACACATAAAAGACATTTTTGTAGAAGAAAACCACGCCTTCAAGTACCAAATAATAAAACCAAAGGGAGTAGACCAAGCTAAGAAAGCTATTTTTCTCTTTCATGGTTTCAACGAGAAAGATTGGACAAAGTATTTACCGTGGGCAAAAGCTATATCCGATGGCACAGGCAGTGCTGTAATTCTTTTCCCTATTGCATTTCATATGCAGCGTGCACCAAAGCACTGGAGCAACATGAGAGAAATGTACAAACTAAGCGAACACAGAAAAGAGGAGTTTCCTAATATTGTTAAATCAACCCTATCAAACATTGCTATAAGCATGCGACTGCATGCTATGCCTCAACGTTTTATATGGTCGGGTCTACAAACTTACTACGATGTAATACAATTGATTGAAGACATTAAACAGGGTAACAACAAACACATTCACAAAGATTTCAATTTTAATGTATTTGCTTACTCTATTGGTGGTTTTCTTGCTCAAATACTGAAGTTTACCAATTACAACAACTATTTCGAGAACTGTAAAGTATGTCTCTTTTGTAGTGGCGCTACATTCAACAGGCTCTCTTCTGTATCAAAATTCATCTTAGATAGCGAAGCAAATGTAGCCCTATACTCATTCTTAGTAGAACATTTCGATAAAATTATTGAGAAAGATAAGTTATTACACCATTATATAAAAGAAGACCATTTAGAAGGTAAAACTTTTTACGCTATGCTCGATTATCAGAAAATGAGAGCTTTTCGCGAAAGTTTGCTCAGAAAGAATGAAGATCAAATTTATGCCATAACACTTACTAAAGATGGATTTTGATTACGACTATATACACGAGAATCCTTTCCCAACCAATGTCGCCAATTCAAAACAAGTAGATGAATGTTTTGATAAGGTCTTTGACAGAGTGTGCAACTTTTTAATTTAAACACTAAGATTATAAATTTCAAAACATACAATTCTCAAAGATCAAGAAAGCACAGATAAATAATTGAGCAAATTGCAAAATACTAATAAAACCATAAATAAAACACCAATGAAACTAAAACATATAGCCTTAAACATTAAAAACAAAGATGAACTAACCGACTTTTACCAAAATATTCTCGGATTTCATTTAGCTCATCAATTTGATTTAAACGCTGATTTTGCGTCAAAAATATTTGGAATAGAAAAGCAAATAGAAGTGTTTCTCTATACCAATGGAAAAATAAACTTTGAGTTGTTTGTATATCCTGAAAAAACAACCCAAGGCTTTACACATGTTTGCGTTGAAATGGAAGATTGTGAGATAGTAGCTGAAAGAGCCCATAAAGCAGGATACTCAATGGTAAGAATAGAACGCGAAGACAAACCCGCTCTTCTTTTTGTAATGGATAAAGCAGACAACAAGTTTGAATTAAAAAACTGGTAAGTATGTATAAGTATCTTTTTGGACCTGTACCTTCAAGACGTTTAGGCATGTCGTTGGGTATAGATTTAGTGCCTAAAAAAGTATGTACACTAAACTGTGTTTATTGCGAGTGAACCTACTCTTAATAGCCGTATTGGAGAAGTATTGGCTTACATAAAAGAGCACTACCCACATACTAAAACGGCCATTTTAACTTGTGGTGCACTACTCTCTTCGCCTGAGTTACGCAAAGAGCTATTAGAGGCCGATGTGATACTTCCATCATTGGATGCCGCCACTCAACCTGTATTTGAGAAAATAAATCGCCCCAACTCTAATCTCAACATTGATACTTATATTAAGGGATTGATTGATTTTAGGAAAGAATATAAAGGACAAATCTGGCTCGAAGTTTTCATGCTGAAAGGATACAACGACTCGCTTGAGGAGTTAGACTTGATTAAAAAAGCAATTCTAGAAATAAAGCCCAATATTTTGCAATTAAACACATTAGATCGTCCTGGAACAGTTGAAGGACTTGTTGCAATGACAAAAGATGAACTGCAAAAAGTAAAAGACTATTGGGATATGCCAAACGTAGAGATAATTGCATCGGCAGCTCAGCGAACAGATGTTGAATCTTACAACACCGATATTGAAGGCACCATTTTATCTACCATTGCTCGCAGACCTTGCACGCTAGACGATTTGCATCAGATATTAGGTATACACGTCAACGAAATAAATAAATACTTAGGAACATTGGAGTTAAACAATAAAATAAAAAGTACAACACTTAATCGTGGTGTGTTTTATGAACTAATAGACAAGTAGCACCGCTTTCCTCTAAGTGAGATTCTAATTACATTTAACTGCGAACGTAGAAGGTAAAATTAGATGAGCTCGGCGTTAAAAGTTGCTAATAAAAGAGTTGTCTGCAAACTATAATCACGGCCTAATTTACTGCTTTGCAAACAAACGCTACCTCAATTCTACTTAAAAAAACTCTGTTTTCTTTTCTTTCGAGATGTTTTATCTAACACTCACATTATCTTCGGGGTTGCACAACTACCGATTCGCAAATAATAGACTGTTTTTTTTACAATTCACTAGTAGATCCAGCATAAATGAGTTGGAAGTTAAATCCTCCGTAGTAGACGAGACGTTTATGCCATAAAATCTACATCTACACATGTAGATTGAATATTTATGGCATAAAATTTAATCCACCGTTGTGGGAATGTTTTGAATAGCTAGAATAAGATTTTTTAGATTAAATATGGGATGAAAATGGTGTAAGAAAATAGACACCAAACTAACATGAAAAAACCAACTGAAGAAAAGAGAGTTTTAAATCTTGAATTCGTTTTTTAAGGAGTAATTGGCGCAAATTACGCCAATAATACGAAAAGGATGTGTTTAGAAACATATCTACCGTTGTAGATGGAATTTTCATGCCATCTTTTTGTAATCAACAACCGTGGAAAGATTTAAAAAAACATGTGGAATGATTACAAAGTATACATCGTGCACACTAAACAATTATTCACAATTAGCAATAAAAAAACGTTCAACAACAATTGATTGAAACAAAAAAAAGGATTCCATAATGGAATCCTTTTTTTTGTTTCAACTGTAACTAGTTACCTAATTATCAGCTTATATTGTTTTATTCAAACCTTACTACTTATTCGATACCGAGTAACTTAACATCAAAAACAAGCGTTGAGAATGGTTTGATAGTTGGTCCACTTCCTTGAGGGCCATAACCTAAATCATATGGAATATATACTTTCCACTCAGATCCAACAGGCATCAGTTGTAATGCTTCTGTCCATCCTGGTATAACTTGAGTAACACCAAATACAATAGGCTCGCCTCTATCAATACTACTGTCAAAAACAGTACCATCGATTAAAGTTCCATGATAATGTACTTTTACTTGATCTGATACAGTTGGAATTGCACCTGTTCCTGCTTTAATAATTTCGTACTGAAGACCGCTAGGCAATACTACTACCTCATCTCTTTTAGCATTTTCCGCTAAAAATGCTTCGCCTTCTTCAATTGCATCTTTGTTGTCAATTCTGCTTTTCTCATCTTGTATACGCTGAGACTCTTCTTGAGCTTTCTCTACACTAGCCTGAACAAAATCGCTAGCTTCTGCTTTAGAAATAGCCAACGTTTGATTTCTCAATGCACCGAACAATCCTGAAATTATTTGCTCTTTGTTCATCTTTTTAGTTGAATCTGCAGCAAAAACCATTGATGTAAGTTGTGGCATCATTTGCTGAGAAATTTGATTACCAATACTAAGACCTTGTATGTAAGGAGTTTTCTCCTCACCTGCATTAAGTGACTCTTGCAAACCTTTTAAGAATTGATTCAACTTTGGAGCATTTTCTTTATTCAAAGCGTCCATTTTAGTTTTCAATTCCTTCTCAAGATTTACTTTTTCAGTAGAGTCAGCTGCAGATATCTTCATCTGATATTCATACTGCAAGCTAGATGTACTTTCAATAACACCCGACTGCTCTAAGAATTGAGTTAAACCCTGATCTGCCAATGAAACACCATAAGCATAAGAAAGCGAGTCGATATCGTTTTTCAACGATGCTTTTGGAGTCGATGTATTGCCTCCGCAAGAGACAAGCAACAGACCGCCAATAATAATTGCACTAAGTGCAAGTAAATTAATTTTCTTCATAAAAAAATGTTTAGTTTTATATTTATCTTTATTCAAAATGTACTCCTATACTTAAGGTTATTATTGAATACCCAACAATTCAACATCAAAGATAAGGGTTGCATTTGGTTGAATAATATCACCTGCACCTTGCTCACCATAAGCCATGTCAGAAGGTACAAAAAGTCTCCATTTCGATCCAACAGGCATCAGTTGTAACGCTTCTACCCAACCTTTAATTACTTGTGTTACACCAAACACAGCAGGTTCGCCACGTTGTACAGAACTGTCAAATACAGTACCATCAATTAACGTTCCGTGATAGTGACACTGTACAGTATCTGTGGCAGTGGGGATATCTCCGTCACCTTCTGTTAGTATCTCATATTGTAGTCCACTTGGTAGCGCTACAACATTTTCTTTGGTTTTGTTTTCGGCTAGAAAGTTCTCGCCTTTTTGTTTGTTTATTTGTAACATTTCGTTTTGTTTTTCACTAAAGTATACTTGAATGTGTTGAGTAGCCTCTTCCAAAGACATGGTAGGCTCTTCTTTTTTCATAATTTCAGTAAAAGCTTTTACAAAAGCTTCCACATCAAGGTTTTCTAATCCAGTTTGCATAAGTTGGGTTGCCATGCTCATGCCTAAAGAGTAACTTAAATTTTTCATTTTTATTTTTGTATATTACAGCGATGCCTATCTGTAATTAATTATAGTTTAGCTATTTCAATCAAATAAATTGGCATCATATTTTGTCATTTACAAAATACAACACAAAAGTAACACATTAAATATGAAAAAGGGCAATTTAAAATAAAAAAAACAAGCTTCTGAACCCACAAACATATAAAACACTCTTGAAACAACGATTATAGCAGCCTTTAGGAGTTTAAAATAAAAGAAAAACGAACTATAATCTTCATACTGAAGACTAACATAACTGCTAAAAGACAGTTTAAAACCTCATTTTAGACATCTCACTAGCTACTTCATTAAACTCGCATATCATCTCTTCTATTACCTGCTCTGCAGATATAATAGAGCCGATAGTAGATGCAACTTGTCCTATTTCGAGCTCGCCTTCAATCAAGTCTCCTTCGAAGATTCCTTTTCGAGCTCGGCCACGTCCTAACAGTTCTCTTATCTCTTCAGCTGAAGCACCTTTATCTTCCAATGCTTTTACTTGAAAATAAAACTCATTTTTTATTAATCTAGTAGGACTCACTTTTTTAAGCGAAAGTATAGTGTCACCTTCGGAAAGGTTTACACAACGCTCTTTAAACAAATCACTTGCCGAACTTTCGTGAGTTAAGGCAAATCGAGTGCCTACTTGCACACCCTCAGCACCAAGAGCAAAAGCCGCTAGCATACTTTTACCGCAAGCAATTCCACCTGCTGCCATAACTGGCAAATCAACCGAGCTGCGCACTTGTGAAATAAGCGTTAGGGTTGTTGTTTCTTCTCTACCATTATGTCCACCCGCTTCAAACCCCTCTGCTACAACAGCATCTACTCCGGCCTCTTCCGACTTTTGCGCAAACTTAGAACTAGAAACTAAATGCGCTACTTTAATTCCTTCATCTTGAAGTTTAGAAGTCCATAGCTTTGGATTACCTGCAGATGTAAACACTATTGGAACCTTCTCTTCTATAATAATCTGCATAATCTCATCAATTTGAGGATACATTAGAGGAACATTCACTCCAAAAGGTTTATTTGTTGCTGCTTTACACTTTTGTATATGCTCGCGTAATACATCAGGATACATCGACCCAGAGCCAATAAGCCCTAAACCACCCGCGTTACTAACAGCAGAAGCCAAACGCCATCCGCTACACCAAACCATTCCTCCTTGTATAATAGGATACTTTATACCAAACAGTTCTGTTATTCTATTTTTGCTCATAACTATACAATATTTTTATACAAAGATACTTTTTTTTCATGAAGGATGTAACTGAGACAAGCATTTTCGAGTTTTATTAGTAACTTTGCCTCTTCTATATTGATGATTAATAATTAACTCATAAGATTCATGAATATTCTGATACTTGGCTCAGGAGGCCGCGAACATGCATTGGCATGGAAAATAAAACAAAGCAAAAAAACTGACAAACTATATATAGCTCCAGGCAATGCAGGAACTGATATGGTAGGCGAAAATGTGGCAATAGCAACTACCGATTTTCCTGCCATAAAACAATTTGTATTAGACAAGCAAATAGACATGGTTGTAGTTGGCCCTGAAGCTCCTTTGGTAGAAGGCATTTACAACTTCTTTCGCGATGACTCAGAATTGAAAAACGTTTCAGTTATTGGTCCCTCAAAAGAGGGTGCAGAGCTGGAAGGCAGCAAAAGATTTGCAAAAGAATTTATGATGCGTCATAACATCCCTACTGCTAAATACAAAAGTATTACAAAGGACAACATTGACGAAGGACTTAGTTTCTTAGAAACACTATCACCTCCGTATGTGCTAAAAGCCGACGGATTGGCAGCTGGTAAGGGTGTAATAATATTGAACGAGCGCATAGATGCCATTAATGTTTTAAATGAAATGCTATCAGGTATGTTTGGTGCAGCTAGCCAAACAGTAGTAATAGAAGAGTTTTTGTCGGGCATAGAATGCTCGGTTTTTGTTCTTTCAGATGGCGAGTCGTACAAAATACTACCTGTTGCAAAAGATTACAAACGTATTGGAGAAGGCGATACTGGTTTAAATACAGGTGGCATGGGAGCTATATCTCCTGTTCCTTTTGCTGACGATATTTATATGAACAAAGTAAAGGAAAGAATTATTGAGCCAACAGTTCAAGGACTAATTAAAGAAAACATCGACTATAAAGGATTTATTTTTATAGGTTTGATATCTGTAAATAACGAACCCTATGTAATAGAATATAATGTGAGATTGGGTGATCCCGAGTCGGAAGTTGTTATTCCCCTCATAAAGTCTGATTTAGTAGAACTTCTTGAGGGTGTAGCCAATGGTAATCTAAATGAAAAAGAAATTACAATTGACAGTCGTTGTGCTTCAACTGTAATGCTCGTATCAGGAGGATATCCTGAAGCATACGAAAAGAATAAGAAAATTAATGGTTTAGCTGATGTAAAAGACACCCTTATTTTTCACGCAGGCACCATCAATAAAGAAGGAAGTATTTACTCTACTGGCGGGCGTGTACTAGCAATTACCTCTTTAGGTGAAACAAAGAAAGAAGCATTGAAGAAGTCATTTGAAGTTGCAGAATCAATTACTTTCGATAAAAAATACTATCGCAAAGATATTGGCTTTGATATAATTTAAACGTATTAATTTATAATTAGCTATATAATTAATCATAGTTGCACGCTTAAAGTGACGCATTAGGAACAAAACATCATTTATGGATATAACGAAAAAAGCAAAAGCCTTTTTTTAAGTAACAAAGTATAGTGTAATGCACAAAACATCGCGAAGGTTTAGAAGTAATTTAGTGGAATCACGCTTCACTCCTATCATTTTTGCACTTATTACTGTAAGTATGCGTCTTGGATTGTTTTTATCCGTTGGCATTCAACAGCATAATTATAAAACAAGCTTTGTATGGCAAGCTATTTCTCCAATATTTTCAAATGACTGGGTATCTTTAGCGGCAAGCACGCTTTCAATATTCATTATAGCCCTTATTTTTTCCGACCTCAATACGCGTTTCACTTTAATGCGTTTCAGAACATCACTTCCTTTTACATTAGTACTATTCCTACTGAGTATTCATCCGCTATTTTTGCGCATGTCTCCCAATTATATAAGTACTATCTTTATACTCTTTTCCCTCTCTCCATTAATAGAGTCTTATCAACAGCATACAACGCGGAGCTTTGCTTTTAGGTCGGGTATTTTAATTGCTATTGCCGCAATTTTTCAAGTATTTGCATTAGCCTTCTTGCCGCTTTGGTGGTACGGTGAGACATCGATGCATGGGTTTAAAATAAAATCTTTTATAGCACTCATGATAGGAGTTTTATTAGTGCTTTGGAATGTAGCTGGCATTTACTTTTTGTTCGACAATATTGAATCATTCCTCACCCCATTTATACATTTTAGCAAGTTTAATTTAATTCCACCCGAATATACTTCTATACAATGGACTGCTGTAGCATTACTGTCTATACTTACCATTGTTTTAATAGTGCTAGATATTAAGGTTTTTAGACGCGAACGAGTAATAACACAAAAAACACTTTCATTCATAATTTTAATTTCAATTTCCAGTATTATTCTTCATTTTTTCTATTGGCAAGAAACGTACTTCTTTATATATCAGATTATTATTATGCTTTCTTTTATAGTAGCTCATTATTTTTCGCATGTCAACAGAAAAGGGGGCGTTTATTTGTTTATCTTCGTTTGCATCAGTTTAATTATGTTTTATGTAAACTATATAATTGGCAATCCGCTGCAGTTTTTATAAAACGAGTTAACAAAATGTGGATATCAGTTGTTTAGTTAATAGAGCATCACACACTATTAACAACAAACAACGGAGGCATATATGAAATACAATAACAAATTTATTATTCTTACTCTTATTGCACTTAGTATACTTTTGGGAAGTTTGACAAGTTGTAGAACAAGTCAATCGGCAGTAGAAAAAGCTAAGAAAGCAAAACTTATAGATGAGCAAATAGAAAACCTCGATTTCAAATTCATTGCCAACCACGCCTATCCAATAGGCTATCCATCAATACCCTTAACTTCGGTATACGATGTAACTGTTTCGGCTGACACCATAAAAGCCTATTTACCCTACTTTGGTAGAGCCTATAGAGCACCGATGAATTCGAGTGAAGGAGGAATAAAATTTGAAAGCACTGACTTTGAATCAGAAGTTCTAACAGGAAAAATGTATGGTGAGTGGCATGTTACAATTAAAACAAAGGATACAACTCGCCCATTTACACTCTATTTTCATTTATGGAACAATGGAACAGCACGCTTAGATGTAAGGGAGCCTGATAGACAATCTATCTCTTTTCAGGGATTGATAGAAGAGAGGAAAATAGAAGAGTAAAAAAAAGCCCAACTTAATGGGCTTTTTTTCATATAATTATTTTTGATTTTACTAAAGCTTATCCACCAAATTTCGTGGCAAATAAAAAGTATCATTCTTATCGATATAAACAGTAACCGAACCTAAATCAAACGATTCACCATTTAGTGTTGCTACTGAAGAGAAAGCTGGTACTCTCAAAGTGTTCTTTCCGTTTTTCACAACTAATATTGGAATATCACCTTCTTTATTTTCAATTGCATAATCCATGCCTACAAACACATCTTTATGTTTTGCAAAGATACGCTGAGTCAATTCTGGAAGAGGAGTCTCTAAACCCGACACTTTGAAAAGATAGTCGTTTATCTCTGTGTTTTTAAGATGTCCCATTGGCACATCCCCTTCTGGGTGATAAGCTGCAAGCAACACTTCTTCGCCAGTGTGACCACCGGTTGTAAATCCAAAACACATTTTCGAGTTCATTAAATTAACAATATTATGTGTCAGGTTTGGACTATTTGCAACTTCCATATAGTTACCTTCCTTATAATTTTTTGAAGAGAGTAGAGTCTGCAACTGTTCATCAGTAAGTTCAATATCTGTATGCTTTTTAAATTCAGCCTTCATATCCTCAGGCTCAACATCTATCAGTTTTTTCTCAATACCCGATGCTGTAAGTTTATATTTAGATACTTCTCCAAACAGTTCTTCTAATGTTAGAGTATCATATCCTTTACACTCTGCTTTACCAATTGTAAAACCACTATTTCCATGATCAGATAAAATAACCACTGCCGTTTCACCATCTTTCTTAGCAAACTCAATTGCCTTACCTACTGCTTTGTCAAAAGCAAGGTACTCTGTAATTATTCCTACCGGATCGTTTCCGTGTGCAGCCCAATCTACCTGACTACCTTCTACCATTAAGAAAAATCCATTTTCGTTTTTAGAAAGAATTTCTATTGCTTTCTGTGTCATTTCGGCCAACGATGGAGTAAATTCTGGATCGCGATCTATATCGTAGGGTAGCGCTCTATCGTGAAAAAGTGCCCAAACGGGATTGTCGCTATTATAATTTAGCATTGCACCCCTATCATCCTGAATAAGCGTTGTGCCATTATTTTGAAAATGCTGTTTAATATCATCAGTCAAAATGCGGTTTCCACCACCAAACATCACATCTAAATTTTGATATGCCATTTGAGGTGCAAGAGCATTATAGTTTCCACGATTGTAATGATGCGATGCACAATCTGCAGGTGTTGCATGAGGAAACTCGCAGGTTACTACCAATCCTGTGGCTTTGTTCTTTTCAATCTTTGAAGCTTCTAAAATAGTAGCTAGAGGCTGATAAGCCATTGTTGAATCTATAGGATATAAGTCGTTAGCAGGATCCTGAACTGGATATATAGAAACATTGCCAGTACGAGAGGGTACACCAGTCATATAACACGAAGTTGTAGGAGCAGAATCACCAATAGGAGCATTTGAAGAAAACGTAGAAACAGTTCCTGTAAAATAAGGGTCTACGTTTAGAGCATCACCCATGTTATTATACACTTTATACCAGCGTGCTGCTGAATAAACTCCTATCGATGTGCCATCGGGAATCATAAGAATTACATTTTTCACAGGCTTTACTGCTTGTGCAAAAGTAACGGATGCTATGAATATAAATAGCAATAAGAGATTTGGTTTTTTCATTTTGAATTTCACTTAAGTTATTAATTGACTTTAAAGGTACAATTTTTTATTTGATGGAATTATTATTTTAATGTTTAAAGAGTTGCATTTATTTTGATTTAACCATTATATAACATTTATAGATAAAGATAGATGACTATAAATTAGTAATTTTGCACAAACTGATAAATAATAAATATGAATAATAAAAAAAGACCCCTCATTCTTATTACAAATGATGATGGATACAGAGCAAAAGGAATACGTACACTTACTACTTATTTAAAAGACATTGCAGACATTATAGTATTTGCACCAGACCAACCTCAATCGGGTATGTCAAGTGCAATAACATCAATAAACCCATTGCGCTACTTTTTATATAAAGAAGAGGAAAATGTAACAACATATATTTGCAACGGAACACCTGTCGACTGTATAAAATTAGCCATGAATGTGTTAGATAAAAAACCCGATATGATTTTCTCGGGAATCAATCATGGCTCTAATGCAGCTATTAGTGTACTATATTCAGGAACAATGGGAGCTGCCATTGAAGGTTGTATTTATGACATCCCTTCGGTTGGTATGTCTTTATGCGATTTTGATTCAGATGCTGATTTTTCGCAAAGTGGACTGATTGCAACAAAGATTGCACAAAACATTTGGAAAGAAAACCTGCCTAAAGGTATATGTTTGAATGTAAATGTACCTAAAGGTGAGGTTAAAGGTATTCAGATTGCATCGCAAACTAAAGGCAAATGGACCAATGAGTTTTTCGCATCTAAGGATGCCATGCAAAATGATATATTTTGGATGTCTGGAAGATTCGATAATTGGGAAAAGGAAAACAAAGAAAGCGACGAGTGGGCACTAGCAAACGGATACGCATCGGTTGTTCCTGTTAAAGTAGACATGACACACTACGAAATAATAGACCAATTAAAGCATTGGGAAGAAGAGGTTTTTACCAAGTAGTACAAGTTTCAGTATAAAAGCTGCGTTATAAACAGACCATACCATATATGAAATATTATCTTATTGCAGGCGAAGCCTCTGGCGATTTGCATGCTTCGAACCTTATGCAGGCTATAAAAGAAAAAGATAAAAATGCAGATTTTCGTTTCTTTGGTGGCGACCTAATGCAAGAAATTGGGGGAACTTTGGTGAAACACTATAGAGAACTAGCTTTTATGGGGTTTATACCAGTTCTGCTTAATCTTAAAACAATTTTACGCAACCTTGAAATTTGCAAAAAAGATATAGTAGATTACTCGCCCGATGTAGTAATCTTGGTAGACTATCCTGGTTTTAATTTAAAAATAGCGAAATACCTAAAGCTGCACACTTCTATTCCTGTTACATATTACATATCGCCAAAAATATGGGCTTGGAAAGAATATCGTATCAAATCATTTAAAAAGTATGTAGATCAAATGCTCTGCATACTCCCATTTGAGGTTGACTTTTACAAAAAACATAACTACCCTGTCGATTATGTAGGAAATCCAACAGTTGATGCAATTAGTAATAGAGAAAATAGCGAGCAAACATTCAACGAGTTTATCGAAGTAAATAAACTTGAAGATAAGCCCATTATAGCAATATTGGCTGGGAGTAGAAAACAAGAAATTGAGGATAATCTACCCTCAATGCTTAAAGCAATAGAGCTATTTAAGAGTCACCAAGTAGTTATAGCAGGAGCACCTGGCATTGATGAAGACTTCTATGACAAAATACTCGACAAAGAAAACGCCTCGTTAATTTTTGGCCAAACTTACAATGTACTCGCACAGGCTAATGTAGCTCTAGTAACTTCGGGCACTGCAACACTTGAAACAGCATTGTTAAATGTGCCACAAGTAGTGTGCTATAAAACTCCAGTTCCTAAACTTATTTATTGGGCGTTTAAAAACATCTTACACACACCCTATATTTCTTTGGTAAACCTCATTGCAAATAAGGAAGTGGTACGGGAGTTATTTGCAAAGTTTTTTACAGTAGAAAACATCCACGATGAAACTGAAAAGCTGCTCTTCGATTCGAAGTATCGCAACAAGATGCTTAGCGAATATAAAGCTATTCAAAAATCATTAGGAACTGAAAACGCCTCAAATAAAGCAGCTAATTTAATATACAATCGTTTGTCAAAGTGATGTAATCTCAATTATAATTGATACAAAAAGCACATTAAAGTGGTTGAAAAATTTCTTTTAATCACTTTTTTTGCTTTCTTTGTATAGTATCAATAATCATTAAAACTTAATCACATGAAAATAGGTATTCTTACATCAGGCGGCGACTGCCCGGGAATAAATGCAACCATTAGAGGAGTAGGAAAAACAGCTATCAACCATTACGGAATGGAAGTAATTGGTATTCACAATGGTTTTTCGGGGATAATAAATAAAGATGTTTCTACACTTACAGAGCGCTCACTCTCTGGAATTCTAAATCTAGGAGGAACTATACTGGGCACAGCAAGAGAAAAAAGCTTCCGTAAATTAATAACCTCTCCCGATGAGGAAGATCGTAAAACAATTAAAAAAGCATATCATGAACTAGGTCTCGACTGTTTAGTTTGCATTGGTGGCAATGGTACACAGCGTACTACATGGATGCTTTCTGAGATGGGATTGAATGTAGTAGGAGTGCCAAAAACAATCGACAATGATATATATGGAACTGATATAACTTTTGGGTTTGATACAGCTGTAGGCATTGCAACTGAAGCAATAGATAGACTACACTCAACAGCAAGCTCACATCGTAGAGTAATGGTAATAGAGCTAATGGGTCATCACGCAGGATGGATTACTCTTAATAGTGGGATGGCTGGAGGTGCAGACATCATACTCCTACCCGAGCTAGGATACAACATGAAAGTTATTATTGATAAAATAAACGAACGATTAAAAATGGGCAAACCCTACTCAATTGTAGCAGTAGCCGAAGGAATTGAAATTCATGGCAGTAAAATGCGCCCAGCAAGTTTCTTTGCACACCATATAGAAAAAGAAACAGGAATTGAAACACGCGAAACTGTGTTAGGCTATGTACAAAGAGGTGGATCTCCATCACCATTTGACAGAACACTTGGTACTGAATTGGGGGGTCATGCTACTCAACTTATTCATGAAGGAAAGTTTGGAAGAATGGTGTCTGTAAAAGGAAGAGGAATTAGCGATGTTCCGCTATCTGAAGTTGCTGGTAAACTTCGACTAGTTACCCCTGACAATAATTTAATTATTCAAGGCAAACGTATAGGTATATCATTTGGTGTAAGCAACGATTAAAACCAATCTATAGATTTGTATATTAACAACATAGAAATAAAAAAACTCCTTTTCTGAAAAAGAAAAGGAGTTTTTTTGTGTTTCGAGTGTAAAGTTATTTTTATTGATAACTAAATCTCGTATATAGTTACACCTAATTTATATCTATAGGTCTTGCAGGGTCGGAATTCTGATTCTGTTTTTCTTCCTCTGTACTTGCACTCAGCAACATATTTTGAAAATCAATATCTTCATCAATTTTTTTCAAAGCTATTTCAGCTGCTTTCTGATGCGACTCTTTTTTTGAATACCCAATACCTTCGCCACAATCAACATCTGCTATAAAAACACTAGAGTGAAAAATAGGGTTATGCTTGGCATCGTAGTAAGAATCAATAACATCAAACCTAACTTCAAGCCTATGTTTCTGTCCCCACTCTATTAACCTTGATTTAAAATCAATTTCAGTTTTCACTACATCTTCAAAATCGAGGTGTTTCTCAATAAGAGTTTGAAACACAAACTTTTTAGCTATCCTATATCCTTGGTCTAAGTATATAGCAGCAATAAGAGCTTCTAGGGCATCTCCATACATATTGGTGTTGTGCGCTACATTACGCGTAGAAGTTACCAAGAGGTCTTCTAAGCCTAACTCTACAGCCAGCTTATTCATTGTCTCGCGCTGCACAATGCGTGAACGCATATTGGTGAGAAAACCCTCTTTCTTATTTTCAAACTCTTTATACAGTATGTCGGCTATAATAGCGTCTAATATTGCATCTCCCAAAAACTCAAGGCGTTCGTTATTTACCCACTTACCATTATTTAGTCGAATAGATGATGATTTGTGTGCAACTGCTTGTTGGTAAAGAGATATATCATGAGGATAAAATCCTAGAATCTTATAGAATGTAAGATAGGGCTCCTTCCCTTTTCTAGGAATAGCCCTGATCTTTTTGTATAGTTTATTAATCACACTTACTCTGTGTATTTTTTGAGAATAACGCTTGCGTTATGTCCTCCAAAACCAAAAGTATTGGATAGCGCTACATTAATTTCTCTTTTTTGGGGTTTGTTGAATGTGAAATTCAATTTATAGTCAATCTCTGGATCTTCGTCTCCTTCTTCAAAATTGATAGTAGGTGGTACAATTTGATCTCTAATCGACAATACACTAAAGAGTGCTTCAATTGCTCCTGCAGCACCAAGTAGGTGACCAGTCATAGATTTGGTAGCACTAATGTTTAGCTTGTAACTATGTTCGCCAAACACATCTAGTATAGCCTTTACTTCGGAAATATCTCCTACAGGTGTAGAAGTACCATGAACATTGATATAATCAACCTCTTCTGGCTGCATTTCTGCATCTTCCAAAGCATTTCTCATTACTAGTTTTGCACCTAACCCTTCAGGATGTGAAGCTGTTAAATGGTAAGCATCAGCAGACATACCTGTTCCAACAACTTCTGCATAGATTTTTGCTCCTCGAGCTTTAGCGTGCTCATACTCCTCTAATATAAGAGAGGCAGCACCTTCAGCCATAACAAAACCATCGCGACTCTTGCTAAAAGGTCTTGAAGCCGTTTCAGGCGAGTCGTTGCGAGTAGAGAGTGCATGCATTGCATTAAAACCTCCAACTCCAGCGTCGGTTATAGCAGCTTCGGCACCCCCTGTAACAAAAGCGTTTGCTTTACCTAATCTAATTAGGTTATAAGCATCGGATATTGCGTGGGTTGACGAAGCACAAGCAGATACTGTAGCATAGTTAGGGCCACGCAGTCCGTAAATCATAGAGATATGCCCTGTGGCAATATCGGCTATCATTTTCGGAATGAAAAATGGATTAAATCTAGGTCCTTTTTCTTTGTTTTTAGCGTAATATCCTACTTCTTCTTCAAAAGTTTTAATACCACCAATACCTGCCGAAAAGATAACACCTATTTTATCTAGGTTTTCCTTTTCGAAATCCAAACCAGAATCTTCAATTGCTTCTTTTGCAGCAATTATTGCTAGTTGTGAATATCTATCTAATTTTCTCGCTTCTTTTCTTTCAAAATGTTCAGATGCATCAAAATTCTTAACTTCGCAAGCGAATTGTGTTTTGAATAATTCTGTATTGAACAAAGTAATAGGTCCAGCACCGCTCTTACCTGCAAGGGCATTTTCCCACGTTTCATTAACGTTGTTGCCAATCGGTGTAAGCGCTCCCAGACCTGTTACTACTACTCTTTTTAATTCCATATAATTATTTGATGGATATTTACTTTGCGTGCTCTTCTACATAAGCTACTGCATCTCCAACAGTCGAAATTTTTTCGGCTTGATCATCTGGAATTGAAATGTTGAATTCTTTTTCAAACTCCATAATCAATTCTACAGTGTCTAGTGAATCTGCTCCTAAATCATTTGTGAAGCTTGCTTCGTTGGTAACTTCAGATTCTTCAACTCCTAATTTATCAACGATAATTGCTATAACTCTTGATGCTGTTTCAGACATAATTTTTTGATATTAATTAATAAATAAACTTTTATTCGTAATTTTGCGTTGCAAAGTAAATCAATTATTTTCAAATAAAACAAACTTTTACCCTACAAATTGAAGAAAAGTGCACAATTTTGAGTTTTTTGTGCAAAAATCATCGTTTTTATGACACATATAGCCCTTTTTTCATCCGGAAACGGCACAAATGCCGAAAACATAGCCAACTATTTCAACAAGCTATTGAAGCTTTTATCTGACTACAGTATAGACTATATTATTCTTGCAGGCTTCTTATTAAAAATACCAGATATATTACTAAAGAGCTTCCCCAATAGAATTATTAATATACACCCTGCCCTTTTACCTAAATACGGAGGCAAAGGAATGTATGGCGACAATGTGCACAAGAAAGTTGTTGAAATGGGTGACAAACAATCGGGCATTACTATACATTATGTAAATGAGAAATATGATGAGGGTGAAATTATTTTTCAAGAATCATGCAATGTTTCACCAAATGACACATATAATGATGTTGCCCAGAAAGTACATAAACTTGAATATGCTTATTTCCCACGTATAATAGAAGAGGTAATACTTGGCAAAAAGAAGAATTCACTAAGAAAACGGTATATATAAATAGATAGATAAGGATGAAAAACAATAAAAACAGCTCTTTTGCAGAAAAAAGTCGAATTATTTGCTTGGAATTAAAAAATTATATTACCTTTGCATCGCTTTTTGCGGCTGTGGCGTAATTGGTAGCCGCGCTAGACTTAGGATCTAGTGACGCAAGTCGTGGGGGTTCGAGTCCCTTCAGCCGCACGGAGGTTTGTAATCGCCAACCATTAGCCAAAGACAAGGGTGTCCATCGCGAGGTGTCCCGATAGCTATCGGGATGGCGGGGACATGGAGTGAAAGTGATGATATCTTACCATGGGAGGTCTCACGAACGTATGGAAACAGAAGCATGAAATACGGACAACAGTAGTCGTGAGAAGTCATCAGAAGCCATAGTAGTATTGCGAGCTACACACATATATAATATGTCAATGTAAAAGGTTTCACGAAATATGAAGGGCTGAATCTCAACCAAGTGAATAGTAAATGAATGTTACCTAATGAAAGGACGAATGCAGAAAATATCGAAAGATACCTCGCAAATGGCAGATAGGGCGAAATCCGACAATAAATTTGGAGGGCAGACTTTCATGGGGATAACTGAAAACAACTTCACTAACAATGACCAGAAATTTGGAATGTTAGAGATGATACTCTTATTTTCTATTGGTTGCGGAAATGCTAACTCTCAGAAAGAAGATACAGTGACTCTTTCTCTTAAAATTGCTAGCTACAATGTGCACAATGCAATAGGCATAGACGATGTGGTTGATTTTGATAGAGTAGCCAACGTAATAAATGACATGGAGGTTGACACAATTGCCATTCAAGAGCTAGACTGTGCCACAGAGCGAAGCAACGGATTGGTGGTGCTAAACGAATTGGCAAAAAGAACCAATATGATAGCTACGTTTAGTGCATCTATTGTGTTTGATG
>CAJDVE010000020.1_pt1 | contig 17403 bp, 12 predicted proteins | sample 7391271 | NCBI WGS metagenome assembly CAJDVE01 (sample SAMEA7055701, study PRJEB34461) | soil metagenome | biome: terrestrial ecosystem; feature: Peninsula; material: soil | place: Antarctica | collected 2016
TATAATAACATTGCCAAGCAATTTTATGGAGAGATTATATATTCAATAACAAAGAAATAATAGTTGGTGTAGAAGAGAATAATTTGTTTTTGCATGTAATAAGAGCAAGCTCATTGTGTGTTTATTCTCTTATAGATTGGTTAAACGTGTATACAATCTATTTGTTGAGCACTTTCAATTTTTGTTGTGTTTGTCAAAAAGTGAAGGTGAGAGTTGATAAGTTCTTATAAAATCATTACATTTGTCTGCTTTTAAAATGACAACGAAATTGAAAAGTGTTTGATGAAAAAACTTATATCTACAGCCTTGTTGCTGACTATTATATCGTATATATCTTTGTTTGCACAAGTACAGCTAAGCGACAGTGCAAAAGTTAGTTTACTCACAGTATCGCCATGGGATGGCGCTGTATATACTCTTTATGGGCATTCGGTAGTGAGAGTAGAAGACGACTCAACTGGGGTGGACGCATGTTTTAATTATGGGTATTTCGACCCAACGCAACCACATTTTATGTTTAATTTTCTGCAAGGAAAAACAGATTATGTATTGGGAGTTACAACGTACAGAGATTTTCTGATTGAAAATCAAATGAAAGGGCTAGAAGTAGTGCGACAAGATATTAATCTATCTACTTCGCAAAAACAACAACTATGGAATGATTTATATGTAAATGCACTTCCTCAAAATCGCAGGTATAGATATAATTATTTTTTCGATAATTGTGCTACTCGACCAAGAGATATGATAGAAGCAGTTATAAATAGTACTGTAGTATATCCTCCTACAAATACAAATCAAACCTTCCGAGACTTGGTTCACGAGTGTGTGCACCAGTTTGCATGGATGGAATTTGGCATAGATTTATTGATAGGTTCTGATGCTGATAGAGATATAACAGACAGAGAGAAAATGTTTCTTCCCCACTATTTAATGATTGCTTTGGAGGATGCAAAAGTAAATATTAATGACACAATTAGTGTTCCATTGGTTGAATCATCGGTTGTTTTACTTGAAGCTGATAATGAGGGTGATGGATATAGCGAACTGGGTATATTGAAGCCCGTTCCTGTGGCATTCGCAGTGTTATTGCTAACGCTCCTTATCTCTTTCTTTCAAATACGTTTAAAGCAAAACACAACAGCTAAAATCTACGACACTGTTGTGTTTTCGATAGCTGGAATTGCGGGTTTGATTATTACATTTTTAGTTTTCTTTTCCGAGCATCCTGCAACTAGTCCTAACTGGAATTTAGCATGGCTGCATATTGGCCATTTATTTGTGCCGATTTTAATTTGGGTAAAGTCGTTTAAAAAAGTAGTATATTACTATCATTTTATTAACTTTGCAGTGTTAAGTTTGTTCCTTCTAAGTTGGTGGTTTTTGCCACAACAATTGCATTGGGCAACTATACCTTTTGCAATGAGCATCTGGTTTAGATCGGGCATTAATTTTTTTATTGAAAGGAACGATTATTTAAAAAACAGACAATACAAAACAGTGAGTTACATGTTGGCCGGATGGAGAGGTTAATGGCATACAACATTGAGGTGTTGTTTTTCAAATTATCTCTATTTAAGTACAACTACACGAACAACAATAATGATTAGATTTTTATCATCGATACTGGCCTTTTTTTCAGTTACAACATTTTATGCTCAACAAAACGACATACCCAAATTGGTTGTGGGAATCACAATAGATCAATTAAGGGGTGATTACTTAGAGCATTTTAAGAAGAATTTTGGAGAGAAAGGGTTTAAAAGATTACTAAACGAGGGTGTTGTATATAACCAAATGGTTTACAACTTTCCTACTCCCGACAAAGCGTCGGCCAATGCTACTATATATACAGGTACTGTACCATTTTATCATGGTATAGTAAATGACATGAAGGTGTCGGGTGAGGACTTCACCGAAATCTCCTCATTTTCAGATAGTAAGTATATGGGTAACTTTACTTCTGAAAAACTATCGCCACTTCCCTTAAAAGTTTCTACTATTGCAGATGAACTTAAAATTGCATCGAATGGCAAATCCGATGTTTTTGCATTCTCTCCAGATGCTTCTGGAGCACTTATATCGGGAGGTCATGCAGCAAGTGGAGCTTTTTGGATAGAAAATTATTCGGGACGATGGGCTACAACTACTTTTTATACTAGTTATCATCCGTTTGTAGATCAGTATAATAGGAGCGACCAATCGCTTAATACTAGAATAAACAGTTTGGTGTGGAAGCCAAAGTTGCCAGTAAGCGCGTACAATGCCTTTCCGTACACACAAAATTTGACTAGTTTTCAACATAAGCTCGGATCAAATAAAACAAACAAATTCTTATTGCTAAAACAGACCCCTTTCATTAATGAAGAGGTGAGAGCAATGGGAATAAAAGCAATTGAAAGTGCAGCAATGGGAACAAAGGATTACCCCGACTTTCTTGCGCTAAATTTCTATGCCGGCAATTTTGACGATGCACTCGACAAAAATTACTCAATAGAAATTCAAGACACTTATCAACGTCTCGACGATGATATTGCACAAATAATTGATGCTGTAGACAAAGCTGTAGGCTTGCAAAATGCATTTATTTTTGTGGTTTCAACTGGCTACTTCAATGAACAAGAGGTTTATCCAACAGATGCACGCTTGCCAGGAGGTGATTTTAAGCCCGATAGATGCGAAGCACTCTTGAATATGTATCTGATGGCCATTTATGGTAGAGAAAATTGGATAAAGAAATACCATAATGAGCAAATCTATTTCGACAGAAAACTAATTGAAGATAAGAAAATAGATTATCGTGAGTTTCAAGAACGTGCTGCCGATTTTCTGATACAGTTTTCGGGTGTGCAAGATGTTGTAACATCTTATCAGATGTTGCATGGTGCGTACAACGAGGCTATACAGATTCATAAAAATGGCTTTCATAGAGACATTACAGGCGACTTGTTTATAGAACTACAACCTGGTTGGAGAATTGTAACAGTAAAGAATCCAACAAATCACGAAAGAGTGAGAGATAATAGCATGGCAGCTCCTGCTATCTTTTTTGGCAACAACCTGAAACCGCAAAAGGTAAACAGAGTAATAGATGCCACTGAAATTGCTCCAAGTGTTACACACAGGTTGCGTATAAGAGCTCCCAGTGCATCAAGTAGCAAGGTTTTGCAAGAGTTGTTTTAAATTTATATTTCAAAGAAACATATTACACATATATATAACGTAGAAGATAAAAACTACGTAACTAATCAAAAATTATGGCATTTAATAGAATTATATCAAAACTCTTTGGAAACAAAGCACAGCGCGACTCAAAAGAAATGAGTCCGTATGTGAAGAAAATCCAAGCAGTATATCCCGAAATAGAAAAACTGTCGAATGATGAGCTTCGTAGTAAATCAAAAGAGGTGGAAAAACGCATTCACGACTATGTTTCGGAAGAAAAAGACAAGATAAGTAAGCTGAAAGAAGGAATAGAAGATATTGATCTTGAAGAGCGTGAAGTAATTTGGGAGGAGATTGACAAAATTGAGAAAGAAATTTCCGATAAATTTGAGATTATACTTGAAGAGGTGTTGCCGGAAGCTTTCGCTATTATGAAAGATACAGCCCGTCGATTCACTCAAAATGAGGAAATTGTAGTAACAGCTACTCAATTTGATAGAGATTTGGCTGCAAAGCACGATTTTATACGAATAGAAGGCGATAAAGCAATCTATAAAAACCGTTGGGAAGCTGGTGGTACAGAAATAGTGTGGAATATGATACACTACGATGTTCAGCTATTTGGTGGTGTAGTATTGCACAAAGGACGAATTGCTGAGATGGCTACTGGTGAGGGTAAAACTCTTGTGGCAACTTTGCCAGTTTATCTTAATGCGCTCACTCATAATGGTGTACACGTTGTAACGGTGAATGATTACTTAGCAAAACGTGACTCTGAGTGGATGGGCCCCTTATATATGTTTCATGGTTTGAGTGTAGATTGTATTGATAAACACCAACCCAACTCTGATGAAAGACGCAAGGCTTATGAGGCCGACATTACGTTTGGAACAAACAACGAGTTCGGTTTTGACTACCTGAGAGACAACATGGCTATCTCGCCAAATGATTTAGTGCAACGCAAACATAACTTCTCTATTGTTGACGAGGTTGACTCTGTATTGATTGATGATGCAAGAACTCCATTAATTATTTCAGGTCCAGTACCTAAAGGCGACGAGCAGCTGTATGATGTATTGCGCCCTAGAGTAGAGCTAATTGTAAAAGCTCAACGCGAAATGTCGACTAAGCTTTTGGCAGAAGCCAAAGTAAAAATGGCATCGGAAGACAAAAAAGAACAAGAAGAGGGTAGTTTACTTCTATACCGCTCTTTTAAAGGCTTGCCTAAAAACAAACCTATTATAAAATACTTGAGCGAGCAGGGTGTAAAAGCTGCTATGATTAAAACTGAGGAGTTTTATATGGGAGAACAAATGCGCAACATGCATATTGTAACCGACCCTCTCTATTTTGTGATTGATGAAAAGAACAATAGTATAGACCTTACTGATAAAGGTATTGATATGTTGACAGGGAAATCTGACGACCCAACATTCTTTGTATTACCTGATATTAGTGCTGAGCTTTCTGATTTAGAGAACCAACCTCTTACTGACGAAGAGAAAGCCGCAAAGAAAGATGAGCTTCTACAAAACTATGCTATCAAATCTGAGAGGATACATACTGTAAATCAGCTTCTTAAAGCATACACATTGTTTAATATAAATGATGAGTATGTTGTGATTGACAACAAGGTGAAAATTGTGGATGAGCAAACCGGCCGTATTATGGAAGGTAGAAGATACTCCGATGGTTTGCATCAAGCAATTGAAGCAAAAGAACGTGTGAAAGTGGAAGATGCAACGCAAACTTTTGCTACTGTTACGCTGCAAAACTACTTTAGGATGTACAACAAACTGGCTGGTATGACAGGTACTGCTGAAACAGAAGCTGGAGAGTTGTGGGATATCTACAAATTGGACGTAGTGGTAATTCCTACCAACAGACCAATTGTACGTAAAGATATGAACGACCGCATTTACAAGACTAAGCGAGAAAAATATAATGCAGTTATTGATGAGATAAACAATTTGATTGAAGCTGGACGTCCAGTATTAGTGGGAACAACTTCTGTAGAAGTGTCTGAGCTATTGAGCAGAATGCTTACTTTAAGGAAAATTGAACACAATGTGTTGAATGCTAAGCTTCACCAACGTGAGGCTGACATTGTGGCAACTGCTGGTCAAGCTGGTGTAGTAACTATTGCTACTAATATGGCAGGACGTGGTACCGACATTAAATTGTCGCCAGAAGTGGTAAAAGCTGGAGGTTTGGCCATTGTTGGTACAGAGCGTCACGAGTCTCGTCGAGTTGACAGACAGTTACGCGGACGTGCTGGTAGACAGGGAGACCCTGGTTCGTCGATATTCTTTGTATCGTTGGAAGACGATTTGATGCGCTTGTTTGCAACTGAAAGAATTGCGGGACTCATGGATAAAATGGGTTTCAAAGAAGGAGATGTGTTAGAACACAACATGTTGAGCAAATCTGTAGAGAGAGCTCAAAAGAAAGTTGAAGAAAACAACTTCGGTATTCGTAAAAGATTACTTGAGTATGACGATGTGATGAACTCGCAACGTGAAGTAATTTATAAACGCAGGCGTAATGCTTTGATGGGCGAGCGTATAGGCATAGATGTGGTAAACATGATTTATGATACTGCCGTAAACACTACAGAGCAATTTCAACATAGTTATGCTGACTTGAAGTTGGAATTATTGCGCATAATGGCATTAGATCTTCCTTATTCTGAAGAAGAGTTTAAAGAATTTAAGCCACAAGAACAAGGCGAAAAAGTGTTTGAAGCTGCAATTAAAGCTTTTAAACGCAAGTCTGATAAATTGGCAGAAGTTGCACAACCAGTTATTAAAGAGGTTTTTGAAAATCAAGGTGCAATGTATGAGAATATTTTGATACCAATAACAGATGGAAAGAAAGTATATAATATATCTTGTAATCTGAAAGAGGCCTACGAAAGTGGATCTAAAGCTTTGGTGAAAGCATTCCAAAAATCAATTATTCTTCATACTATTGATGAGAATTGGAAAGAGCATTTACGTGAAATGGATGATTTACGCCATTCTGTACAAAATGCAAGCTACGAGCAGAAAGACCCTCTGTTAATTTATAAACTTGAATCGTTTAATCTTTTCAAGGATATGGTTGAGAATGTGAATGCGAAATCTGTGTCTGTACTTATGCGTGGTCAAATACCAATTAGAGAACCCGAGCAAGTAAGACAGGCTTCTCCTGAAAAGAAAACAGACTATAGCAAATATCGCACAGAGAAAGAAGAATCGTCAAGCCAATCTGCTCAAGCTAGAGCTGGTGCTACTGATACGCGAGAGCAAAGTAGACCAGAACCTGTGAGAGTTGAGAAAAAAGTTGGCCGAAACGAACCCTGTCCTTGTGGAAGTGGAAAGAAGTATAAAAGCTGTCACGGCAGATAAATATTAAGAAATTTGATTTAAAGAGGAGCAATTGTATTATTGCTCCTCTTTTCTTTGTGTAAAATGCTATATGTTTAAAGGTATTACACAATGCAAAAGTAGTATTACAATATTATGCTGTTTTTTGTTAAAACAGGGAGGAATTCAGGCTTACTTTCTTTGTTAAATTCAAACAAATGTAGTACCTTAGTAAAGTTTTAGAACAAAAAACTAGCTTATTTTAAACAGCTTAATATCAAACCAATGGCTGTTTTATAATGAAGAGAAAACAATAGAATTATAACATTTAAATATATGGTTGAAAAAGAAGATAGAATCATCAAGATAAATATTGAAGATGAAATGAAGTCAGCCTACATCGATTATTCGATGTCGGTTATTGTTTCGCGTGCTCTGCCTGATGTAAGAGATGGATTTAAACCTGTTCACAGGCGTATTCTCTTCGGAATGCACGAACTAAATAATGCATCAGATAAGCCACACAAAAAATCAGCTAGAATAGTTGGTGAGGTTTTAGGTAAATATCACCCACACGGAGACTCGTCTGTATATCATGCAATGGTGCGTTTGGCGCAACATTGGAGTCTGCGCTATATGCTTGTAGATGGACAAGGTAACATGGGTAGTGTGGATGGCGACAGCCCTGCGGCTATGCGTTATACCGAAGCTCGACTAAACAAATTGTCAGAGGAGATGTTACGCGATATCGAGAAAGATACCGTTGATTTTCAACTCAACTTTGATGACACGCTTAAAGAACCAACTGTATTACCAACTCGTATTCCCAATCTTTTAATGAATGGTGCTTCGGGTATTGCAGTGGGGATGGCTACTAATATGGCTCCACACAATCTATCCGAAGTAATTGATGGTATAATTGCTTATATCGAAAATAGAGACATAGATATCAGTGGTTTAATGGAGTATATAAAAGCTCCAGACTTTCCAACAGGAGGTTATATCTATGGATACAAAGGAGTTGAAGAGGCTTTCCATACTGGTAGAGGACGCATTGTTATGCGTGGAAGAGCGGAGATTGAAACTACTAGAAATCAAGATCAGATAATAATTTCCGAAATACCTTATTTGGTAAACAAGTCTGACTTGATTAAAAATATAGCCAACTTAGTTGTCGAAAAAAGAATAGATGGAATATCTAACATTAACGACGAGTCGGACCGAAACGGAATGCGTATTGTTGTAGATGTTAAACGCGATGCCAACGCTAATGTGGTATTAAATAAACTCTACAGATCTACTGCTTTGCAGTCTTCATTTAGCATCAATAATATTGCATTGGTAAATGGAAGACCACAAATGCTTAATCTTAAAGATCTAATTACACACTTCGTAGATCACCGTCACGAAGTTGTTGTAAGAAGAACTAAATTCGAGCTTAAAAAAGCAGAAGATAGAGCACATATCTTAGAAGGATTGATAATTGCTTCAGATAATATTGATGAAGTTATTGCTATAATACGTGGTTCTAAAACTCCACCAGAAGCTATTCAAGCATTAATCGACAGATTTGGTCTTACAGATATTCAGTCTCGTGCCATTGTTGAGATGCGTTTGCGTCAACTTACAGGTCTAGAGCAAGACAAGCTAAGAGGCGAGTTTGACGAGTTGCAAAAATTGATAAACAATCTAAATGAAATATTGGGCAGCGAAGAGTTGCGCATGCAGGTTATTAAAGATGAGCTTATTGAGGTTAAAAACAAATTTGGCGACGAGCGTCGTTCAGAAATAATATATTCTTCCGAAGAGTTAAATCCAGAGGATTTCTATTCAGACGATGATATGGTTATTACTATTTCTCATCTTGGATATATTAAGCGAACACCTTTAACTGAGTTCCGTACTCAGAACAGAGGGGGAGTAGGAGCCCGTGGCACCGAAACACGCGATGAAGACTTTGTGGAATTCATGTATCCTGCAAGTATGCATAATTACATGTTGTTTTTCACACAAAAAGGAAAAGTATTCTGGTTGCGTGTTTATGAATTGCCAGAAGGTTCTAAGAACTCAAAGGGACGTGCAATTCAAAACTTATTGAATATTGATTCTGATGATACTGTTACCGCTTTTGTTAGGGTAAAAGAACTTGAAGAGCAAGAGTATCTGAATTCTCACTATCTAATTTTTAGCACAAAAAGAGGAATAGTGAAAAAGACTCTTTTAGAAGCTTATTCTAGACCAAGACAAAATGGTGTTATTGCTATTACATTGAAAGATGATGATGAAGTGATTTCAGTGAGAATGACAAATGGCAAAAAAGATATTCTTTTAGCAAATAGAAATGGTAGAGCAATTCGTTTCAATGAAACTAATGTTAGACCAATGGGACGTACTGCTACTGGTGTTATCGGAATGAGACTTGATGGTCCTGATGATGAAGTTGTTGGTATGATTTGTATGGATGCTGATTCTAAAGAAACAATTCTTGTTGTATCTGAAAAGGGCTATGGTAAACGAACAAGGTTGAATGATGAAGATGGTGAGCCAGTTTATAGAATCACTAATAGAGGTGGAAAAGGAGTGCGAACACTTAATGTTACAGATAAGACAGGAAAGCTTGTTTCAATCAAAAGTGTAACAGATGATGATGACTTAATGATAATTAACAAATCTGGAATAACAATACGTTTAAATATTTCCGATATTCGCACCATGGGACGAGCAACACAAGGTGTTCGCCTTATTAATCTTGATAAACGAAACGATGAAATAGCATCAGTTTGTAAAGTGAACTCTCAAGAAGACGATGATGATGAAAGCTTAATTGAAGATCTTAAATTAGATGATTCATCCGAGGCTGAAATTGAATCTGAAAATGGAGATATTAATGATTCAACACCTGAAATCGAAAATGAATCCGAAGATTAATTAAACTATTTACAAAATTAAAGTCAAACCAGTTATGCGACAATTAACAAACAGCATAATTAATCTATTAAAAATAAGAATCATATGAGAAAATTTTTTATCCTCAGTCTAGTTACAACTTTATCATTTCTTGCGTGTGCACAAAAGGGAGTTGTAAAAGACGCAAACAGATCATTAAAAAGTAATGATTTAAACGAAGCAAGAGCACTTATAAAACAAGCTCTAGAGAATGAAGAAACTGCTAACGATCCTTTAACATGGAAACTAGCAGGTGATATTGGAGACAAAGCCTTTGAAAATGAGAGAACTCAGCAAATGCTTGGAAAAAAATCGAACGATGAAGTAATGTATAAGGGCTTAATGGAATCATATGCTCCATACTTAAAAGCAGACTCATTAGGTCAACTTCCAGACTCTAAAGGTAAAGTAAGAAATAGAGTAAGAAAAGATATTGCTGCTACATTAAGAGCAAACCATCCTTTCTTTATTAATGGTGGAATATATTTCAATGACAAACAAGACTACGCAAGAGCGTCTAAATACTTTGAAATATATTGGGACCTTCCAACTTTAGATTTATTTGAAGATAACAGAGATGGCTTTTTAATTGATAGCACATATCAAACTATCAAATACTACTCCATTATTACTGCTATCCAAGCAGAAGATCACGAAAGAGCATTAAAACTTATTGAACGTGCTACTAGTGAGCCATTTATTGAAAATAGTGCTCATCAAGAAAGCGATTTATACGAGTTAATGGCGAGTGAATATATGCAAAAGGGTGATACTGCTAGCTATATGGAAGTGTTGAACGTAGGAGCATCTAAATTTCCAAAGAGTAAATATTTTATTCCTAATCTGATTAATGTATATATTCGTGAAGGGGAAAACGACAAAGCTCTAGATTACTTAGATCAAGCTATTGCAAATGATCCTAGCAATGCCTGCGATTTGAACAGCGTGAAAGCTGCACTTTTTGCAGAAACAGAAGACTATGATAAAGCAGAGGCAGAATATAAGAAAGCATTAGTTCAAGATGAAAATTGTGAGCGTGCATTAGAAGGACTTGCTGTAAACTATATAATTCAAGCGCAGAATCTTAAAGATAAATCTGCTCAAGTAATGAATGATAGAAAACTTCAGGCAGAAAATGATAAAAAAACAGTTGAGTTTTATTTGTTAGCATTGCCACATCTAGAAAAGTTTACTGAAAGCTTAAAAGCAAGAAGTGCTGATGATTCTGCAATAACAGGAGCATTAATTAAACTTCAAAATGTTTATTACAACTTAAGCAATTTAGGTGTAGATAAATCTAAAGAGCTTGAATTGGTAGAAGAGCAGCTTGAAGCACTTTAATATTACAATAATATACAATATAAAAGAATTGTATATTTGTATTGTAATAAGTAAAACATAAAAAACAGCATACTACACATGATTAAGCAACGATACGGACTACGCGGGGTTTCTGCGTCAAAAGAAGATGTACACAACGCAATAAAAAATATAGATAAAGGAATTTATCCTAAAGCATTTTGTAAAATTATTCCAGATATTTTGGGTGGCGATCCTGATTATTGTAATATTATGCATGCTGACGGTGCTGGCACAAAATCATCACTGGCTTATATGTATTGGAAAGAAACTGGTGATCTTTCAGTATGGAAAGGTATTGCACAAGATGCACTCATTATGAACGTTGATGATTTATTATGTGTTGGAGCAACAGATGATATTTTACTATCTTCTACAATTGGACGAAATAAAAACTTAATTCCAGGTGAAGTAATTTCAACTATTATCAATGGTACTAACGAACTTTGCGAAGAGTTAAAAGAATTGGGTGTAAATATTTATCCAACTGGAGGTGAAACGGCGGATGTAGGCGATTTAGTTAGAACTATTATTGTAGATAGTACAGTTGCTTGCCGCATGAAGCGTGCTGATGTAATTGACAATGCAAATATACAAGCAGGCGATGTTATTGTGGGATTATCCTCAAGCGGACAAGCTACTTATGAGCACGAATACAATGGAGGCACAGGTAGCAACGGCTTAACTTCGGCACGACATGACTTATTTGCTAATTACTTGGCAGAAAAATATCCAGAAAGTTACGACTCTGCAATACCTCATAATCTTGTATATTCAGGAAAATTGAAATTAACAGAGATGATTGAAGAACTTGGAGTTGATGCAGGAAAACTCCTACTCTCCCCCACTCGTACTTATGCTCCTATTATATCTCTTATACTTAAAGAATTAAGAAGTGTAATACACGGCATGATTCATTGTTCGGGAGGAGCACAAACAAAAATTCTACACTTCTTAGGTGATAATTTACATGTAATTAAAGACAATATGTTTCCAATTCCACCTCTATTTAAGTTAATTCAAGAGCAATCGCATACAGAGTGGGCCGAGATGTACAAAGTGTTTAATATGGGTCACAGAATGGAGATATACCTTCCTGAAGAGTATGCCAATAAGGTAATTGAGTTGTCTAAATCATTCAATGTTGATGCTCAAATAGTAGGTCGCGTGGAAAAAGCAACTACAAAAAGTTTGACAATAGAAAGTGAGTTTGGAAAATTCAACTATTAATTCACTTTTAAAATTATTTTAGAAAATTATTTATGAACGAAAATTCATTATTAAGTAAATTAGAACATTTGGTTATCCGTTTTGAGGAAGTAGCTACGCTTATTTCCGATCCCAATGTTATATCAGATATGAAGCGCTATGTAAAACTGAACAAAGAGTATAGCGAACTTCAGAAAATTATTGATGCCAGAAACGAGTATAAAAATGCTTATGACTCTATTCAAGAAGCTAAAAATATTTTGCAAAACGAATCAGATAGTGAGTTAAAGGAAATGGCTAATGAAGAGTTGGCACAATATAGTAATGCATTACCTGAAATAGAAGAGAAAATTAAATATTTACTTATTCCTACAGATCCTGAAGATGACAAAGATGTTATTATGGAGATTAGAGGAGGTACAGGTGGTGATGAAGCGGCTATCTTTGCTGGCGATTTATATAAAATGTATTCAAGATTTTGTGAAGATAAAGGCTGGAAAACCGAAATTACAAGTTTAAATGAAGGAACATCGGGAGGATATAAAGAAATTATCTTTACAGTCTCTGGAGATGGTGTTTATGGTATATTAAAATATGAGTCGGGTGTTCATCGTGTTCAACGAGTGCCGCAAACCGAGACACAAGGTAGAGTTCATACATCTGCTGCAACTGTGGCTGTTTTACCCGAAGCAGAAGAGTTTGATGTTGAAATAAATCCAGCAGATATCGATTTACAAACCTCGCGCTCAGGTGGTGCTGGCGGACAGCACGTAAACAAAGTTGAAACCAAAGTACAACTTACTCACAAACCTACTGGTATTGTAGTTGTTTGTCAGGCAGGACGTTCGCAAGTTCAAAACAGGGAGACAGCTATGCAGGTTCTACGTTCAAGATTATATGATATAGAGCTCAATAAAAGACAGGGCGATATAGCTTCTCGCCGTAAAACACTTGTTTCTACTGGTGATAGGTCGGCAAAAATTCGCACATACAATTATCCACAAGGAAGAGTAACAGATCACAGAATAAACTATACAAGTCATAATCTCACAGGATTTATGAATGGTGATATTGAAGATGCGATAAATCAATTAATCATAACTGAGAATGCAGAAAAGCTGAAAGAAGCTAACCTATAGTTTTAATCCAATAATTTACTTATATGACTAAGCAAGAGTTATTCAATCAAATAAAGGAGAAACAGTCGTTTCTATGTGTGGGTTTAGATACCGATATAAACAAAATACCAGAGCATTTATTGGATACAGAAGATCCTGTTTATGAATTCAATAAGGCGATAATAGATGCTACAGCTAAATACTGCGTGGCCTACAAACCTAATTTAGCATTTTACGAATCGGCTGGTTTAGAAGGCTGGTTGGCCTTTGAGAAAACTGTAGCTTATATCAAACAACGCTATCCTAGAATGTTTTTGATAGCTGATGCTAAAAGAGGAGACATAGGAAATACCAGTGAAATGTATGCGCGTGCTTTCTTCGATAAATTAAAAATGGATGCAGTAACAGTTGCTCCTTATATGGGAGAAGATAGCATTCGTCCCTTTTTGCAAAAAAATAAATGGGTAATCTTGTTAGCATTAACTTCTAATAAAGGTTCGTCTGATTTTCAGCTTATAGAAGATGCAAATGGAGAAGCATTGTTTGAAAAAGTATTAAAAAAATCGCAAGAATGGGCTTCCGATGAAGAGATGATGTATGTAATTGGAGCCACCCAAGACAAACTGTTTGAGCGTGTTAGAAAAATTGCACCTAACCATTTTCTTCTTGTTCCTGGCATTGGAGCTCAAGGGGGTGATTTGGAAGCAGTATGTAAAGTAGGTATGAATAAAACTTGTGGTCTTTTGGTAAACTCTTCTCGTGCAATTATCTATGCCGATAGTAGCTACAATTTTGCAGCTACAGCAGGCAGAGAGGCTCAAAAGGTGCAGATGGAAATGGCAGAAATGCTTAATAAATATCTCTAAAGAATAGAATCTACTTATTCTCTACCCTACTACACCTTTGTATATAATTACAAGAGTAGAAAATAAGATTTAAGAGTTAATTAATTTATTATCTTTGGTTTAAAATAAAGTTTACTATGCAACAAAAGCGAAAGATTATAAATGACCCCGTATTCGGATTCATTACCATCCCTAATGAGTTTATATACAAACTAATACAACACCCTTATCTACAACGCCTCAATAGAATTCGGCAACTAGGCCTTGCAGCCTTTGTATATCCGGGAGCACAACATACTAGATTTTTGCACTCCTTAGGAGCCATGTATCTTATGGATGAAGCTCTACAGCAGCTTCGCCTAAAAAACAATGTAATTACTGAGGATGAATATATAGGTGCTCTATCGTGTATATTGCTGCACGACACAGGTCACGGACCCTTTTCACATGTTCTTGAGCATACATTGGTTACCAAGGTTCAACACGAAACAATCTCTCTCTTATTGATGGAAAGGTTAAACAAAGAGTGGCCCAATCAGTTCGAGATCTGTCTATCGATTTTTAAAGATGAATATCCAAAACATTTCTTGCATCAATTAGTGAGCGGTCAATTAGATGTAGACAGATTAGACTATCTACGTCGCGACAGCTATTTTACTGGCGTTACAGAAGGTAATATTGGCTCGGCTAGAATCATCAAAATGTTGGATGTGCGAAACGATAAGCTAGTGGTTGAATCTAAAGGAATCTACTCTATCGAAAACTTTCTCACTTCGCGACGATTGATGTATTGGCAAGTATATTTGCACAAAACAGCTGTGGCTGCAGAAAAAACATTAATCAACACACTAATGCGAGCTAAAGAATTGGCTCAAAATGGAGCAAATCTATTTGCTTCACCATCGCTCAGTTACTTCTTGAGACACGATGCTACCGAAGAAGACTTTAGAGAGAATCCCGAAGTGTTAAATCTATTCCTTAATCTAGACGATAACGATATTTGGTCGGCTCTAAAAGTATGGAGCATACACCCCGATTTGGTACTATCATTATTGAGCAAAGCTCTTATAAACAGAAAGTTATTTAAAATAGAAATTAGTCGTCGTCCACACGAAAATCATAAAATAGACCAACATGTGAAATTGCTAATGAAGCATTTTAAAATATCGGATCACGAAGCACGCTATTTAGTGTCGTCTGATATTATTACAACCGACATGTATAACGAATATGACGACAGTATAGATATTCTTTATCGCGACGAATCAATTAGAGATATTTCAGAAGCATCTGATATGCTTAATATAGACCTGTTATCAAAGAAGGTAGAGAAATATTATTTTGCTTATTACAAAATAGACTAATACCTTATTGTACTATACTATTTCTCTTCTTCCTCTGCTGTAGGAACAATAAATCTAACTACTACTGCCCCAATCACACCTGACGATAGAATAATTATTCTAACTGTCATGATATTTATAATTAAAAAAGAAGAGATAAGCACCATTGTCCACATCAGAGCAATAATTTTGTACTTACCTTTTAGTGTTACACCTTTTTGTCGTTGATAACTCTTTATACGAGGACCTAAGTATTTGTTTTCCAACAACCAGTTATATAATTTCTCAGAACTTTTAGCATACAATGCAGCCGATAGCAACACAAAAGGAGTTGTGGGCAAGCCGGGTATAAATATACCCAATATACCCAATCCCAAAGAGATAGAGCCTCCCAAAATATATAGAATTCTCACAATCCTATTTTTATTCAATTCTAATCGAACCTGTTCTTCGGTAATTGAAAGCTCTTTACACCGTGGTTGTTGATTATTTAATTCTGTATGCTGCACAAATAACAACAAATATCAAACAAAGCGATAAAGATAACTAATTATTCTTACACATAAATCATCCATTATACTAAGAATTGCTTCAATATACTTTCAGTCATTAAAAAAATCAACCTTTTAGCACCTTTTGCTCATACTTATAGCCATTTATCTAAACGACTTTAAGCAATACTAAACTTGTTTGCTTTTAGATTGTTATATATGTATACATTCAATAAATTAATAAATAAAATCAGTATAATCAACATAGAATAAAGATAAAATGATATGGAAAATAAAAATATAAACCTACTATTTGTTTGTTTAGGCAATATTTGTCGTTCTCCTGCTGCCGAAGGAATTGTAAAAAAAATGATTAAAGACGAGGGACTCGACGATAGAGTTTTTGTAGAATCTGCAGGCACATCAAACTGGAATGAAGGGAAAACACCCGACGAACGCATGCAACAACATGGAAAAAAGCGAGGATATGTGTTTGATACAGTTGCTCAAACATTTAGATCTTCCGACTTTGAGAAATATGACTACATCATTGTTATGGACAACAATAACTATATGAATGTGAAAAAACTGGCCATTACAGAAGATGATGTGGCTAAAATTCATCGTATGACCGATTTCTCGATTGACTTTGCAGACCACGATCATGTACCCGATCCATACTTTGGAGGCGACGATGGTTTTAATCTAGTAATGGATTTGCTTGAAGATGCTGCCAAGGGCTTATACTTATTTCAGATTCTCGATTCTTTTTTTCTGTTTACGATGCTTATAAAAAACAGATGAGCAGCAAAATTATATGTCTAATTGTAGCTTTTACTCTGGTTCGAGTTTTTGACTTGTATATTTCATTTTCAATTATTACTATCTAAAAGCGATATTGAAAATGAAATTTAACAAGACAGTAAAGATGAAAATTTGGAGCGGTGAAATGTTAAATGTTGCTAATATGCTGGCTGCTTACAGACTACAATTGCGCTCTATTTTGCAGTTTTGCAATCAAGCCCAACCGCAAACCATCTTGAAAAAGCGAGCTTTTGTTTCTAACGAGGTGATTTATCTGACACTCAAATTATTTCCACATTTAGCAAAATGTCAATTTGTAAATAATAGAGCACTATTTTACACAATTCACTTGTAGATGCAGTGTAAAAAGAGTGAAAGTTAAATCCACTGCGGTAGATTTGACGAACACAACGTGAAAGTTGAATCTACCGCAGTAGATATGTTTAGAAAAGTTGAAATATTGTTTTTTATGCAGAATATTCAAGATTTATGACCTAAAAGAAGAGCTTTCAGAATGAAAATGGAAAAAGAAGAAAAGGCCTAATAATTATACCTCGCTAAAAAGAGCTTTGTGTAGCGATTGCAGAATAAAACCACAGCAAAATATAAATATGTCATAATATGGTCAAAAAACCATGATGGAAACGAGTTTTATCTGTCTCCAAACAAATCTACAGTGGTAGATGAAAGTTTTGTGAGATATTGAGAAATCTACCAAGGTAGATTTTGGTTTAAGAGATATTTACTTTGGGCAAGAAAATGGATGCGATGCTGAT
>CAJDVE010000009.1_pt1 | contig 15934 bp, 14 predicted proteins | sample 7391271 | NCBI WGS metagenome assembly CAJDVE01 (sample SAMEA7055701, study PRJEB34461) | soil metagenome | biome: terrestrial ecosystem; feature: Peninsula; material: soil | place: Antarctica | collected 2016
GAACCAGCAGACTGGCTTCTACGTATTCCTGGTTTGTTTATTCTAATATCGATTTTCACTTTGGTATTTAGTACTGTTCGACTTAATAAGATTGAAAAGCAAAATTCAAAGAGAAGCAGAGAAGAATTGATGTAAATTAGGATTAAGAGTAAATAAAAAGCCGAACGCACAACATTTTGCATAAGAAATGGCAGGCAAAGTGCCAAATATGAAGCTTTGTAGCCCGCTCAAACTGCGTAATAGTTTGACAGGAAAGTGCCACGCAATCTGCCATTACTCATACAATTTACCGTTAGCTGCAACCCAAATAGACAACCTTACCATTGAAATATTTTTATTATAAAAACAAAGAATGAGCATTTTAACTAAAATAACTAACCTGCTTTTCCAAAAACAAAAGTTGATTGAGTTTATTGCAATTTTCCTCTTTTTTACATTGATTGCATTTAGATTTGATAATAAAGAGCTAAAACTTTTTTGGAGTGACTATCCCTCTGTTTCAATTTCACTGGGGCTTACAATTGCTTTGATTACAATACTTTGGATTAGAATTGAACGACATAAAACTCAATTATTAATTAATGACCTTCAAAATAATAATATTGAAAAAGCTGAAAAACTAGAAAGTAAACTTCTTGAGTTGAGCCTTCGTCAGAAAGAAGTTTTTGATTTAATATTAAAGGGAAAATCAAATAAAGAAATAATGGCAGAACTACATATTGAATTAAGCACACTTAAAACTCATATAAATCAAATTTATAAAATACTTGGAATTAAGAGTCGTAAGGAAACAAAAACCTTTAATAATGAAGTAGATGCCGAATAACCAACCTTTATTCAACCCTACAATCAACCTTTTTTCAACCCCAACTTTCTTTCGTTTGATTCAAGTTCGACATACTTTTGTATCGACAAATAATTGTCAAACTAATATTCAATAAAATGAAAAAAAGAAATTTGTTTATGAGCTCTACACTAATGTGTGGACTTTTATGTTTTGCCTTTACTTTTGGCGACACAGGAATAAGATGGTTATGGATAGACAATAAACCAGCAGCCATTATATTAGGAATATTTACAGTAATTCTGGGAATATTTTGGTTTAAGCAGAATAAAAAACTGAAAATTGAAAATCAAAAATAGAGCAGCAGCTAACACGCGGTATAAAACGTTGGGGTTTAAGAGGTTATTCAAACATTCTACCATGCATCAAGTTTGGTGTAACTGGACAGGAAAGTAGCCCGCAACCCCCAACGTTTCATACCGCCCACCGTTAAGCTTCATTCTAAAAACCCCAAAACAAATAAAACATGTTTGACGAATTAACAAAATACGAAAACAACAATCATTTCTTTTTTACAGGGAAAGAAAAACTTGAAAACGTATGTAATGCTCCAAAGAACAAAGCACGCAAGCCAAACCTTTATTGTCAATAGTAGAATAACATCAATCAAACACAATATCTGAATTATTATAACAATACAAATGTCAAGTATTCTGCTTCATTTACTTGACAATATAAAGTTCTTTATTATCTCCTGCCCGTTTGTAACAAGGACACAGTGGTCAATTGTTTATAAGAATTAATCCTTATTCCATTTTTCAACTGGCAGTTTTATATTGAGTTCTTTTTATCACTCACTCAAACATCATTTGTAAACGATGCAAAAAGCATCAATCAACACTACAAAATAGATAGTTCTTACGTAATTATTTCAAATTCAAATCATAAGAGGTAGATCTTCCTGCTCCCTTTCGCACAAAAATATCTTTATCAACCAACTCTTGCAAATCACGTGTTGCGGTCGATTTTGTAGTCTTATTTATAGATACATATTTCCTAGCTGTCATACCACCTTCAAATCCTGATATACCTTGATTAAACATTTTATTTATTACTTTTCTTTGTCGTTCATTTAACTCTCTATTGTACCGATCGTAAAACTCTGTTTTTTTCCGCACAAACTGCACAACCAATACAGTCTCTTTTAATGCTTCTATCAACACCTGAATTGAATACACCAACCAATCTGTCACCTCCAGGCTACGTTGTGCTTTCTTAATCTCATTATAATAAGTGCTTTTATTCTTTTCGATGTAAGTAGATAAACTAATAAACAGAGGACTCTGTAATTTTTCTGCTAACACTTTCTCAGTAATAGCACGTCCAATTCTTCCATTTCCATCTTCAAAAGGGTGAAGCGTTTCAAAATAAAGATGTGACAAAGCCGATAGAATAATAGCTTCACCTATTGTGCCTAAAGTTGAATCCTCAAAAGTTCTATACCACTGAAAAAAAACCTCCAACAATAGGGGTAAATCTTTAGATGGCGGGGCTTCATAATGCACCTCAATATCTCCATATCTTCCCGATATCACCTGCATTGGCTTAGAACTGCTTCGCAATGCTCCACCATGAATATCAGCATGATGTTTCATTAATATTTTATGCCAGTGAAGAATCATTTCTAAGGTAAGAGGCTGATTGTAATTCTTTCTTACTTCAATCATCAAGCGAGCTATAGCGTCTGCATTTTTGTTTTTACTCGGTAACACATAGTCTACTAAACCTAAGTTCATCATCAAAGACGACATTACATCTTCACGACTAAAATACTCTCCTTCAATTTCAGAAGTTTTAATTGCTTCTGACAGCATTACTTGTGCCGAAACTTCGTCTTGTAGTGCAGGCGAAAAGCCTTTCATTATTCCTCTTACCTCCCCTATCAATACCACACTCTCTTCTACCAATGCCAATAGTTTAGAGGTGTCGTATTTAAATTTTGGGAAGTCTGCTAACTGCCAAATATATTTCATGAGCCAATTACTTTAGTTATTCGGCTCAAATATACGTAAAATAATGAGCCGATTAAAGGAATTAATCGGCTCATTTTAAATTTCATCTCGTTTTCTACAGTTTCATATCGATTAAGGGTTGATTCAGGATCAATTTTTGAAAAATTATGAGTTTAGTTCGTTTTGCTCAAACTAAAGGACACTATCCTATTAATGATTTAAGAAACAAAATTCGACATAGATATGATATTCATTTAATTTAATGTATAAAAATAATAATCAGAATATCTTTTTTCAAACCAATGAATTTGAAACAATGCTACTACAAGTTGCAAACGATGATGCTGTTAGCTTTAAAAACAATAATAAAGGAGTTTGGAACGAAGTAGATGTGTGTACTTCGACAGGCTCAGCAACCATATTTCGACCCCTTCAACAAGCTAAGGGACCGAGTTTCAGAGTCCTGAAAGGCTGAAATAGTCAAAAATAATGCTTATATATATTCTATCAATTATCCTAAAAAAAGAAAACCTCGTAAACAATAAATGTCTACGAGGTTTGTGCGGAGAGAGAGGGATTCGAACCCCCGGAGGTGTGACCCTCAACGGTTTTCAAGACCGCCGCATTCGACCACTCTGCCATCTCTCCATAGGTCTTTCTCAAAAGCTGTGCAAAGATAGAACTTATTTTTTAAATAAAAAATAAAACCGCTAACAAATGGCTTTTATTTTAATATTATGTGCCCTGCCACAAATTAAAACAAAAAATTAATCTTATCTTTGTTGAAACAAAGACTTTTTATATACAACTATATATGCTATTTACAGAATTACCCTTATGCGATGAAGTGTTGGATGGCCTAAATGCCATGAATTTTAAAGAAGCAACACCAGTACAAGCGCAAACCATACCGCTTATTTTACAGAAAAAAGATATTATAGCTTGTGCCCAAACCGGAACAGGCAAAACTGCTGCTTTTCTTTTGCCCCTTATACATAACTTGCAGTCGGAAGAACATGAACCTAACAAGGTGAATGCAATAATAATGTCTCCAACACGCGAGTTGGCTCAGCAGATAGACCAACAAATGGAAGGCTTTGCCTACTTTTCGCCATTTTCATCTGTTGCAGTGTATGGCGGGAGTGACGGTGTGGCGTGGTCTACACAAAAGCAAGGCTTGCTGAAAGGTGCCGATGTGGTAATTGCTACACCAGGAAGGTTGTTGTCGCACATTAACTTATACGACATTGATTTCTCTGGCGTGAAATATTTGATTCTAGACGAGGCTGATAGAATGCTGGATATGGGTTTCTATGACGACATAATGAATATAGTGAAGCTACTGCCCAAAGAGAGACAAACATTGCTATTTTCGGCAACAATGCCTCCCAAGATTCAAACACTAGCAAAAACAATACTGATTGATCCAGAATTGATTGAAATTTCTATGTCGCGCCCACCCGATACTATTATGCAGTCGGCTTATATATGTCATGAAAATCAGAAAACAGCTATTATTAGCTCTCTTTTTGCAAAAAAGAAACCCAACAAAGTAATTCTTTTTGCTGGCTCTAAAATAAAAGTGAAAGAGGTTGCCAAAGTTCTGAAACGTATGGGTGTATCGGCCGATGAAATGCACTCAGACTTGAGCCAAGATCAGCGTGGAGAGGTGATGCATGAGTTTAAGAACGACAGAATAGGTATTTTGGTAGCTACAGACATTGTGTCGCGCGGGATAGACATTGATGATATATCGCTCATTATAAATTACGATGTGCCACACGATGCCGAGGATTATGTACACAGAATTGGTCGTACTGCTCGTGCAGGAGAAAAAGGCATGGCTATAACGTTGGTATCTCAGCAAGAGCAATATAAATTTAAGATAATAGAGGATTTTCTTGGAAAACCTGTCTTTAAAATACCAGTTCCTGCCGATTTAGGTGAAGCACCAGCATACAATCCGGAAGAAAACAGACAAAAGAGAAGATCATTTGGAGGTGGTGGTGGAAAAGGAAAACCTAGAGCAAAGAGCCAAGACAGACCACGCAGTTCTAAACCCAGACCAAGTGGTGGAAAGAAACTAATTATAAAAAGAAATCGACCAGAACAATAAAGTTAAGGTCGATTTATATTAAACTCTTAGTTAAGCCCGAAAGGGCTTTTTTTGCGGTCTATTTCTCTCTAAAGAAAACATTGATGGGTGTGCCCGTGAAATTCCATTTCTTGCGCATTTGATTTTCGATAAAGCGTTTGTAGGGCTCTTTAATATATTGTGGTAGGTTGCAGAAAAACACAAACGAAGGTATTTGCGTGTTGCGCAACTGAGTAATATATTTCACCTTAATGTATTTACCCTTATTAGATGGCGGTGGTGTTGCATCTATTATGGGAAGCATCTCCTCGTTGAGCTTGCTTGTAGATATTCTAGTTTTCTTGTTTACATACACATCTTTTGCCAAATCCATCAACTTAAGAATACGCTGTTTGGTTGTGGCCGACCCGAATAGAATTGGGAAATCGACAAAGGGAGCTAAACGGAAACGTATAACATCTTCGAAATACTTCATCGATTCGTGTGATTTATCTTCCACCGTATCCCATTTATTTACAAAAACAACCAACCCTTTACTATTTTTTTGAATAAGGGAGAAGATATTGAGGTCTTGACTCTCTATACCACGCGTTGCGTCTATCATAAGAATACATACATCGGCCTCTTCAATAACACGAATAGAGCGTATAACTGAATAGTATTCAAGGTCTTCGTCAACTTTTCCTTTTTTACGTATTCCTGCAGTATCTATGAGATAGAAATTCATACCAAACTTTGTATAGTGGGTATGTATAGAATCGCGTGTAGTACCTGGAATATCTGTTACAATATTACGCTCTTCGTCTAAAAGAGCATTCACCAATGATGATTTTCCAGCATTGGGACGACCTACTACTGCAAACTTAGGTACAGTTTGATCTAATTCTTCTACTTCTTTGTCGCGGTTAAGCTTAGATACCAAATGATCTAACAAATCGCCCGTGCCCAACCCATTGATTGACGAAACATTGTACGGATCGCCCAATCCTAAAGAGTAGAACTCTGCAGATTGATATCCTATTTGATGGTTGTCGGCTTTATTGGTTACTATTATAACAGGTTTACCCGAACGCCTAAGCATTTGTGCAGCCACTGTGTCTAGGTCTGTTAAACCACTCATAACATCTACAACAAAGAGAATTACATCGGCCTCTTCAATTGCTATTCTTACCTGTCTGTTTATTTGATCTTCTAAAATATCGTCAGAGTTTACAATCCATCCTCCTGTATCTACCAAAGAAAACTCTAAACCATTCCAAGTAACTTTACCGTAAAGTCTATCGCGTGTTGTACCCGCAACATCGGTTACAATGGCTTGGCGGCTTTGTGTGAGCCTATTAAATAATGTGGATTTTCCTACATTAGGACGTCCCACTATTGCTACTAAATTATTCATAATTTATAATTGCTTTGAGTTCAATGCACTTGGTATTAAACTCCTTAATTTTGATTGTTTATACTAGAAGGGCGAGATATTTTATTTTCTCAAACAAAACGGTAACCTTTGCTTAGTCGACACGATATCCGTACGACCTTAATACATTGTCGCGGTCGCGCCAATCTTTTTCTACTTTTACATACAACTCAAGATAAACTTTTTTATCGAAAAACTTCTCGATGTCTTTTCTTGCTGTTGTACCCAATTTCTTTAATGCTTTACCTTGATGGCCTATAATGATTCCCTTTTGAGAGTCGCGCTCAACCATGATAAGGGCACGTATGCGTATGATCTTTTTTTCATCTTTAAACTCCTCTACAACCACTTCAATTGAGTATGGAATCTCTTTTTGATAGTATAGCAAAGCTTTTTCGCGAATAATTTCTGTTACAAAGAAACGAGCGGGTTTATCTGTAAGAGCATCTTTCTCGAAATAAGGTGGTGAAACTGGTAACAGTTCTACAATGCGTTTCTTTATAACATCTACACTAAAATTGCTGAGAGCCGAAATTGGATATATCTCTGCATTGGGCAAAATTGTTTTCCACTCTGCCACCAACTCTTCTAGTTGCTCTTGTGTGGTAAGGTCTATCTTGTTTATGAGCAATAGAATTGGCATATCAAGTTTTTGAACCTTTTCTATATATTCGTCATTCTTGTCAAGTTTCTCAACAACATCTGTCATATAGAGCAGCACATCGGCGTCCTGAAGGGCAGAGAGGGAGAAGTTGAGCATTTTCTCCTGCAATTTATAGTTAGGACGTAGCACGCCTGGAGTATCAGAATATACTATCTGATACTCGGGTGTGTTTACTATTCCCATAATACGATGACGTGTGGTTTGAGCTTTTGAAGTGATAATAGATATCTTTTCGCCCACCAACAAATTCATGAGTGTAGACTTGCCCACATTGGGATTTCCAACAATGTTTACAAAACCTGAACGGTGTTTATTTTCTTCCATGTATTTTCTTTCTGTAATTTAGTTACAAATATAACTAAAATAAAACGTGATAATTATATACTATACAAAGTCTTTGTAAGAATGTGCATATTTTATGAAACTTGAGGAGTCAAGTATATCTTGTTCTCCTCGTCTATTGCTATATGTTTTAACGACTTTACAAACCGTATATATCACATGATTTTATATGACACGTTTCAAAGAAACTCAAGGTTAATAAGAGGTGTAGTAAGTTTTTTTTGATAGAGCAATACTTTGCGACTGCAAAATTTAAGCTACCTATACTCCGTCGTATCCCCACTTTAAATAAACTGCCCCCCAAGTAAACCCTGCACCAAAGGCTACAAGAATTATACTGTCTCCTTTTTTAAGCTTCTCTTCCCATTCCCACAAACATAGTGGGATAGTTCCTGCACTTGTATTGCCATACTTATCAATATTAAGCATCACTTTTTCGCTTGGAATATTCAAGCGTTTTTGTGCAGCATCAATAATACGCTTATTAGCTTGATGTGGCACAAACCAATCAATTTCGTCAATTTCAAGACCGTTTCTTCTTATAATTTCAGCCGAGATATCTCTCATTGATGAAACTGCATACTTATAAACCACTTTGCCTTCTTGATAAACAAAATGCTCATGATTGTCTACTGTTTCTTGGGTTGTAGGATACTTAGAGCCGCCAGCTTTCATTTGTAGATGCTGATATCCTACTCCGTCTGTACGTAGTATTGCATCCATTACACCCAACTTCTCTTCGGTAGGTTCCAACATCACGGCCCCTACTCCATCACCAAACAAAGGAGCTGTATTTCTATCTGAATAATCGGTTATTGACGACATTTTATCGCCTGAAACTAATATTATTTTTTTGTACTTATTGCTTTTTATAAAGCTAGATGCCATTTCTAGCCCAAATATAAAACCCGAGCATGCTGCTTGCATATCAAAGCAAAAAGCATTTTTAATATTATTAGACTCGGCTACCATTGATGCTGCCGATGGGAACAAGTGATCTGGGGTTGTAGTAGCAAATATAACTACATCAACCTCTTCTGGCTTTGTTTTAGTTTTCACTAAAAGATTGGCTACCGCTTTGGTGCCCATATACGACACGCCTTTACCCTCACCTTTTAAAATACGACGTTCCTTAATGCCCACTCGCGAAGTTATCCACTCGTCGGAGGTATCCACAAGCTTAGCAATATCATCGTTTGTAAGTATATCGCTTGGTACATAAGCTGCTATACCAGTAATTACAGCATTTAATTCTTTCATCAAAAAAAATATATTAATAATAAAAAACCCCTGAAAAATAAATAGTTCATCTTTCAGGGTTATTTTTATGTTGTAGTAAATATTAAGCTTAGTATTTTATTTATACTATATCTTTTTCGATTGCTAATTTACCTCTGTAGTAACCACACTCATTACATACTGTGTGATACACGTGCCATGCACCGCAGTTTCCACAAATAGTTAATGTTGGCATTTCTGCATTGTCGTGCGTTCTTCTCTTACGAGTTCTTGTTTTCGATTGTCTTCTTTTTGGAGTTGCCATTTTATATTATAATTTTATCGTTTTATATTATAGTTATCTATTTCTTCAACTTTTTCAGTTCATCCCATCTAGGGTCTGTATTTTCTTCTGATGAATCGTCTATGGAGTCATCATCGTTTAAATCGCCACCTAATAAATCATCTTCGGCATCATCTTGATCGTCGCCATCTGAAACACTTACAGCTTGATGTTGACGATATTTAGACACCATTGTTTTATTACACTTGCCTTGTTCATGAACATGCTTAATAGGTATGTCTAGCACTATAAATTCATATAGATACCAGGCAATGTTTATAGCTCCTTCATCTTGGGGTATAGTTACCAACTCATCGCTATCTTCTGAGTATTCTTCGCCAAGCTTCACAATTAAACGATCAGTTGCATCAATTTCTTGACTCATTTCGTCTAAACATCTATCGCAAGGAATTTGAATTGATCCAAAGAGATAAAAGTTAAATTCATATGCATCAACTGTTCTTCTAACTGTAAGTTCAGCTTTTACATTACCCTTCCTAACCTCCTCGTGGTCAATAGCATCAAAAAACTTCTGATCCAACACATAAGAATATGTAGTTGTTTCGTTAGGTAAGTTTTTTAAATCTATTTTATATTGGCTATATTTTCCCACGTCTATATTTTGTATTAAAGCGCCGCAAAGATACTGTTTTTTTCTTTACCTGCTTCAATTTTTAATTAATTATTTATGTATGTATGCTTTGAAGCACCTATTATTCGTGATAATTTAGTTTTTTGCAGCAGCTTCTGAAACAATTTGTTGCATTTTATCGAAATTATCTTCCATACTTGTCAACAGTTTAAACTGTGCCAAAGTGCGTTCTAAATTGTGCTCTTTGTGTTTAATTTTATAATAAGTGTCGCCATTAAGATAGTCTGTGAAGAAGCGTACGGTTTGCATATATGTTAATAGTTTTGCACCAAACGCCAAATTCTCTATCTCTACTTCTGTTAAGAAAGAGGCTGCATTTTCTAAATATCCTTTTGTATATCCTTCAAAAATATCTAAGTCTATCGATACATTATCTAAATTGGTGTCATCTTCTTCGCCTGTATTAGCGCCAGTTCTCATAAAATCGCCAAAATCGGACAATACATAGCCGGGCATTACAGTATCTAAATCTACAACACACAATACTTGATCATTAGAATCGAATAAAATGTTGTTTACTTTAGTATCGCAGTGGTTGGTTCTTTTTGGAAGCAATCCTTCGCGGTGCATTCTCTCTGGCTTTGTCATCTCTTCTGCACGCGACTCTATCTCTTCTACCAATTGGCTCACGTTGGTCAATCTGTTGGCAGCATCTTTCTCCACAGCTTCTCTAAACTCTTCTAAACGAAACTCCATGTTATGGAAGTTAGGAATAGTTTCGAACAATGGGCCATCAGGCAAATCGGCCAGCATTTTTTGGAACTCGCCAAAAGCCAAGCCTGCTCTATAAGCCAATACTGGATTTATGGTGTCGTAGCTTTTACTATCGCTAATAAAGTACATCATGCGCCAATAGTTGCCCTCTGCATCTTTATAATAAAGTTTATTGTTATGTGTAGGTATAAAATTAAGCACCTTTCGCTCTATATCAGTAACCTCTTTCTCTTGCAATTTCTTACGTACATGGTTGGTGACACGCAATATGTTTTCTTGCAATTTTGAAACGTCTTTAAATATTTGATGGTTTATTCTTTGTAATACATACTCTTTATCACCACTTGATACTTTAAAGGAGTCGTTTATATGACCTGCTCCCAATGGTTTTACTTCAGTATTGTCGTTTTTATCTACAAACTGAAATACTATTTCGTTTAATTTCTCGTTGCTTTGCATCGTTTGTTTAGTTAATGTTATCTTTAGTTATAGCTGATTATATGTAGTTTAGCCGGATATGTTTGTTGTACAGCCTGATCTGTAAGAACAAGAAGATCTATCTTACTCAAAGATAAGGTCTCCAAAAAACTGTGGCACATGAAAATCGGGTTTGGGCGTATCGATAGGATTCCAACTAATAAAATGTGGCTCATTGGTTTCGTCGCCACACTTGTAAAAATTGGCACTTATAGCCTGCTCAGAAAGGTTTTCAGTTGCGGTAAAGCCTAAAGCCTCTTTTGGTATTTCGGCATAAAGTGTCCAGTTGCTTAGCTGCACACCCTCTTTGTATACATGTTGAATGGTAGTAAACCTATCGACAGAAGACATTAGCTCTTCTGAAAGCTCTGTGGCAGACTCCCTACTCTCTCTTTTTGAAGCAAGCAATACACCATGGGCATTGAACTCGAAGTTGCGGTATACTTTCTCTCCTTTTCGTTGCATAAAAAACTCCACACAACTATCTTCCCATACAGACATAAAGTCTTTTGTATTAATAGCTCTTAGCTCTTCGCCTTGCACTTGATAATAGAGATAAACCTTCTGATTATTGTGTGCAATATGCACAGTAACTGGCAGTAACTTTGGGAAACTGATGGGCCAGTTTACCTCACAGATATCAAGACATAACCCAACTTTATTTAACAATTTTATTTTATCAAATATAGTTTCACAAGTAGCTATAGGTTGATTTGGTATTATAAGTACACTCATGCTTTTGTTTTACAATTAAATATTAATTTTCAAAGATATCGCTTTTTATCTGAAAGACAAAAAAAGAGATTGTTTCCAATCTCTTTTTTAAATTATACAAACTAATAGTTTGGATGGGTTATTTTGTAAAAACTGCACGCATACAGGTTAACGCTGCATCATTTTTATCTTATCGTTGAGTTTCTTTTCTTCCATCAGCTCCTCAAGCGTCATATGCATACGATACCTCCAATAGTGTTTTGGATTGGAGGGTACATTTACACGCTCATCTTCAGGGTTTTTGCGGCGCAAATCCTCATCTATCGACAACCAGTCTTGCCATGGTAAGATAGACCACATTGAGTTGGAAGATAGATGTTGGTATATAATTTGCTCGCAAATATCTGTTGTACATTGTTCTGGAGCAGCGCCTTCTCTTCCAAGCACATTGTTGTAGAAGTTTTGAGTAGTTTCTCTATTCTCCAACCACCATCCTCTTATAGTAGACATATCGTGAGTAGAGGTTGTATTTACAGATAGATAAGGCAACCTATCTAAATTTGCAAACAATACATTTCTCTCCTTTGGCATACGTTGTATCTCTAGGCTTAATATGCGCAACTCTTCCATAACCCAGTTAACACAATCAGGTACCATGCCTAAATCTTCGCCACACACAAGCATATTTGTTGACGAAATTAATTCTGGTAGCTTACGCATTGCTTGTTCATACCAAAATTGGTTGTGTCTATTATAAAAGAAATCATCATAAATACGATTAAATGTCTCTTTGTGAGAATCGTCTAAATGTTTGTATGAGTAGCTGTGTTGGGCCGAAATACGGGGGTGAAACTTATGCTCGCTGTATGGGTCGGGAACAAACAACACCTCATTACACAAGCCATAGAGGCCACTGCGCAAAACATTGCTTTTATCATCCTCTTTACCATCAAATAGTTTTTCTATTTTACGCTGTGTGTCGCAAAAAGGTTTCAACTTGAAACGTTGCCACGACAACACATCTAGATAATTGGCAGTTACCTCATCAACATAGGCGCCAAAAAAGTCGTGCAGCATACTCTCGTGAATATATGGCTGCGCCATTCTTTGCTCATCAAATGGAAATCCCCATTGATACAACTCCTCGCTTGAGAGCGGCAAAGCACGACTAAAATGTCCTAATAAACCCTGAACATGATGCGATGACATTTCCCAAATACGGAAAAAACCCAATATATGGTCGATGCGATATGCATCAAAATTGTCGGCCATTTTTTGAAAACGTCTCTTCCACCATGCAAAGTTGTCGCGTTCCATCTCTTCCCAATTGTATGTAGGGAAGCCCCAATTCTGGCCTTCTACAGAAAAATCATCGGGGGGTGCTCCTGCTTGCATATTTAGGTTAAACAGATGTGGGTCGGTCCAAGCCTCAACACTATTTCTGTCTACACCAATAGGGATATCTCCTTTAAGGGCAACGCCTTTCTGTTGTGCGTATACTTTAGATTCACCCAATTGAGAGTAAGCTATAAACTGAAGGTATCTGTAGTAATCTGTCTCTTGCTTTGCATCTTTATTTTGCTTGAGCATTTTTTCTAGCAACTCTTTGCTGTAATCTGTGTAAACCTCCCACTCTCTAAAGTCGGCAGTTTTAAATTTATCGCGCAAGTAACAAAAGCACACATAAGGAAAGAGCCAATCTTCGTTTTTCTCACAAAAATCGAGATATGCTTCAGATTGTATCACTTTTTCACCTTCGTCTGAAAATAGCTCCCTCAGAAAGTTTTGTTTTAAGGCATATACTTTCTCATAATCTATTACACTAAGCATGTTCAGTTCTTTTGCTTCGGCTGTAAGCTTTTCTAGCTTTGATTTATTCTGTAGTGTAAACCTATTTATTGAAATATAGATAGGATTAAATGCAAAAATAGAGATAGAGCTATATGGATAAGAATCTGTCCAGGTTGCTGTAGAGGTAGTATCGTTGATAGGCAAAATCTGTATCATATCCTGATTGGTTGCAACAGCCCAATCAACCATTTTCTTTAAATCAAGAAAATCGCCTATTCCGGCACTTTTCTCAGATCTGAGCGAGAAAAGAGGTATTGAAACCCCCTTACCTTTCCATTGAAAGTAATGGTGTCTGTATGGCAAAGCCATTTCTACGCTTACACTTTTTCTTTTCTGTGTAGTATTGTCAATCTCAAGCACCCTATTCTCATCTTCTTCCCAGTGTGCTTTCGAAAAATCGCAACTATCAACAATTGCAAACTTGTATGGAGTGCCTGTTGGAATATTTGCTGTATTCAACTCTATTTGCCACTCTCCATATCTAACGGGTGTTAAGGGTAATGCTTTTTTTAAATTCCAATCTCCCAACTCATCGCCAAGCCCTGTAATAACTACATGCTCTGTTTTTTTAACGTAAGGGCAAATCACATTTAAGAGTTTGCTTTTTTTGTATTTAGGGGCAGAAAAAGTTTTGAGGGGTTGTTTAAAAACACACTCCGTAAATACAGATGTATACAAATAAGAGTGATATGTTTCTTCTTTCCAATAGTCGCGAATAGTGAAATCGGTATTAGCAGAAAGCACAATCTTTCTGTTTGGAGCATATTCTCTACGATGAATTTGTCCGTTTTTGCGCACAAAATAAAAATACTCGAGGGGCTCTTTGCCAACCGATTGTAGCTGCACTTGGGCAGTCCAGTTAATACCATTGGTAGTAGAAAGTAGTATTGCCTCGCTTTCTTTGAGGTCCCCTAATTGTGGCACAGAACCTAATATACAAAGCTCTTCGCCCCACTGTGTTCTATACTCTATATTAAAACTTAAAGATACCATACATATATAATTAAAAAAACCTTTTTTCGTTTATACTATGATAAAGGCAAGTGAACATAGTATTGAAAGGTTGAATTAAGAAACTACCCAAATTTACATGGATTTTTTATATAACATACTTATAATGTGTAATATCTTATGTAGTTGACAATGCAAACGATTGCAAAATTACAGATTTATAAGGGATCACATGCAATATTATGTGCTCTAACTATTTCTTTTATTAAACACAGTGGGAACAGGACGCATCTACGAAGCTAAAGCTTGTATTCTAAGATATGTACTACAGACAGGTCGCTCCTCTGGAGCTCAAATCAGCCAATACATCTAGAGACTATAAATGCGTTTAATCTTTTAAAGCAAAGCTAAAGAAGCAATAATGAATAACTGCTAAAACACACTGCTATCTAGCACATCGTAGATGACTTTTACTGCTGACTCATGCTTTTATCATATCTTCTACAATTTAACTATAGCAACCCACACCCAGGTTAGTAGCTAAACAGCAGATGTTTACTACTATTTTTCTAAACAAAAAGTAGAATTAAAACTTGAGCGGTAACCACGCGCAAAAACATAGTTAAAGGATAAACAGTTGCATAGTTTACTGCTGGCATATCATTTCCTATGGTTGCATTTGAGAAAGACAATGCAGTTGCATTTGTCATACTTCCTGAAACAACTCCCATAAGAGTGAAATAGTTTATCTTAAATACTAAGCGTCCTACAATTCCAGCTATTAAGACTGGCAAAACTGTGATAATTAAACCATATCCAACCCATACATATCCTCCACTCATTATAGTTTCTACAAACTGTCCACCAGCTTCTAAACCCACACAAGCTAAGAAAAGCGAGATGCCAATTTCACGCAACATCAAGTTTGCACTTATTGTGGTATAAGTTACCATTTTATATCGTGGTCCAAACTTGCTTACCAAGATTGAAACAATTAATGGTCCGCCAGCCAAGCCCAGCTTTACGGGTTGAGGTATTCCGGGAATCATAAACGGAATGCTACCCAACAACACACCAAAAGCTATACCAATAAATATTGAGACAAGATTGGGTTCACGCAGTCGTTTCATTGAGTTTCCCAAAATGGCTTCGATTTTAGGGAGTGAGTTTTCAGAGCCCACAACTGTCAATCTATCTCCTATTTGCAATTCTAATTTAGGGTCTCCAATTAAATCCAAACCCGCACGATTGACGCGTGTAACATTTATACCATAAAGACTTCTAAGCTTAAGGTCGCTTATTGTTTTACCGTTAACCTCCGACTTGGTGATTATTATACGCCTCGAAACTAACTGACTGTCCAATTCAGACCAATCACTTTGATTCATTTCAACTTCACCCCCAAGAAAAGCTGAAATTGAATCTATATTTTGGAGGTTTGAAACCACCAATACAATATCATCCTTATTTAGAATAGTATTTGGATGTGCAATTTCTAAATTACCACTTGAAGCGTGCTTCACACGTGAAATTACAAACTCCTTCTCGATAAGGTTTTTTGTAGCCGAAAGTGTTTTACCAAAAACAGCAGGATTACTAATTTTTAGTGAAAACATTTTAGCAACTGTAAATCTTGTGTCATCTAGTTTGTCCAACTCTTTTCTTTCTTTCTCTAAATTGATTTTAAAAATATATCGAAAAAG
>CAJDVE010000061.1_pt1 | contig 15829 bp, 10 predicted proteins | sample 7391271 | NCBI WGS metagenome assembly CAJDVE01 (sample SAMEA7055701, study PRJEB34461) | soil metagenome | biome: terrestrial ecosystem; feature: Peninsula; material: soil | place: Antarctica | collected 2016
ACTGTATATTTACCATCTTCACTCCTTTTTAGAAATAAAACATATTCTTCGATAGATTAGCTCTGTTGTGCAAATTTGCAATCAAGCCCAACCTTCAAACCTTTTAAAAAAACGTATTTTCGTTTTTCACGAGGAGTTTTATCCGATACTCATATTATGTTCACTTCTGCACAACTGCAAATTCGTAAATTAAAGACTGTTATATTTTGCAATTCACTCGTAGATGTGGTGTTTAAAAGGCAGAAATCAAATCTACCACAGTTGATTTGTTTAGAAAAGAATAAATGATGCTTTTTCTGCAGCTTATTTAAAATTTATGCTCTGAAAGAAGGATCTGTGGTTTGAAAAAGAAATAAAAGGTGGTGAAGGAATAATTATATGGCCACAAAATATTGTGTCTCTACACTTTTTGTTTTACTACCCAAGCAGTTTTCTACTTTCATCAGCCAAGCTCATTTCAATATTGAGTTTGGGGCAATTATTATTATTATCACATCTACCAAGAAGACAGCTAAATCTTTTCCAACTCTAACGCCCTTTTTATATCTAAATTAGAGTCTGTTATTTAGAAAATATTAAAATATATTTCTTATATTTGAGGTGAGGTAAATACTTATATGTCGATTGTTACCTTTTTGGACCTTGTATTGAAAAGTTCAAATGCAGTTCACTAATGACTTTTGAAACTAAGTTTACTTGTACTCCTAACCTGAAAATGAGGCTCTCTGTACACATTCTTAGCTTTTTATTTCTATTGATTTTATTTCTATGGCTCATTAAAATAAAAACAGACCAATGTTAGAACGCATCATACGGTACAGCATCCAACACAAGTTGATTATACTTTTATTTTCAGCATTTATCATTGGGTTCGGAATTTATTCTCTCACACAAATTCCTATTAGTTCTGTTCCCGATATCACAAACAATCAAGTGCAAATTATTACTACATCCAGAAACTTATCAACTGAAGATGTAGAGAAGTTTCTAACCTATCCCGTAGAGTTGGAAATGGCTAATCTACCCAATGTAAAAGAAATACGATCGATATCTAAGTTCGGTCTTTCTGTAGTTACTGTGGTTTTTGATGATAAAATAGGAACTTATCTACCAAGACAGCTGATTGCTGAAAAAATCAAGGCTGCTGAAGATAAGATTCCCACCGAATTTGGTCAACCTTTTATGGGGCCTATTACAACTGGCTTGGGCGAAATATATCAATATGTGATAAATGTAGATTCTGCATATAAAGATGTTTATTCTTTAACAGATATAAGAACCATACAAGATTGGGTTGTTCGGCGCCAGCTTTCAGGAATACCTGGCGTGGTAGAAGTGAATACCTGGGGCGGATTTCTGAAAGAATATGAAGTTGCCATAAATCCCGCAAGGCTTAGAAGCCTTAATATCTCCCTTACTCAGGTGTTTTCTGCTTTAGAGAAAAACAATAGCGTTGCGGGAGGTGGATATATCGAGAAAACCAATCAAACTTTCTTTATCAGAGGCGAAGGATTGATTGGTTCACTAGAAGATATTGAGAATATTGTGATTGAAAATCGAGATAGGGCCTCTATTTTTATCAGAGATGTTGCAACAGTAGGTTTTGGTCATGCTACACGCTTTGGTGCTATTACTGGAAACGGAGAAGGCGAAAAAGTATTGGGTCAGATAATGATGCTCAAGGATGCAGATTCTAAAGCCGTTATAGATGCTGTTAATGAGAGAGTAGCTGAGATATCACCCTCTCTCCCTCCTGGCATTAGTATAAATCCTTTTTTAGAAAGAAGCGAATTGATTGGCAAAACCACCCTTACCATTGCAGAGAACATTGTTTTAGGTTCTTTGATTGTGATTTTTGTAGTGGTCTTACTTCTTGGGAATTTTCGCTCAGGGTTGGTTGTTGCATCCGTTATCCCTCTGTCGTTATTATTTGCATTGTCCCTCATGTATATTTTTGGAGTAGATGCCAACCTAATGAGCCTTGGAGCAATTGACTTTGGAATTATCATAGATGGAGCAGTTATTATTGTAGAGTATATTGCATTTAAGATAACTGGCGAACGAACTGAATTTTTGGCTTTACCAAAAGGAGAAAAGCAAAGCTTCATTGATAAAGTCACACTTGCGGGAGCAAGTAAAATGATGCATTCGGCTGTGTTTGGTCAACTTATCATCATCATCGTGTTTATCCCCATTTTATCATTGGTGGGTGTGGAAGGTAAAATGTTTAGACCTATGGCACTCGTTTTTTCCTTCGCTCTCATTGGTACTATGATTTTGTGTTTCACATATGTTCCGGTAATGGCTTCCTTGTTTATCAGACCAACAGATCCAAACAAAAAAACCATATCGTCTCGAATAATTACTTTTTTACAAGACAAGCACAAGCCTACAATGGAATGGGCACTGAATAGACAAACTCTTGTTTTGAGTTTGGCGTTTGCATTAGTGGTTGGTGCAATGCTTCTATATTCACGTATGGGAGGTGAATTTGTACCTACGCTGGATGAAGGAGACTTTGTTATTCAACCAGTGTTGAAAACAGGGACTTCTTTGAGTAAAACCACTGAAATCACCACTAGAATTGAAAACATTTTGTTGCGATTTCCAGAAGTGGATCAAGTGGTTAGTAGAATTGGTGCAGCCGAAGTTCCAACCGATCCTATGTCGATGGAAGAGAGTGATATAATTATTAGACTGAAGCCAAAAAAAGAGTGGATTTCTGCAAAAAGCAAAGATGAATTGGCTGATAAGTTCAAAGAGGCCTTATCGGAAATTCCAGGAGTGGACTATGAGTTTACGCAACCCATCGAAATGCGATTTAATGAGTTGATTACTGGGGTACGTGCCGATTTGGCTATCAAGATATTTGGTGAAGACCTTGATGTGCTTTATAATAAAGCAACAGAGATAGAGAGGGCCATTCAGAACATTGAGGGAGCTGCTGATATAATTGTTGAAAAGGTGGCAGGTTTACCTCAAATGTCAGTAGAATATGATCGTGAAAAGATTGCTAAGTATGGGTTCAATGTGAAAGAACTCAACGATATTGTCACGATGGGTTTTGCGGGCAAGACTGCAGGAACAGTTTTTGAAGGAGAAAAGCAATTTGACTTGGTGGTTCGCTTTGACAAAGAGCATCGCCGCAGCATTCAAGATATTGAGAACGCCACTATTCAACTGCCCAACGGTAACCAACTACCTCTACATGAATTTGCTACGATTAACTTAACAAAAGGACCTTCTAAGATATCAAGAGATGATACTAAAAGAAGAATTGTGGTGGGCGTTAATGTAAGAGGCCGAGACTTAGAATCAGTAGTGAAGGATGTTCAATTAATTATCAATCGAGACATTGATTTGCCTACGGGTTATACTATTGATTATGGAGGTCAATTCGAAAATCTAAGATCGGCAACAGCACGATTGAAGTTTGCAGTTCCCATAGCTCTTGTGCTCATATTTGTGTTGCTTTATTTTGCTTTCGATTCAATTAGGGATGCACTCATCATCTACAGCGCCATTCCCATGTCTGCTGTTGGAGGTGTTTTTCTACTATATATCCGCGATATGCCTTTTAGTATCTCCGCAGGCGTCGGATTTATAGCACTTTTTGGTATAGCAGTGTTGAATGGTATAGTGCTAATAGAGGAGTTTAAAGATTTGAAAGCTCATGGTGTAAACGATGTTAATACACGCATAATTTTGGGAACTAAAAATAGATTAAGACCAGTTTTGCTTACTGCTTCGGCAGCTGCGTTGGGTTTTCTGCCCATGGCAGTTTCAAACTCTGCTGGGGCAGAAGTGCAAAGACCACTAGCAACAGTGGTGATTGGGGGGCTTATTTCTGCCACGGCACTCACGTTGGTTGTGTTACCTGTGTTGTATGCTCTGTTTGAAAGAAAAAGGAATAACCCAAAAGATAAAAAACCGATGAAAACCATTGTAACTCTCTTTCTACTGCTTTTGCTTCCCGCTTTGGGTTATGGTCAGAATAATGAAATTACGGCAGATGAGGCAGTCGAAATTGCATTGCGAAACAATCTTGGCTTGAAAGCTTCCGCTCAACGTATCAATCAGAGCCGACAACTGTGGGGAAGTGCCATAGACATAGACAAAACAGAGTTTTATTACAATAAAGATCAGAATAACTTCGCTCCAAACAATGTGCCACTCAATGTGTGGGGTGTTAGCCAATCGTTCCAATTCCCCACAGTGTATGGCGCACAACGTAAAGTGTTGCAGGGACAATCTCAATTGGTCAACGATCAGTATGATATCGACAAACGCAGGGTTACTAAAGAGGTGTATAAAGCATATTATGAAATAGTTTATTGGCAACAGATGTATCAAAACTATACCTACTTGGATAGTTTGTACACCTCGTTCAATCATGCTGCAAATAGGAGATTTGAGCAAGGGGAGTCAAACTATTTAGAAAAGTTGACTGCCGAAACAAAGAAAAAAGAGATTTCATTACAGCTGAATCAAATTCTTGAAAGTATTCATAAGTCCTACCTTGTACTAAATCAATGGTTGCAAGCGGATTCTACCTTTAAGGTAAGCAATAGGAAATTTGAGAGAATTGAGCTCATACCCCTTGATACAGTGAACCATCCTGGACTAAACTATTATGACGATGCAATGAACCTGTCGGGAAGAATGCTTATACTGGAAAAGCATAAACTGATGCCCGATTTAAATGTTTCTGTTTTTCGTGGATCCAATAATGGCATAGGCAAGCAATCGTATTGGGGAGTTGAGGTAGGAGTAGCTATCCCGTTGTGGTTCGGGACTCAGAAATCAAAAATAGCTGCTGCTAAAACTGGTACATTCATCATGGAGTCTGAGAGTAATAATTACAGAATACAACTGAATTCAAAGTACTTGGAGTTACAATCAGACCTGCGACAATTTGAAGAGGGTATCAACTACTATGAGTCAACCGGTAAAGAGTTGTCTGAAAAAACACTATTCCATGCAGAGCAAGCTTTCAAGAATGGTGAAATAAACTTTTTGCAATACACGCAACTGTTGGAAAATGCCAAAGACATTGAAACCAATTATCTGACGTCACTTTTCAATTACAATATGACTGTGTTGGAAATCAATTTTTTAATGAATTAAGAATGAAAACAAAGAATATCAATTCGAAGAGAAACCTTACCGTTAGCTATCTACTTTTGGTCGCTTTGCTATTGTTGGCTGCCTGTTCATCAAAAAATGATGATGCTACTGCTGATGATGCTACTGCTGAAAATTCGAAAGAAGGTGTTTACGAGTTGAGTACCATTCAATTCAATTCGTCCGACATGAAATTGGGCAAGTTGGAGATTACGGAGTTTTATGAGGTGGTAAAAGCCAATGGAATGTTTGATGTTCCTCCTCAAAATCGAGTTTCAATTAGCTCATATTTTGGTGGAACTGTAAAGGATATAAAACTGCTGCCAGGCCAACGAGTGAAAAGCGGAGAGATTCTCTTTTCATTAGAAAATCCAGATTACGTGCAGTTGCAACAAGACTTCTTAGAATCGCAAGGACAACTTGCTTATTTGAAATCTGACTACGAAAGACAGAAAAACTTAGTTGCTGACAATGTAACCTCTCAGAAGAACTATCTAAAGTCAGAGTCTGATTACATTGTTAATAGAGCAAAACACGAATCGCTTCGTAAGAAGCTAGAACTTTTGAATATCAATCCCGATGCATTGACTGTAGAAAATATTCGAACGACGGTAACTCTTGCTGCACCTCTAAATGGATATGTTACTGATGTAAATATCACAAGAGGTACGTTTCTGAATCCATCAGATGTAGCCCTGATTATTGTGAATACGGATAACTTGCATTTGGAACTCAATATTTTTGAAAAAGACATTGCTAAAGTGAAAATAGGGCAGCTCATTCATTTCAGAATTCAAGAAGATCAGAGTCAGCAATACGAAGCTTTGGTCTATTTGGTAAACAAAACTGTTGATGCTGAAAAACGGACCATTGGCATTCTAGGTCACCTGTCAGATGCAAAGTTCGCCCAAAGATTTAGTCCTGGAATATATGTACAGGCAGACATTTACACAGCTACTGACTCTCGCACATCCTTGCCAGAAGAGGCCTTGGTTGAAGTTGATAATAAACATTATGTTTTGGTACTAGATATGATGTCCGATGATGGCTACTCTTTTGTAAAGAAAGAAGTTAAAACAGGGATTTCCAATAATGATAATATTGAAATATTGAATGCTAGCGATTTTAATGAGAACACAGAGTTTCTTGTAAAAGGAGCATTCAATCTTATCAAAGAGTGAGTGAAGAGCAATTTAATTCATCTCCACGATTGATTATTTTCTTTATACACTATTAGTGATTTATATATTTGCATTATTGCGACTTTTGTAATGCACACGATTATTAAATAATATGCTTGTAAAATGGGCTCAAAAGGCCCTATTTACAAGCTAACTGAGTCTTCTTACAAAGATTTATTAATCTGAAAATTAAATTATAGACACATTTACATTTCGAAGCTTCATTATAACCAACAACAAGCAGCTGCAAAGTTTTTGACGACATTGCAACTGTTTTTTCATTTTTTGCCAATTGAGTCTTCAGCTCGCTCATATTTAATTCATCCGCACTGTGATGTAATTTCTCCTCCTCCTATTCTTTGACTATAGTTGTATTGGTCGTCTCTGTTGATTCACTTTTTTCGCCATTATCACTTTTCTTCGCTTTCCTATTTATTAAACAAAAGCGGTTTGTTTATCATATAGCTGTTAACCTGAGTTCGATTAATATTTAGGGTGTTTTTTGTGAAAAAACCATTGTAAAATAAAGCGAAAGTTAGTGTTTTTATATCGCTGAAATACAAACAATTAACTAACAGTCGCCTTATGATTACTTTCAACAAAATCACGGAAATATTTTGTATAGTAGATGAGTTTTGCAAAGAATTTGAACGTGAGACTGAACATTTTCTTATTGGAAACAAACCAAAACAACCTCCTAATCTGAGTTCGATTATTATGATATTGAGTAGTTATTGATTCGATAGGTAAGGCTGTTGAGAAAAAGATACAAGATGAACAACTATCTCTTCAGTCTTGTTAAAGTATAGAGAGACATTAATAACACAACTTTCAAACTAAAGGTATGAAAATAATAAAAGTATCTGAAACAAGTATCAAAGACACGCCCCACAAAGTGGATACCCGTCTGCTTTACGATAACGAGAATGCACAGGCCGTACATATCACACTTCAACCAGGTGAAACATTAAAACGACACATTACACCGGTAGATGTGTTCTTTTATATACTAGAGGGAACACCTACAGTGCATATAGGCGATAAAGAGCAAGTGGTTGAGGTAGATTCGCTAGTGGAAAGTCCCAAGGACATTGTTCACCATATTAGCAACAATTCAGCCCAATTGGCTCGTATATTAGTGGTAAAAGCACCAAAACCTGAAGGCATGACTAGATTAAGCATTGTACTTAGCAAAAATATAATTAGAAAGCGGATTGCAAATGAATGCAATCCGCTTTCTATCTATTTGTGTTTAGTTTTTAATCTTTTCGTGTGAAGTCTATAATACTGTCACCTCGTCAACAAAGAACCATGAAGGGTGTCCAACACCGTAATGCCATGTGGGACATACTTTAGTTCCTTCAATTTCTACTTTTATGTAGCGGGCATTTATTGCTTTTTCAGATTCACTCTTCACCCCTTTAAACTTCACTTGCACAGAACGGTCTTCGGGCAAGTCATGCGTTTCCCAGTGTGTATAGTTGTCTCCGTCTTTAGAGTAGGAGTATTTTACTTGCACAGGAAGCAATATCCATTGTCCTAGTTGATGCAGAAAATCGGTTTCAACACTATGAAAATCCTTGTTTTCGCCTAAATCAATGATGAAAGAACCATCAATTCCTTCCCATCCAACCCAACTTTCAACAAAAGTAGAACCACCAAATAAACCATCGGTTAAGGCATGTTTGCCTATTTCTTTATATTTATCGCCAGTTGGTTCTACTTCAAAAATAATATCAGCTCCCAAAGCTATGCTTTGTTCTTTGCGCGGCATATAACGCTCTCTATAAAGTTTGCAATATTCAACAGGCGAATTGTTGCGTTCGTTAAGCGTTGGGATATCAAATTCTATTACTTTCTTCTCAAAGTAGTCTAGTTTTTGGTTTATATCATCAATATCTTTTTTTGTTTCGGTACGCGCAATTTCCAATTCAGAGTATAGCAGTGGCAATCTAGAGCGTTGCACACGCATTAGTTTTGTTGGATTGTCTGTAACAGCAGCTTCTGCCTTATCCCACAGGTCATTGTAGCGTCTCATCAACTCAGGCTTTAACATACCGTATTTGTGAGTAACAGGCGAGTCGTATATCCACAAAGATTTTCCACTACCAATCAATGCACCTTGCATAATTTTTATATACTGATAGATATTGTGTCCAGCCTCCTGGCCATAATAACCATCAAGAAAATGTATCATCAACGAATCTACATCGGCTTCAGGATTCCACATCAGTTTTGAAACAAGATAGGCACGCAATTCAGGAAAGTCACCACCTTTGCTACCTCCAATTTGTGAGAAGTGCATAGTGGCATTGTGTTTTTTAAACAGACGAATGTTGTCTTGTAAAATATGGAAGTTTGGAAACGGTGCAACAAAGTTGTCGAAGTTAATGCCATAATCCCAAATAAAGATATTATTACTTATTTCAGACCAACCTTCAAGCGCTTTCATAAACTCTTGTCCCGATTCGTTTTCGGTAAGCGATACCTCTCTCATACAGTCAATATCGCACAACATAATATTTACATTGGGCAGTGGTTTAATATGCTTTGGAGGATTCATTGTATAAAGGTAGGCTAGGGTAGAGAATTGCTTATCGGGGAATCGCTCAGCCAACTTGTTTAAGAATGTAACTAGTGAACCAGAAAAAGCTCCTTCGTAATCGTCAATTGCTTTACAATTGTCGCACGTACAGTTAGTATAGTTTCCATCGTTCTGACTTACCGATATAATGTTCTTATCGGGGTTTGCCTTAAATATAGAATCAATTCTTGCTGCTACTATCTCAAACACATCAGGATTTGTTAAGCACCATTGGCTAGCTTTTCCAGGATGACGTTTGCCTTTAAAATAAGAGTAGTATTCTGGATGCTCTTCGCCATACTCTTCAGAGGGAAGTAGTTTGTCGAAAGTATGTACCCAATATGTATTGGCAAACTCTTCAGATGGTTCGTCAATACGATGCCATAACTTGTAAAGAGAGTCGGTGCGCATTGCATAAGATTGCGTTTGACGATAACGGAATGCAGGATTATCTACTTTGTCAATCAATGGAATGTTGATAGTTTCCTGCTTTGTGAAATTGTATTCATTATCACCAAAGTAGTCAACTCCTAAATAGTCTTCAAGCAAAGTAATCACTCCGTAGATAACACCCTTGCCTTTGCCCGACACAATTTTTAGAACATTGTCTTTAGATGACAAGTAAAATCCATCTTCTGTTATTTGGCTCTCTTTTCCAGCGCTATATTCCTTGTTTGAATTATCAATTACTATATCATTTTTCTTTATCACTTTTGATGGTGTAATGATGGGTAACTTAGCACCACTTATTCTCTCTACAAAAGTTTGCAATATATTTGCAGCAGATTGCGAGTTAGCATCATCTGTTATGAGCACAATGCGAGCATTAGGTTTGTTTTTGTCAACCAATGTGGTTTGACCAAACAATTGAGTTACTGCTCCCAATGCTATCAAGAGCGTAACCAAGATAGTTTTCTTCATGTTTGTATGTTTAATTTATTAGTGTTGTGTTTACAGTCAGCTAAGGTAATAAAAAAAGGTCAGCTTATCCAAAATGAATAAATAGTTAGTTTATAAACCAACTTTATTATTGAATAAAACATAGTTTCATTTATTTAAGCGTAATGCCTCGATTGTATTTGCGTTTAGGCGTATGCAATTATTCTCCAGCATAACAAAAAAAACGGACTACAATATTAATATTGCAATCCGTTTCTAATTATCTGTTTCTAGTTTAATCTAGATATATAGAAATATTATTTCTTTTTCTTCTTCATTTCGGGGCGTCTCGCTACTATAACTTCAGCTTCTACCTCCCCTTTTTTCGACATCAAGTTGTATGCAACTGGTGCTGCAATAAACAAACTTGTGAATGTTCCTACAATAATACCAATCAACATAGCAAATACAAAGAAGAATTGCCGCAACAAAAGTTTGGTCAATCTCCATAGAGAATGGCATAACCTTATAGAGCAGCGAGTACAATGCAATCACCGCAAATGCGTCAATAGATATAGCTGTAATAGTTCCTATAGAGAATGTCCAGTTGCGGAAACGTGCTAAAATATATATTCCCATAAACACAAGAGCAATAAGTATTGCCCAGAAAGCACCTTGCACAATATCTTTAGCAACACTTGGTCCTACAGTTTGCGAGCTTTGTATGTGGTCTTCTATAGATAGTCCAGGTGTCATATAATCGCTAAGGCCTTCAGCAAGAAGCCCCCTAGTTATTTCCTCAACATCTGGGTTATCGCTATCAATCATATAGTTGGTAGAGATACGCACTTGGTTGCTTGAACCAATTGTAATAACTCTCACACTCTCACCAAATGCATCGCCTAGTGATGCTTGAATATCACCTGTTTTAACAGGCTGCTCAAACCTCACTACATAGTTTCTACCTCCAGTAAAGTCGATACCTCTATTTAGTCCTAATGTTGCAAGTGATATTACACCTATTACAACAAAAGCACCTACAACCATGAAAGATTTCTTTCTAATTTCAAGAATCTTGAAATGAGGTCTTGTAAATACTCTATCAGCTAATTTGGTGCTGAAAGTAAGGTCTTGCCATTTTCCTTTTGCAAATTTTGCTTCGTAAACCAAACGAGTAAGGAATACTGCTGTAAGGAACGACGATAGAATACCAATTATTAGTGTAATAGCAAATCCTTTGATAGGACCTGTTCCGAAGTAAACTAGTACAACAGCAGTAATAACAGTTGTTAAGTTAGAGTCGAAAATTGCTGAGAAAGCATTTTTATAACCATCTTCTACAGCATTTCGCAATGTTTTACCACCTGCTAGCTCCTCTTTTATACGCTCATTGATAAGTACGTTTGCGTCAACCGCCATACCTAACGATAGAATCATACCAGCAATACCAGGCAGGGTGAGTACTGCACCAAAAGCAGCCAACGAACCAAGTATAAAGAAGAAATTGAGCAATAAAGCAACGTTTACTATCGTTCCTGGAATGAAACCATAAAGCAGGTAAACAAATGCAAACAATACTACCAATGCAAGAATAAATGATATTAATCCAGCTTTAATTGCTTCTTGACCCAGCGAAGGACCAACAATATCTTCTTGCACAATACGAACACCCGCTTTCATCTTACCAGACTTCAGCGTGTTTTCCAAGTCTTTCGCCTCTTCGGGTGTAAAGTTTCCTGTAATTTGTGAGCGACCACCTTCAATTTTGTCATTCACGTTTGGAGCTGAATATACATATCCGTCTAGTACAATAGCAATAGCACGGCCTTTTTCAGTTCCTGTAATAGTAGCCCAACGGCTCGAACCGCTTGAGTTCATTTGCATGCTTACCTCCCAAGCCGAACCACGTTGTCCAGCATCTGCACGCGCAGATACTACAACATCGCCATCAAGTGCAGGTCCACGTTTTGATCCATCTCCACGTAATGCAAATAGCTGAAAGAATGTTTCGCGCGTATCAACAGCTTTAAAGCCCCATTTGAAGCGAACATCAGCAGGGAATGAATCTTTAAATTTNNTCCACGTAATGCAAATAGCTGAAAGAATGTTTCGCGCGTATCAACAGCTTTAAAGCCCCATTTGAAGCGAACATCAGCAGGGAATGAATCTTTAAATTTGTCGAGCATAAAGTTTACTTTAGCTGTATCGTTTTTCGATACTGTACCAACAATAGCGCCGGAGGCTCCGCCCATAGCAAAGTAAGGTTCAGCAAAATACTCAATAAAAGTTTTGTCGATGGCAACCTCTTCAGATCCCCATTCTACCACATCTTCTACAACAGCTGGTGTTACATCTTCGGCCAATACTTCTTCTGAAGTTTCTGTTGCCTCTTCTGTTTCTTCTACTACATCTACCGATGGAGTATCAGATTGTTGTGAAGCTATATAAGCAGAGGTGCGAGAGTTAATTTCGTTAAAACCGTTTATTAGTTCATTTACGTTGTAGGTTTTCCAAAACTCCAAGTTGGCACTACCTTGTAGTAGCTTACGCACACGCTCGGGTTCTTTAATACCTGGCAATTCTATAAGAATTCGCTCTGCATTTATCATTTGAGTCTGCCGGACTTATGCGGTCATTCATTGTAATGCTAAAGATATTCGCCAATTTTGCATTCGGATCAATCTCTTGATATTTTTGTTGGAAAAGAGAGATAAAGTCTTGCGAGCTTCCTCTTCTGTTTTCTGCAACTGATTCGCGGAGCGCTTGATTAAATTGATCGTCATCGGTGTTGGCCAACGAGCTCAATACGCCTCTGGCGTCAACTTCCAAAATTACGTTCATACCGCCCTTAAGGTCAAGTCCTAAACCAATTTCTTTCTCGCGAATTTCTTTTAATGTGTAACCTAAATAAACCTTCTCTGTTGATAATGAATCAAGATATTCGGTTTTTAGGTTCAAATCTCCGTCTGCATACTTATCGGCCTTACTATTGTATACATTACTTACCACAGAAAATGATAAGTAGTACAAACTAATAAGTCCAAGTAGTATTGCGAAGGTTTTTATAAATCCTTTGTTTAACATTACACTTTTACTTTTTTATTATTGTATTATTTTTAGTTGATTATCAATATATGATATCAAAAATTAGAGGCACTTTCATGCCTCTAATTTTAGCGTCTGCAAATATAAACTTTTTTTGTCTTTTATGACAGTTTATATGCAACTTTTTTTGTCAGTGACACTTAACTTCAATAAATAGGATGTTGTACATATCGTACCTTTCGGTTTTGATTAGTCAACAAAGCCTCTATTTTTGAGTAAGTAAACAGGATTTGGTTCTGCACCTCTGTATTTTTTGTATAATGTCATTGGGTGGTCAGAGTTACCTTTCGATAGTACATTCTCGCGGAATGATGTGGCCGATGCTTGGTCGAAAATGCCATTCTCAACAAATGGTTGGAAAGCATCAGAGTCTAACACCTCTGCCCATAAGTAACTATAATATCCTGCCGAGTATCCTCCACTAAATATGTGCGAGAAGTAGGTGCTGCGGTAGCGTGGTATAATTTCATCAATTAAACCAATTTTCTCCATTGTATTCTTTTCGAACTCGCGTACATCAAATTCTTTTTGTTCTTTTTGTGTATGGTATTCCATGTCTAATAGAGCAGCAGCAACAAATTCTGTTGTAATGAAACCCATATTAAATTTAGAAGCAGCATCAATTTTTTCAATCAACTCATCAGGTATAATTTCACCTGTTTCATAATGCTTAGCATACATTTTCAATACCTCGGGGTGAAATGCCCAGTGCTCCATTATTTGCGATGGTAGCTCAACAAAGTCTCGTGCAACACTAGTTCCTTGCAATCCACTGTAATTTACATCAGAAAGCATACCGTGTAGTGCATGACCAAATTCGTGGAAAAGTGTTTCTACTTCGTCCAAAGTTAATAATGCTGGTGTATCGCTAGTTGCGCGTGTAAAGTTACCTACATTAAAAATTATTGGTCGAATATTCTCACCATCCTTAACGCTTTGTCCGCGGAAGCTACTCATCCATGCACCTGCATTTTTGCCTGCACGTGGAAAATAGTCTGTATAGAAAACCGCAACATGCGATCCGTCTGCATCCGTTACTTCGTATGCTTCTACTTCTGGATGATAAACGGCAACGTTGTCCAATTTTTTAAAGTTCAAACCGTATAGTTTATTAGCAGTTGCAAATACACCTTCTCTTACGTTTTCCATTTTAAAATATGGTTTCAACTCAGATTCGTTGAGCGCATATTTTTGTTCTCTCACTTTTTCAGTATAATAGAACCAATCCCACGATTGTAGCTTAAAGTTGCCACCCTCTGCATCAATCATTGCTTGCATTTCTGCTGCTTCTTTCTTTGCTTGTGGTAATGCATAGTCCCATATTTCGTTTAGAAGTTTGTAAACATTCTCTGGTTTTTCTGCCATACGCTCTACCATTTCAAAATCAGCATGCGATTCGTAGCCCATCAAGTTTGCTTTCTCAATACGTAGGTTTACAATTTTGTTGATATTCTTTTTGTTATCATACTCATTGTCGTTGTCACCACGTGTGTACATGGCTTTGTATAGTTTTTCGCGCAAGTCGCGGTTGTCTGCATATTGCAAGAATGGCAACCAACTTGGTTTTTGAAGCGTAAACATCCATTTACCTTCTTCTCCATTATCTTTAGCTACTTGTGCTGCTGCATCTTTTAGTCCTTTTGATAATCCAGATAGGTCTTCTTCGTTATCAACAACCAATTTAAAATTGTTTGTTTCATTGAGCAAGTTGCTACCAAAGCTAAGCGAAAGAGCCGATAATTCTTTATTTATCTCTCTTAGTCTATCTTTTTGTTCATCATCGAGCATGATACCCGAGCGAACAAAGCTTTTGTAATTTTCGTCAAGCAAGCGATATTGCTCAGTTGTCAAATTAAGGTTGTCTGCATTTTTGTGCAGTGTGTTTATTCTCTCAAACAGTTCACTGTTTAATTTAATATTATCGCTGTGCTCAGATAAGATAGGCGACAATTCTTCGGCCAATGCTTGAATCTCATCGTTGTTTTCGGCACCTTTTAGTCCGTAAAACACGCGCGAAACACGTGATAAAATAGCTCCACTGTTATCGAATGCTACAATTGTATTTTCGAAAGTGGGTTCTTCTGGATTGTTGACAATTGCCTCAATCTCTTTTGCTTGTTGTTCAATACCTCTTTCAAAAGCAGGTTTGAAGTCATCGTTTGTAATTTCATCGAACGGGGGTGTGCCATACGGAGTGTCGAACTCTGTGTAGAAAATAGCACCATGTTCCTTGGCCTCTTTGTTTGGCGTACAAGAAATTAGCATCATAAAAGCTAAACTTAAAATAGTAAAATGTTTCATTAGAAGTAGTCTTTAAAATGAATTGAATTATGTTTTTATAGTAACTTTTCTTTTAATTAATGTTCTATAAATGTGTTTAATAGGTCTCATTGCATTAGCAAAAAGCTATATTATATACAAAGATATATTATTTCTTTGAAATTCGTTGTTAAAACAGGGAAAATAGTACTATGGGTTAGCGAATTAGCAACATTGGAAATGAAAAATGAGTGTGTGGTTACTAAACTGTTATCTGCTAAAACCCAAAATGTATGAGTTGCGACAACGATGTAATCTGCACCTTTTGTATAAAACCTAGCAATAGGTTGGTATTATTCAACACCAAAAACACCACCGCAGTTAATACCACTCCAAACACACCACCTGCTATGTGTGCAGAATGATTGATGCCTCCCACTTGTTTTTTATCTAAATACATAGAGATGAAAACAAAGATAAAACCAAACAGAAAAGCGGGCAACATAATAGGTATAAACATTATGCCCATAAAGCTCATGGGATTAATAAGGATAAATGCAAACACAACCGCCGACACTGCACCCGATGCTCCCAACCCTTTATAATAGTAATTGTCTTTCTCCTTAATATAGGTGGGAAGTATCGAAAAAAGCAATCCACCTATGTAGAGCAAAATAAATGCAATAGAGCCAGGGGT
>CAJDVE010000070.1_pt1 | contig 15506 bp, 10 predicted proteins | sample 7391271 | NCBI WGS metagenome assembly CAJDVE01 (sample SAMEA7055701, study PRJEB34461) | soil metagenome | biome: terrestrial ecosystem; feature: Peninsula; material: soil | place: Antarctica | collected 2016
GCAATTTTATCGTGTTTTTGGTTAGGCACAAGGCGCGTACTTATTTTTGCATAAGCTTTAGATGGCAATACTGTTTTTGCACCATCGCCAGTGTAACCACCCCATATACCGCACACATCAAATGTTGGACGAATACCTGTACGTTCGTTTGTAGAAAAGCCTTCTTCTCCAAACTCTTGCTCAATATCCAATGATTTCTTATACTCATCAAGATCGAAAGGAGCTTTTGCCATCAATTCGCGTTCTTCTTTTGATACTTCCAATACGTCGTCGTAAAAGCCAGGGATAAGGATTCTTCCATTATCATCCATTGTTTGTGCTATCATTTTCGACAATACATTAATTGGATTGGCTACTGCACCACCAAAAATACCTGAGTGTAAGTCTGCATTTGGTCCAGTTACTTCTACTTGCCAATATGCCAAACCGCGAAGTCCTGTTGTTATCGATGGAACATCGCGTGCAATCATAGAAGTGTCTGATACTAAAATAATATCAGCTTCTAACAACTCTTTGTTCTCTTCGCAAAACTTAGGTAAGTTTGGCGATCCTACTTCTTCTTCACCTTCAATTAAGAATTTTACGTTGCAAGTCAATTGATCAGTTGCAACTAGGTATTCAAATGCTTTAGCATGCATAAAGCCTTGTCCTTTATCATCGTCAGCACCACGCGCCCATATTTTGCCATCTTTTATAACTGGCTCAAATGGTTTGGTGTTCCACAACTCAAGCGGGTCAACAGGCATCACATCCATGTGTGCATACACCAACACAGTAGGTGCATCCTTGTCAATTATTTTCTCGCCATAAGTTACAGGGTTACCTTCAGTTTCATATATCTCTGCTTTGTCTGCTCCAGCAGCAAGCAAAAATTCTTTCCACTTTTCGGCTGCTTTATACATGTCTGGCTTGTGCTCGGGTAGTGAAGAGATTGAAGGGATACGGATTAGCTCAAAAAGCTCATCCAAGAAACGTTGTTTGTGAGTTTCTACGTACTGGTTAATTTGATTCATTGTTTTTTTAATTTTAAGTGTTCAATGCCGTAAAAATACGAAAAAAATTGTAAGTATGGAAATATAAAAGCACTTGTCTTTAGTTAGTATTATTTCTATTTTTATCTTATCTTTGATATCTAATATTAACTTCTAAATATTTTGTATCATGATTAAAAGATATTTTCTATCCATTACCCTTGTAATATTTGCGTTTGTTTCTGTAAATGCAAGCAAGACCACGAAAGAAAATCAAAAAGAATCCCAGATGTCAGATGAAATCTTTATATCTCGAGAAAATGTGACTAATGTTATTGATGCTTTATCTAAAGCTACATCAGATGACCAATTGTTTCGCATAGAGCGTGGAGCACAACAAGTAGCTAGCTTGTGGCGACATCAAGATGGTACTGCACAGGAGTACGAAGCATTTTGTATAGACAACTTTGTTGCAGACAATGAGTCTCTTTCTCAACTGTTCAACAATTTGGAGCGTAATTTCGAAATATTCAACGGGTATTTCCATAAAATAAACTTGAAGCTTAAAGAGCCTCTTCAATTAGATGGCCCTGAAATACAGCCCATCGATATGATGTTTGGTGGTTACGATGTGTCGGCTCATTTAAACGATGATATGTATAGTTCAAAAATAGCATTTGTAACTGCACTCAATTTTCCATTCTACTCTTTAGATGAGAAAACAGACCTAGGCAAAGATTGGACTAGACAAGAGTGGGCATATGCTCGTATGGGCGATAGATTTATTTCTAGGGTGCCAGCAGCTTTACAGCAAGATATTTCACGCACGCTAACCAATGCTGATACTTATATAGCAGGCTATAATATATATATGGGGCAGTTGTTGAATAAAGATGGTGTAAAATTATTCCCCGAAGGCATGAAACTAATTACTCATTGGGGATTACGCGATGAGTTGAAATCGAACTATGCTGACACAGAAAATGGTTTAGAGAAACAACGCATGGTGTATAAAGTAATGAAGCGTATTGTAGATCAAACTATCCCTCAAGAGGTAATAAATAATGGAACGTATGAATGGGACTTAGATAACAATAAGATATTTGATGAGGGTGAAGAGGTTGTTTCTACACCGGAGTTTGATAAGCGTTACGAGGTTCTTCTCAAGAACTTTAATGTAACCAGGCAACTCGACCCTTATTCGGTTCATTACCCCACGCAGTTGGCACGCTCTTTTGATGCAATACAGACTTGATTTCATCGCCAATGGTGAAAGAGGTAGCAGCATTTATTGAGTCACGACTTGGTCGTCCGTTGGAGCCTTTCGATATTTGGTACAATGGTTTTAAATCGCGTGGAGGTGTTTCAGAAGATAAATTAACTGCCCTTACATCAAAGAGATATCCCAACGCAGCAGCATTAGAAGCTGATTTGCCTCGTATACTACGCGATTTGGGTTGGACAGAAGAGAAAGCAAAACAGATTACTTCACTTATTACAGTAGATGCATCGCGCGGTGCTGGACATGCTTGGGGAGCAAGCATGCGCAATGATGTAGCTCATTTGCGTACACGCATAGGTGAAGATGGCATGGATTACAAAGGGTACAACATTGCAGTACACGAGTTTGGTCACAATGTGGAGCAAACCATTACATTGAATGATATAGACTATTATATGTTGAGCGGAGTTCCAAACACATCGTTTACCGAAGCAATTGCTTTCTTGTTCCAAAAGCGCGACATGGAGCTATTGGGTTTGCAAGAAACTAATCCACACGATGATTACTATTTGGCATTAGACAATTTTTGGTCTAGTTATGAGATAATGGGTGTATCACTTGTTGATATTCAGGTGTGGGAATGGATGTATGCAAACCCTAATGCTACACCAGTTGAGCTTAAAGAAGCTGTTATGACCATTGCAAAAGATGTATGGAACAAATATTATGCCGATGTATTGGGAGGAAATGACGAAACATTATTGGGTATCTACTCACACATGATAGACAATCCGCTTTACTTGCCCAATTATCCAATGGGTCACCTTATCGACTTCCAGATAGAGCAACAAGTAAGTGGTAAGAATATGGCCAAAGAAGTTGAGCGTATGCTCGTTCAAGGTAGCATTATTCCACAACAGTGGATGAAGGGTGCAGTGGGGCAAGAAATTTCTATCGATCCATTGTTGAAAGCTACTAAAGAGGCGTTGGAAGCTTTGTAGTAAACTATTCACTTTGCAAGCATGAAGGAAGTGTGTTGTTGGAGTTGACTTATCTCTGGCAACACACTTTTTTGAGTAATGAATAAACCAATAGCTACTATTTTATATCGAAATACCAATAGCAGCATACAATTTAGCTCTGCTGTTTTAAGATTAATTGATAATTGGATGGCAGGATATGCACTTGGTTTTATCGAGAAATCAGTTTTGCATAATACATTACTCCATTGTGATGAAAATTGATACACAAAGCAGTCTCATCTAAGCTATTTATCTGTGCTATATGTTAGATAGGCGGTTGGTTTACCATTTTACATAGTGCAAAAGCTATATTATTGTATGCAAAAGTTAACTATCTGCAAGAGAACACTCAAAGCAGCATGCAATACATGCAATTCTCTATCACAATTTGAATAACATGCTTTACTTTATTCAAATTTTTCCATCACAATTGGAATATTGGCTAAGCTTTTATTGGAGTTGTGATGGTGCAATTTAGCTAACAAATACTCTGCACCCCAATTTTGATCACTTCTATTATTTACTACTCATTTTTTTCAACTGTCTGTATACTAGTAGTGTATAGTGATAAAGGTGCGTTCTATTGTAATTTGATGTATGCTTACATACTTCTGCTAAACGATTGTAAGGAGCAGGGACAGTTGGAAGAAGCACATTTGTATATTTAAGAAGCACTATATTTAGATAAAATGAAAATTTATCTTTTTTAATGCTGTTGTTAATGAATCTGTTGTCTTGTAATAGCTAATGAATATAAACCATATTAATCTAATCTATATAGTTATCAGTTCTTTTAGCATTCCAAGGACATTAAACTCTCTTTTTAATCGACATATAAAGTATAAATTAGTATTTTTGTCAATCAGAAATAAATTCAAACAACCTTTGTTTGAATTGTTTGTAATAGTGCTATCAAATAATAAGGAAATTTACAATGACACAAGAATTGGTTATTTATAATACGCTCAATCGCGAAAAAGAAGTTTTCAAACCCTTGCATGCAAACCATGTAGGGATGTATGTATGTGGTCCTACAGTATATGGCGACCCACATTTGGGGCATGCTCGTCCGGCAATTACATTCGATTTACTATTCCGTTATCTTCAGCATATTGGTTACAAAGTGCGCTATGTGCGTAATATTACTGATGTGGGTCATCTAGAAAATGATGCAGATGAGGGGGAAGATAAAATTGGTAAGAAAGCGCGTTTAGAGGAGTTAGAGCCCATGGAGGTGGTGCAGTTTTACACCAATAGTTATCACAAAGCCATGGACTCGCTCAATGTGTTGCGTCCTTCGATAGAGCCAAGTGCATCTGGTCATGTGATGGAGCAGATAGAGATGACACAAGAGATATTAGACAAAGGTTTTGCTTACGAAAGCAATGGGTCGGTATATTTTGATGTGGAGAAATATAACAACTCACACGATTATGGAATTTTGTCTCGCAGAGACATTGATGAGATGCTAGAAACTACGCGAGAGCTAGACGGGCAAGATGAAAAACGCAGAAGTGCAGACTTTGCACTTTGGAAAAAAGCAGCACCAGAACATATTATGCGTTGGAAATCGCCATGGAGTGTAGGTTTCCCAGGATGGCATATAGAGTGCTCAGTAATGAGCACACGCTATTTGGGTGATGAGTTTGATATTCATGGTGGCGGACTCGATTTATTGTTTCCTCATCACGAGTGCGAGATAGCACAAAACACTGTAGTTAATGGTAGACCATCGGTTCGTTACTGGATGCATAATAATATGATTACTGTAAACGGAACAAAAATGGGTAAGTCGATGGGCAACTTCATCAATCTTGAAGAGTTTTTTAATGGAACGCATCGCCTTTTAGACAAAGCCTATGAGCCAATGATTATTCGCTTCTTTATATTACAATCGCATTATAGAAGTATGGTTGATTTTAGTGTTGATGCTTTGCATGCTGCAGAAGTTGCACTAAAAAGATTGCTCGATGCATCTAAGCATATAGCTAGTATACCTGTAAGCGATACTTCAACTGTTGAGGTAAAGGCGTTGCGTCAGAAATGCTACGATGCAATGAATGACGATTTAAACACACCTATTCTGCTTTCGCATCTGTTTGAGGCAACACGTATTATCAACTCAGCAATTGCTGGAATAGAAAAATTATCAAAAGAAGATATAGATGAACTAACATTCTTGTTCAACACATTCTTATTCGAATTGCTAGGTATTGAAGACAACTCGGCCCTAAAAGATACTAGCTATGAAGCTTTTGAAAAAGCTGTGAACATGTTGTTGGAAATGAGACAAGAGGCAAAACGAAACAAAGACTGGGCTAAATCAGATAAAATTCGTGACGACCTTACTAAAGCAGGATTTGTAATTAAAGATACTGCTACAGGGTTTGAGTGGAGTTTAGCTTAGTTGCGAGTTAAAAGGTGGAAGTTAAAAATTAAAAGTTGCAGTGTAATTATTATAGTATTTAATGATATAAATGCAATGGAAACCCCCTGAAGGGTGACATTATTAGAACTTTATCATTGTAAATGTGACATGAATCTATTTAATTTAAACATATATGCAACTACTCCTCTCTCCAGCAAAGTTGATTAATTTTACGGATAAAACTGAGTCGGTAGTTGGAACAACTCCTCTTTTTGCTGACAAGACAAAAAACTTAGTAGAGTTTTGTCAGCAGTTATCGGTAAATGAAATTGCAAAGTTGCTGAAAATAAACTTGAAGATGGCCCACGATGTGTATGGCTACTTCCAAACGTTTCATTTAGATAATGATATGGAACGCAGTGCAGCATATGCATTTAATGGTATTGCTTTTCAAGGACTAGATGTTCATGATATGACTGCCCATGAATTATCGTTTGCACAAGAACACGTGAATGTTTTGTCGGGCATGTACGGATTGTTGCGTCCACTTGATATTATAAAACCCTACCGGTTGGATATGAATACACGTATTTCTCCCACTACTGGAATTAATAATAGTGGCAATCTGAGCACTACCTATCCAAAATCTAACTATTTGTATGGATATTGGCAAGAGACTGTAAATAAGTATTTGTTTGAGAAGCTGAGTAAGGATGACAATACAATTATCAACTTAAGCTCGTCTGAATATTACAAGCTTATTGTACCAGCACTACTTCCAAAGCAGTTACAAATTATAACTATTGCTTTTAGAGAGCAAAAAGCCGAAGGTTTGAAGCAGGTAGTAGTGTATGCAAAGAAAGCACGTGGTATGATGGCACGATATATAATTAAAAATAAAATCACTAAAGTTGAAGATGTAAAGGGATTCGATATGGAAGGGTATTTTTACTCACCTTCCCATTCTACCTCTACTGAATGGACTTTTATGAGGTAATATTATTATAGCTTTACTGGTGATCTAGTTATTTTTCTTCATTTATATACTCGATAAATTATGAGTACAAAAAGGATTAAGTTTGCATCTAAGTTAGGCCTTATTGCAGCGGCAGCTGGTTCGGCTGTAGGCCTTGGTAATATATGGCGATTTCCTAGTCAAGTAGCAGATGGCGGTGGAGCGCTGTTTATACTCCTCTATATAGGGTGTGTACTTTTCTTTGGGATACCATTGATGATGGGCGAGTTTATTATTGGACGCTCGGGTAGGGCCAATGCTTCGGGCTCGTTCGAGAAGCTTGCGCCTGGCACTTCGTGGAAGTGGGTCGGACGTTTAGGGATACTCACCGCATTTTTGATTTTAGGCTTTTATATGGTTGTATGTGCTTGGACTATGGAGTACATTGTACAAAGTGTGTCGGGGCAATTGATGGCTGCCAATAATCTTACCGATAATTTCAATTCATTACTACAAAACTCTAGTCGTCAAATTGGGTGGATGCTATTCTTTACAATTCTCACTGCATTTTTCATTCTTTCAGGAGTGAAAAGAGGCATTGAACAATCGGCTAAGATACTGATGCCTATGCTCTTTCTTATATTAGTAGTATTGGGTATTCGTTCTATCACGCTTAGTGGTTCGGCCCAAGGGTTGACATTTCTTTTTAAGCCCAATCTCGAAACAGTAAAACCAACTATATTTTTAGATGCCATGGGCCAGGCATTCTTTTCACTTTCTCTTGGTATGGGAGCTATGACTACTTATGGGTCTTATTTTCGCGACGATTCTAATTTACGCCAAACCGCAGTGCAAGTATCAGTGTTAGATGGGTTGGTAGCTATTTTGGCAGGTATAGTAATATTTCCTGCAGCTTTTGCTTTAACCCAATCGCCCGATACAATTGTTTCTACACTTGTTGCTGGAGGTCCTGGCTTGTTGTTTATCACCATTCCAGAGCTGTTTAATCATCTACCCCTTTCTAGTCTTTGGTCTACTCTCTTTTTTGTGTTGTTGGCAATAGCAGCTCTTACATCCACCATCTCGCTTATGGAGGTGGTTACTTCTTATCTACACGAAGAGTTTGATATGTTGAGGCGCAATGCAGTTACTTTTGTTGCAATGGGAGTAGCCGTATTGGGAGTGATATCTTCTATGTCATCTCAGTTTTTCGATATACTTGACTATGTTACTGCTAAGGTAATGTTGCCATTAAGCGGACTCTTCATTTCACTCTTTATTGGGTGGTATTTAGATAAGAAAATTACTGCTGCTCAACTTACCAATGATGGAACATTATCGGTATCGGTGCGATTTCTAAAACTCTATATTTTTATTCTCAAGTATGTAGCACCTGTGGCAATTGTAGGAATATTTATTTATGGTATTTTGTTTTAGACACAAGTATAAGTGGATAAGTGACAAGAGCTATGCTATTGGCCATATGCGTATAAAACACACCTAACCATACTTAACAAAATGACCTTGATTTTCACTTCTAAATGTATTACTTTTACATCAAAAATTGAGTATGGCATACAAAATACATCCTCCAAAATCTTTATACAATACCGTTACCCTTCCTGGTTCAAAAAGCATTAGCAATCGAGCAATCATACTCAACGCTTTAAGTTTGAGCAAATACGATATTGAAAACCTATCGGTATGTGAGGATACACGGGTAATAAAAGATGCATTTGCATCTAATACAAACACGTTTGATGTACGTGGTGCTGGAACCGCAATGCGTTTCTTGGCAGCTTTTTTAGCATGTGTAGAGGGTGAGTGGATTTTGACAGGGTCGGAACGAATGCATCAACGGCCAATACATCCGTTGGTTGACACACTTGTTACAATAGGTGCAGAGATTGAATACTTGGGCAATAAAGGTTATCCTCCGCTCAAAATTAAAGGTAGAAACTTGGAGGGTGGCGAGGTTTATCTCACTGCCAATGTTAGTTCTCAATTTATTTCTGCGCTTATGATGATAGCGCCCGCAACAAAATTTGGATTAACTTTGCACCTCGAACATGAGATTATCTCTAAGCCGTATATCCATTTAACTCAAAAGATGATGGAAGACTACGGTGTAGATGTAAAGTGGGAGGGGAAAACTATAATTATTCCTCCTCAACCATACACTGCAATTCCTTATAGTGTAGAGTCCGATTGGTCGGCAGCATCTTACTGGTACTCTATTGTAGCACTTATGCCCGAGGCTGAAGTGAATTTGAAAGGATTGAGAAAAGAGAGCTTGCAAGGCGATGCTAACGTTATCAATCTATTTACTGACTTAGGAGTTACTACTAGTTTTGTTGACGATGGTGTGGTGTTGAACAAAAAGAATGTTGTGAGGGGTAAGTTTTTTCATAACTTTATAAATGAACCCGACTTGGCGCAAACTTTTGCCGTAACTTGTTGTTTGTTGAATATACCTTTTTTCTTTAGTGGTTTGCAAACTCTTAAGATAAAAGAGACAGATAGAATAGTTGCGTTAATAACTGAACTTGAAAAGTTGGGTTATGTATTGCGCGAAACAGAAAATGGAATATTAGAGTGGGATGGCGAACGATGTCTCACAGATGAAACTATTGTGATAGATACATACGACGATCATCGTATGGCAATGGCATTCGCCCCTGCATCTATCGTATTTAAGGACATGTATATAAATTATCCAGAAGTTGTTGCAAAGTCGTATCCTACTTTTTGGGACGATTTACAACGAGGTGGATTTAAGTTGAACGAAACTGATAATTTTTAAAATAATGAAAAGTCTAATTGTTTTTATAGGAATCATTGTTGCTTTTGCATTAGTAACATACATTTGGAATATTATTCAAAGAAAAAGAGGTGTACCCGAAGCCGATCCCGAAAAATATGCGCGTCCTGATGGTTGTTGTGGAGCTCACGAAGTGTGTGAACATCCAGCCGATGAATTGAACGCTGAACCTGAATATTTTGATGATGAAGAGCTTGATAGATTCGAGCGTAGACTATCGCATGAATATTCTGATGAAGAAGCTGAAGAGTTTAGAGAGATATTTCAAACGCTATTGGATGAAGAAAAAAAACTTTGGTTGAGAAGCCTACGTATGCGTCATATTGGCTTGCCACAGCAGGTTAAGAAAGAGATGCTAGATGTAATGAAATCGCTACCAAAAAAACATCAATTGGCATAATACAATAATATGGATATTGTAGAACTTCTAAGCTACACCTTTTTTCGCAATGCTTTGCTGGGGAGTTTTCTTGCTAGTATTGCTTGTGGCATAATTGGCAGCTACGTAGTGGCCCGTCGTATGGTTTTTATTAGTGGAGGCATTACTCATGCATCGTTTGGGGGAATTGGTATAGGGTTTTACTATGGGTTCAATCCTATTCTTTCTGCTTTGGTATTTTCTGTTTTGTCAGCTTTTGGCATTCAGTGGTTATCAAAGAATCAAAATGTGCGAGAAGATTCAGCTATCGGAGTGTTTTGGTCGCTTGGAATGGCATTGGGTATTATTCTCATCTTCCTGTCGCCTGGCTACGCTCCTAATCTTTCTGAATATCTTTTTGGAAATATACTCACCATTAGTCAAACAGATATAATGCTATTGGCAATATTGAGTGTGGTGCTAATACTGTTTTTTACCAAAACTCGTGGTCTTCCTGTAGTTTTTCTAGAGTACACCCTTATTATGCTGGTGGCAGTAACTATTGTGCTTAGCATTCGCTTGGTAGGTATAGTATTGCTGATATCACTACTAACCGTTCCTCAAATGACAGCAAATATTTTTACCAACAAGTTCTCTAAAATAATGCTAGCTTCTGTAGCAATTAGTTTTGTTGGATGTATTGCAGGGTTGCTTTTATCTTATACTTTAAATGTTCCATCTGGTGCATTTATCATATTTGTATTAATATCTATGTTTTTGATGGCGAAGTTGGGAGTGCTTTTGTATAGGATGGTTAAGGATAATGACTTAAGAGTGACGGATAGAGGGTGAAAAATTGATTTTCAATTAAGAAGGTTATAATAAACCACAAACAGTATATAGCAGAATGCTGACAGTGGATTGCTGAGAGTTATTAAAGCAAAGTTATTGAATAATACACAATGCGGATTTTAGCTACAATGTGCTGTAAAACATTGACCGAGAGCGCTTCCGAACGAACGATTGTATCGTTCGTGGTTCGTTTCCCTTAATAGACTTCCGTAAAGCACTGAAAAGGATTCGCGCGTCAACGTCGAAGGTTGACTATTAAACCATTAGAAGTTGACCCCTAACAATTAACCATTTAAAGGCGTGTTTTACTGATTTAAATAAGCAGTATAAGGATCAACCTCTTCGTCTTCTTTCCAATCTTTTGACAAAGGACAGCCAGTACAGCCTCCACAGTATCCGTTTTTGTTTTCTACAAAGAAAAAACGATAGATACCACGTAGCAGTATTGCGGCTACAACAACGCCAATGATTATTACTATAATTAGTTGTATGTTCATACTATAAAAACAAATTTAAGTGTAAAATGTTTAGAACAACATTCCAATTTGATAAGCCAAGAATGCTATAACCCATGCTAGCAGTGTGGTATAGACAATGGTGAATAACCCCCATTTCCACGAGCCCGATTCTTCTTTAATGGCTACAATGGTGGCTATGCATGGAAAGTAAATTAATACAAATAGCATAAGAGCTATTACAACACTAGTTGTAAACACAGGTGTTCCATCGCTATACTTCTCTTCCTTTATACGTGTTTGTAGCGATTCTTGTTTTTGCGCATCTCCCGGATAAAGAACTCCCAGTGTGCTCACAACAATTTCCTTGGCAGCCATCCCTGTAATAATGCTTACAGATATTTTCCAATCGAATCCTAATGGGCGCATAACAGGTTCAACAAAATGTCCTATTTTACCAATATAAGAGTTTTCTTGATGTGCAGACGCGCGCATAATTTCTATACCCGAGACAATGCTGTCTTTTTTCTCTTCAGTTATTTCATTCTGCGAAAACAATATTGAAGTTTGTTCTATTTGCTCATCAAACACAACTTCTTTATCTGCGTTGCGAGGGAAATAACCTAAAAACCATATTACGATAGAGGCTATAAGAATAATACCACCCATTTTCTGTAAATATTGGCGCGATTTGTCCCACATGTGTGTTACAGTCGATTTTACAGTAGGCATGCGGTAAGGAGGCAGTTCCATTACAAATGGAGTATTCTCCTCTTTAAACAATGTCTTACGAAACAGTTTTGACATACCTACCGCTAATAAAATTCCAAATAGATATATCGCAAATAGAGCCGTACTTGCATGTTTGGGGAAAAATGCACTCACAAATAGAATATAAATGGGTAATCGAGCACTACAAGACATAAGCGGATTGATTAGCATTGTAATCATTCTACTGCTGCGGCTCTCGATGGTGCGTGTAGCTAGAATGGCAGGAACATTGCAACCAAAACCCATAATAAGAGGAATAAACGATTTACCATGCAACCCTATCTTATGCATCACTTTGTCCATAATAAATGCTGCACGAGCCATATAGCCAGAATCTTCCATGAAAGAGATAAACGCATAAAGTATAACAATATTGGGCAAGAACACAATTACCCCTCCAACTCCACCTACAATACCGTCAACTAGCAGATCCTTTAAAGGTCCATCGGCCATATTGGCGCGAATAAAGTTGCCTATCACTTGAACAAGCGCTTCAATCCACTCCATTGGGTAGGCTCCTACTGTAAATGTAGCTTCAAACATAACCCACATAAAGACAAAGAAGAGAGGGAAGCCAATATATTTGTTGGTAACTATTGTATCGAGAATGCGAGTAGTTTCAGATGAGGTGGTTTTTTCTGATAAGGTCTCACGCAATCCACCAGCAACAAATCCATAACGTGCATTGGTGAAAGCCGACTCAGGGTCTTCGCGCAATAGGTTTTCAATATAATTACGCTCTCTTTCTGTGCGAGCAAAAATGTTTTCGTGGTTGTGAAGCGCACTTACACTTTCTCTAATGTCTTTGTCATTCTCTAATAGCTTTATGCACACATAGCGCAATGGCATATTGAGATGTGATATATCTGTTTCTGTAAACTGTTGTTTTAGTCTGTATATAGCTTTCTCTAAAACTCTACCATAAGAAATTTGCACATTGTTGTTTCCATCTTTGTCTTCTGCTTCATATATCTCTATAATTTTATCGAGCATAGCAGGTATTCCAAATCCATTTTTACCTATGGTTGGAATAATTGGAATATCAATCATCTGCGCCAGCGCTTCGTGATCAAACTCTCTACCGCTTCCTTTCAACTCGTCATACATGTTGAGGGCAATCACCATGGGTGCTTTAAGCTCCATTAGTTCGGTGGTTATATACATATTGCGCTCAAGCGATGAGGCCGAAACCACATTAATAATTACGTCGGGTCTCTTTTCAAGTATGTGTTTCCTCACAAACAGCTCTTCGGGAGTATATGCCGATAGGGAGTAAGTACCAGGCAAATCCACCATGGTGAAGTTGTAGCCTTTGTGTTTTAGTTTACCCTCTTTGGAGTCTACTGTTACACCGCTATAGTTTCCTACATGTTGGTGAGAACCAGAAGCAATATTAAATATCGAAGTCTTACCAGAGTTGGGATTACCCACTAGCGCTACTGTTATTGTTTTTGAATCTTTTTGTTGAGCAGTTTTTTGAGTTGTTTGATTGGGTTGAGTTTTTACAAAGTTCTCATCCGTAACTTTTATTGACTGTTCGTATTCTGGAACATCAGATTTCACCATCGATATCTCAATCATCACCGCCTCGCTACGACGCAAAGAAACCTCGTACTCCATAATTTGATATTTTATGGGGTCTTTGAGTGGCGCATTCAAAATAGATTTAACCTCTTGCCCTCGTATAAAGCCCATTTCCAACAAACGTTTGCGGAATGCACCACCTCCGTTCACTTTTACAATGTAGGCTTTTTCGCCAGTATGTAGTTCTGATAAACGCATATATGAAATGAAGATTGAATTTTGATGAAATAGTTCAAACACAATAAATGTGTGTAATCTAGCATGCAAAGATGGTTATTTTTATTGAGTTTAATAGAACAAAAATCCCTTTATTTACAACTGTTTTGAATAGTGTGTTGATTAATTAAATTGATTGTGTTTAAATATAATTGTTGAGTTTTTATTCTATTTATAGTGATGATTGTTGCTTAAAGTTGAGTCTGAATTATCAAAGAGAATCTTAAAACCCGTTGTAACTTACAAACTCATAGATTCAAATTATAGGAGAATAAAAACATCATTTAAGCACTCTGTTTTCTATTCGTCCTTTTTTCTTTGTATTTTTGTGTTCATAAAGTGAAAATTATTTATATAACAATTTAAATATACATTAGTTATGGCTACAAAACCCTTTAAGTATCAAGACACATTTCCATTGTCGGAAGACAAAACAGAGTATTACCTGCTAACAAAAGAGCATGTTTCTACTTCTGAATTCGAAGGAAAAGAAATTCTAAAAATTGATTCAGAAGCATTAACTCTTTTGGCTCAACAAGCTTTTCGCGATGTTAACTTCTTATTACGTCCAGATCATCAAGCTCAAGTAGCTGAGATTTTATCGGACCCCGAAGCAAGTGAAAATGATAAGTTTGTAGCTTTAACTTTCTTGCGCAATGCAGAAATCTCGGCCAAAGGTGTACTCCCTTTTTGCCAAGACACAGGTACTGCCATTATTATGGGTAAGAAAGGGCAGCAAGTGTGGACAGAAGGTTGCGATGCCGAAGCACTTTCAAAAGGTGTTTATAATACATACATAAACGAGAATTTGCGTTACTCGCAAAATGCTGCACTTAATATGTACGATGAGGTGAATACGGGTACCAACCTGCCTGCACAAATCGATTTGTATGCAACTGGTGGTGACGAGTACAACTTTTTGTGCGTTGCTAAAGGTGGTGGCTCGGCCAATAAAACGTTCCTCTACCAAGAAACTAAAGCATTGCTTACTCCAGGTAAGTTAGAAGAGTTTCTAATTGATAAAATGAAATCATTGGGTACTGCAGCATGTCCTCCCTATCATTTAGCATTTGCAATTGGTGGCACATCGGCAGAGTCTAACTTGAAAGTTGTGAAATTAGCATCAACAAAATACTACGACAACCTACCTACTCAGTTTGGTGGTAAATACTTCGCACATGATATTCGTGTAGTACGTTTGCCACGTCATGGTGCGTCTGTACCTGTTGGAATGGGTGTTTCATGCTCTGCCGACCGTAACATCAAAGCAAAGATAAACAAAGAAGGTATTTGGATTGAAAAGTTGGAAGACAATCCAGCACGTTTAATTCCTGAAGAGTACCGCGAAGTTGGTGAAGTAGGTGGTGTGAAAATCGACTTGAATATGCCAATGGCTGATATTCTTGCAGAATTAAGCAAACATCCAGTATCAACACGTTTATCGCTGAATGGAACTATTATTGTTGGACGTGACATTGCTCATGCAAAACTAAAAGAGCGTATTGACAATGGCGAAGGATTGCCACAATACATCAAAGATCACCCAATTTATTATGCAGGACCTGCAAAAACTCCTAAAGGATATGCATCAGGTTCGATGGGACCTACAACTGCTGGCAGAATGGACTCGTATGTAGATTTGTTTCAATCGCACGGCGGTAGCCTTGTTATGTTGGCAAAGGGTAACCGTAGTCAACAAGTAACCGATGCTTGTAAAAAGCATGGAGGCTTCTACTTAGGTAGTGTTGGCGGACCAGCAGCTAGTTTGGCACACAATAGCATCAAGAAGCTAGAATGCTTAGAGTATCCAGAATTGGGTATGGAAGCTATCTGGAAGATTGAAGTAGAGGATTTCCCTGCATTTATTCTTGTAGATGATAAGGGTAATGATTTTTATGCCGATGTTAATAA
>CAJDVE010000037.1_pt1 | contig 14799 bp, 12 predicted proteins | sample 7391271 | NCBI WGS metagenome assembly CAJDVE01 (sample SAMEA7055701, study PRJEB34461) | soil metagenome | biome: terrestrial ecosystem; feature: Peninsula; material: soil | place: Antarctica | collected 2016
GAATAGATAGGTAGTGCCTCTGTCATCATAAACTCCATACAGAAATAAGCAATACCATTAATTTTAGATTTGGGATGTGTTTTCTGAAACCAAGCTGGAGATTCGTTGCTTTCTCTTCTTGATTTTACTAGTGATTCTACCTTCTCGCGAAATGCGGTATCTTCGCTCAGTTCTTTAAAGCGTTCTAAAGATACAGTTTGTATCACTGCCCATGGGTTTTGTGTCAAATTCCACAATTCAGGGTCAAGCTGTCGCCACACTTCGTCGGCCGAGTGATCCCACGACCATCTTAAATCTAGCGCAAGTTCAAAAAGAGCTTTGGCTTCATTTAGTTTGGCTGGTAATTCACTGTAAATAGGTTTCTTAAAATTTTTGTCTTTATCCATATACTTCTGTTTCAAATGATTGATTACTTGTATTTAAGTAATTTAGCGCACTTACCAAGGTAGTAATTTTAGCTGTCAATGCAAAGTATTTCACCAACAAACATCTACAGATATTGTATGTAGATAATGAGTTTCGACATGAATAATTGATAAATAGGCTTTGCAAAACAGTCTTTCAATATACTGAGATACAACAAAAATAAAATGTCGGGAAGGTATTTTAGAGGGTATTATGGAATTAATCGGGCTAAAAAAAATGATCGTAAACTGGAACAAGAACACCTTACTTAGAGGAGTGATAAACAACTTGTAGTTAACAGCAAGTTCAAATTCGTTAAATTTATCAACTAAATAAGTGCTCATTTAGTACAGTTGAAAATAAGAAAATGAATAAACGAACATCACTATCTCCATTTCCATCAAAAATAGAAAACTATGTGGATGTTTTAAGAGATATTCGTCTGCAACAAGTTAAAATTGACACCAGAAAAGTCAACTAACAACTTAAAAAAACAATATAGTATAGATGTAAATTAAAGAGCATAGGAATAAACTGACAACTGTCCGACGATAAGAGCTATAATCTGAAGAAATTGGAATAAGCGACATCGATTCAGTAAAGAAAATGAAACTAAATCTGCAAGCCACATCCACCATCATAACAAATAGTTACACAAATATCAATTATTTTGACTATGAAACAGTCACACTTTTGAAATAATAAAGCCAAACAAGCTAAAATCAAAACAAAAATCAAACATTTAAAAACAGAATAAAGACATTGTTGTATGAAAATAAAAAAGTGGTTTGATTTAGTTATACAAATCAATCCACTTTTCACTATTCTACTCTCGGTTTAAAAACTTATAATCCTTAAGACAATAACTTCTTCACTGTATCGGCAATTGCACGCCCTTCAGCTTTACCTGCAAGGTTCTTTGTAGCAGCGCCCATTACCTTACCCATATCTTTAAGTGATGATGCTCCTGATTGTACAATAATTTCGCCAATAGCTTTCTCCAACTCTTCTTGTGTGAGTGCCTTTGGCAAATAAGATTGCAACACCTCTACTTCTTTAAGCTCTTGTTGAGCCAACTCCTCACGATTTTGTTCTTTGTATATGGCAGCACTATCTTTTCGTTGTTTCACCATACGTTGCAAAATTACTAATACTTGCTCTTCGGTCAACTCATGGGAGGCTCCCTTAGCAGTTGTACTTAGCAGTTGTAGTTTCCATAAAAGCAGTTTTTACACTTCGCAGTGTTTCCAATTTTATTCTATCTTTGGCCATCATAGCCTTCTTTATTTCCTGATCAATTGTTTCGAATAAATTCATTATGTTTTTTTATTATTGTAAGATTATTAATTATCGAAAAGAGACGATGCAGATGGCGCCGAAGTTTCGTTACGGTCGCTGCGTGGATTAAACTCTCTCGTTCTTTTAAAAACAGGGTTTTTCTCTAATGCTTCAATTATTTTATCATCATACAGCTCTTCTAGTGACAAAACAAATATTTCGGGTTGATTATTACTTTTGGCAATATCACGTAGTCCATCTCTGCCATAATATCTTTCAATCAACTCTCTGTCTTTTTCCTCTTGTTCTTTTAATGCATCTTCTTTAATCTTGCGCTCCAACTCCTCAGCTTTAGATTCTGCTGAGTGTTTCTCAGTAATGCCTGGCACACTATTAATATTGAAGCCAGTAGCAAGAAGCGTTATTTTAATATCCTCTCCAAGCTCTTCCTCTACAGCAGCACCCCAAATAACTTCTATTTCAGATCCAAACTTAGACATGAAATCGTTAAAAGCATTCATCTCTTCCATCATCAACGGAACAGCTTCGCTGTAACAAATATTTACCAATATTTTTTTAGCACTAAATACATCATTATTATTAAGTAAAGGTGAGTGCAATGCATCTTTAATAGCCTTGTTAATTCTATCATCGCCACTACCAACACCTCTACTCATAATGGCCACACCACCTTCTTTAAGTGTTGTGTTCACATCGGCAAAGTCAAGATTAACATGCCCATGAATAGTAATAATTTCAGCAATACTCTTAGCAGCTGTAGCCAATGTATCATCGGCTTTTGCAAAAGCATTCATAATTGTCAAATCGGAATATATGTCACGCAGTCGCTCGTTGTTTATTACCAATAGCGCATCTACATTGTTAGCAATTTCCTCAACTCCTTTTAGTGCTTGTACTATTTTGCGAGAACCTTCAAATTGAAATGGAATGGTAACAATTCCTATGGTAAGTATGCCCATGTCTTTTGCTACACGAGCAATAACTGGTGCAGCTCCAGTGCCGGTACCGCCACCCATACCCGCAGTAATAAACACCATGCGTGTACCATCGCTCAGCAAATCGTGTATCAAGTCAAGGCTCTCTTCTGCAGCTAATCGTGCCACTTCGGGTTTGTTGCCAGCGCCCAAGCCACCAGTAGTTTCCCTGCCAAGTTGAACTTTTATCGGAACGGGAGACCTTGACAATGCTTGATTGTCGGTGTTGCACAATGCAAAAGACACATCGTGAATACCTTCGTGAAACATATGATTGACAGCATTACTGCCACCACCACCTACACCAATCACTTTTATAATTGCTTGTGTGTGATTTTTTAATTCAAAATCTAAAATATCATCATCCATCATCATTCTCTATATAATTAAACTACACATTGTGCGTGTATCAAAATTAATTGTCGTCATCATCTTCTTCTTCAAACATATTTCCAATTGACCCAAACAGCCCTCCAACCATATCCATAATTCCTCTACCTGCTTTTTTTGCTTCTTTTCGTTTCTTCTCGTTTTTTCTGGGAGTTTTTGGAGTTTCAGTAGGAGCATCTATGGGGTTATCAACCTCTACAACTTCTTCTATTTGTTCTTCGCAATTCTCATGCGCATATAGCAACAAGCCTAAAGCCTGTGTCAACGAAGGATCGTTGGCCAATTCCGGAACGTTGTTTATAAAGGCTTTCTTAGCTGAAGCCTTTCTTACTGGCATATCGAGTTTTTTCTCTAAATATAGATTTAAGTTCTTCAGTTGAGAAGCTCCACCTGTGATTACTAAACCACCACCCAGTTTTCCTTCGTAGCCCGACAGTTTGATTTGCTGCTCTATATTAACAACAATCTCTTGAATACGCATTTCAATAACCTGATTAAGGCTAGGAATATCAATATTGGGTTTGCTAGCAAACGAATTGAAGAAGCCCCCATCTTGTGTTTCGTGAGTTTTACCAAACTTTATCTTGTACATCTCGGCTTCGCTCTCAATAAAGTTGAGCTCGCAAATGTCTTGTGTAATAGTAGCTCCGCCAAAAGGAATTACAACCATATATCGTAGTTTGCCCCCTTTATAAATAGAGAGCGATGATGTGCCAGCACCAAAATCGATGAATGCACAACCTAGCTCTTTCTCATTTTCGTTTAGTGCTATTCTTGCCGAAGCTAACGGACCTACCACATAACCAGCAATTTCTAAATTTGCTTTATCTACTATACTTTTGTCAATGTTGGTAATTATATTTGGTCTGCCCACAATCATCTGGTAGTTGCCTTCTATTTCTGATGTAGCAACACCTACAGGTTGATGCTCAGCTTTACCATTTACAATATACTCTACATCGGCTATACCATATAGTCTACTCATATCTGGCCTAAACTTCTCTGCTTCAATACGCATTTGCTCAATCACAGTTTCTGTTACAAGACCCGACGACGACAATTGCTTGGTTACTTTGTGTGTAATGGTATGCAAAGATTGCCCTGCTATAGAAACATATACTTTAGCTATTTTTTTACCAAGCTTGTTTTCAAGCTTAGAGATAACCTTTCTAACATTAGCCCCTGTATCTTCTATATTATAGACCAAGCCTCGCCTAATGCATTTTTTAGATTGCGTGGTTTCGTGTGCCAATACGGAGATAATATTATCCTCGTTTTTGCGTGCAACAACACCCGTTATTTTCGAAGTACCTAAATCGATGGCGGCAATAAATCCTGATTCTATCATTGTATATATTATGTTTGAACTATTCTTACTTATTGAAACAACCAACTGTTGTTTCTGTTTACTACTTCTTAAAAAAAGAGAACTAGTGCGTTGCCTCTTTGCTATAGTGAAGATTAAAACTAGTTGATTATACTTACTAAAAATATGGCCAACAATTAACAATCTCCTTTTTCAAAGTATCTGTTACTTCAAAGTGCACACAACTTGATTGTTGTACTCTAAGTTGACCTCTGAATATCTGTTCCAACCAACTGTGCTTAAACCTTTATTAATAAAAAGGTTCAGCTTATCAAGCTTTTCCTTATAATCATCCAACGTGCCTAACGTAACTTTAAAATCTCCTGCACGTGGTACTATCTGTACTTTATTATTCCTATCTACAACAATCTGTTCTATCCAAGCATCCCATGAAGGTTTATCGGATATATACATTACAAAATCGTACAATTCGTTTTTTGCAAACTCTTCGGTAATATGGCCAATTGCCAAAGGCAAATAAACAGTGTAGTTTTGAGAAGTAGGCATGCGCTCGCGTTCCGAGTCTATGTAGTAGCTACCATCATTATGCGATATAACACGCATTACCGGATTGCGCTGATATATACTTGCTACAATGCTACCATTGTGTGTTGAAAACACCTCAACAGACTTAACCAATTTATTGGCACTTATTGCCTCTTCCATCTCCATAGTGTTGATATCGGCCAAAGGCTTGCCAATTGGATGCAACTTAGCTTTTTTGAGAAGTTGCTCTATGTCTTTTGCATGTATAAATTGCTTGTTGACACTATCTTTCACTAAGACTTTAAAATTTTCGCACACTTTTTTCTGCGTGTTATCTTTGAAATATAAAGTGGCAAACACTAAATACCCCAATAACACAAAAATGGCAAACACTAATAAAATCCTCTTCATCTCGGCATGTATAAATTCATACAAATATACTCGTTCTATCTATAAGTAGGAAATTGTAGTTCAACAATTTATCTGCTTATCACCAACTATTTTACTTATCTCTGTAAAGTTGCTCTAAACTGGGTAGTAACGTTTCAATATCTCCTGCTCCTATAGTTACTACTACTTCGCGTTGTTTCGTTTTCAATAAATCAATCAGGCCTTCTTTGCTACACATTGTTTTATTTTCTATGGTCACTTTATTAAAAATGAGTTGAGACGTCACCCCATCAATGGGTTCTTCGCGTGCAGGATATATATCAAGCAATATCAACTCATCTAACAACGAAAGACTGGTTGCAAAAGCGTCTGCAAAGTCTCGTGTGCGACTGTAAAGATGTGGCTGAAAGATACCTGTTATCTTTTTATTATCGTATAGCTTTCTTATTGATGAGATAGATGCCTCCACCTCATCGGGATGATGTGCGTAATCATCTATTAGCACCACTTTATCTGTCTTACAACGAATATCAAACCTTCGCTTTGCACCCATATAGCTCAATAGTGCTGCTTTTATCTCTTGCGGTTTAGCTCCACTTATCCAAGCTGCTGCTGCTGCTGCAATAGCATTCTCCACATTTATTAAAACCGGAACGCCCAACTCTATATCTTTGATTTTTCCTGCTGGATATATAAAATCGAATAGTAAAGTTCCATTACCTATACGTATATTTTCTGTATGGAAGTCACCCGATGTAAGTGAATAACTATACTGTTTCACAGAAGCATGACATCGAGGAGTAACAGGAATATCTTTTTTCATAATCAGATATCCATCTTCACGAATAAGACCCGTAAACTTCTCAAAACTCTCGCGATAGTTGGCTGCATTGTGATAAATGTCAAGATGGTCGGGGTTGGCCCTACAATCAACATCCGATTGACGAAGTATATGAGCAGCCATTGTACTTACAGTGGTTTTTCCGTGTGTACCCGCACAACAAATAGCATTGCTTAGCTTTGTTATTTCACCCAACACTTGAGCACGTTTCATAATGGTGAATTCATTCTGCTTGAAATAAACAAACTCTGTATGCGTTGCTGGCACAGCAGGCGTGTACACCACTAATGTAGTATGAGCGTTGGTAAACTGAGGTGGTATGCTCTGCACATCATCCTCATAGTGAATTACAGCACCCTCTTGTTCTAAAAGTTTGGTCAGGTGCGTAGATACACGGTCGTATCCACCAACATTTTTCTTTTTAGATAAGAAATAACGAGCCAAATTGCTCATCCCAATACCGCCAACACCAATAAAGTAGATGTTTGTAAAACCGTCAATAACAGCTGATGAATGATTAGAATGCTTATCAATTAAATTAGATGCCGACATGATTATGATTTTTTGATTTTTATTAACTTTGCAATTTCATCCACTATCCTATTGGCTGAATTATGTTGTGCATGTTTCATGATATTTGAACTAAGCACTTTTAGTTTCTCAGCACTATTCACTAGTTCGAGTGCCTTAGGGAACAGTTCTTCCTGAGCTCTATCGTCTTTCACAAGAATAGCTGCATTTTTCTTCACTAATGCAAGAGCATTTTGAGTTTGATGATCTTCTGCCACATTGGGCGAGGGTACTAATATTACAGGCTTACCCAACAAACTAAACTCTGAAATAGAGCCTGCTCCAGCACGCGATATTACTAAGTCGGCTACAGAATAGGCCAAATCCATTCGCGATACAAAGTCATATAGCTTTACATTAGTTGGAATTTTGCCAGCTGCCTCTAGCTCTTTCATCTCATTGTAGTAATACTTACCACATTGCCAGATGATTTGAACAGGCGCGTCTTTAATCTTATCAAAGGCATTCACTATGCTATTATTGAGTGTACGTGCACCAAGACTACCGCCAACCATTAATATAGTTTTTTTAGTAGGGTCGAGATTAAAAAAGGCAAAACCCTCCTCAGTTTTTTGTGGAGTAATCGCTAAATCTTGTCGGCAAGGGTTGCCTGTGAGTACAATTCTCTCTTTCGGGAAAAACTTCTCCATGCCTTCATATGCCACACATATTATAGAAGCTTTTTTACCAAGCAATTTGTTGGTTACCCCAGCATAAGAGTTTTGCTCTTGTAGCAATGTTGGAATACCCAACGAAGAGGCAGCCCGCAATACAGGTGCACTTGCATAACCACCTACCCCTATAACAACATGAGGTTTAAATGCCTTTACTATTTTCTTGGCGCGCTTTAAACTTTTAATCAATTTAAATGCAACAGAGACATTCTTAAATAAGCTCTTTCGCACAAGACCGGCAACGGGCAAACCCACAATCTCGTATCCAGCAGCAGGAACACGCTCCATTTCCATTCTGTCTTCTGCACCCACAAATAGTATTGCCGATTCGGGCCATCGCTCTTTTATTGCATTGGCAATAGAGAGCGCAGGAAAAATATGCCCACCTGTGCCACCTCCACTAACAATAAAATGGAGTTGTTCGGATTGGTTTGGAGTGGTTTCTTTTTTCATAAAACTATAATTTGAATATGCGGTTTATTGTAAGCTTTTATTTATAAAATAAAGATAGCAATTATGACTATTTTATAATTCATCAAAAAGGCTGCTGTTTTTATTCAACCTTTTGCAATCTCTTTTTTCTACTTGGTTTAAAAACACTTAGCACTCTTTTTATAAAAAATCGACGTATAGAGAAGCGGAGATTAAAACGCTGCAACAAAAGTGAGTAAAAACGAGGGCTTCTGTCTGCTTCTATGGCGTACTGCTCAGCCATTAGAGCAATAGCAACAGGATTGTCGGTTAGCTTCTTGAAATTAACAAGACCTTTTACTGGTAAAATACGACGACGGAATGTCATTCGATTAAGATCGATAAAAGAAAATCTCCATTCATCATCTCCTAGTTTATTTATAAGCACATTGCCTTGACTCAAATCATTGTGCCAAGCACCAGCAGGATGAACCACTGTAGCCATTTCTCGGGCAAAGCTAGTGAGAATTCTCTCTTGACAATCAATCGATTTATCTAAGACATCTTTCATATCAAAATCATAGTCAAGATAAAGCGATATATAGTAAGCCTCTCTTAGGATGTGCCATTTGTCGTACACTTCAACGTAGCCAACAGGTTGAGGTGTGTTTATGCCGTGTTTCTCTAATCTACATGCTACTTTATACGATCGTTTAGCTTTAGTAGGACGAAACCACGAATACATATATCTATTGAAAGCTGTAACTCGTTTAAACGATTTAATACATAGCTTAAGGTTATCATGTTCAATAACCTTTATTTCATTGCGATCATTCTTCAAGGTTTCTCCATTTTCATTAAATGTTAGAGGGAGCGACTTCAAGTATCCTTTTAAATGATCAAAGACAGGATTAACTCTTACTTTTATATTCATACTTTATGACTGAAATTATTTAAACGCACCAATAAACTAAACCTCGAGACAATCAGATACAACTGTTCCGAGGTGGTTTCTGATAAAATTAGACAATAAATATCAGTTAGTCAAAGAAGACGTGTTAATTAGTCTTGTTTATCATTCTTCAATTCAAAAACAACTATTTTTTTCACAAAGCAGTTTATAACAAGATGAAATTTAAGCCTGAATTACATCAAACTTTATATCTGATGTGTACTCTTCATGAATAACCGGTTTTGCAATAGTGTTTTCTTCTTGATTTTCTTCAGCACCCTCTTGTTGCATATAGTCTATATTCATGACCTCCACATTCACTACAGGAGAAACTTCTGTTTTCTTTTTACACTTCCCAAATCGGTCTGCACTAAGAATAATGCCAAAATAGGCACAAGTAATAAGCGTTGAGGTCCCGCCCCTACTAATAAGTGGCAAAGGTTGCCCTGTAACCGGAATTAGATTAACTGCCACCGCCATATTCACAAAAGCTTGTATAGCAAGCATTAGCGCTGAACCAAGAATCAAGTATTTGGGGAAGAGTTTATCTGTTTTTTGCGCAATTTTGCCAGCCCGCATCAATATAATTATATAAAGTATAAGCACAAAAGTTCCGCCAAGCAGACCCATCTCTTCTAAAATAATACTATAAATAAAATCTGAGTATGCTTGTGGCAAAAAGTCGCGTTCTTTACTATTCCCAGGAAATTTACCGAAAACACCTCCATTTGCAATTGCTATTTTAGAGTGAGCTACCTGAAAGTTTTTATCAGTTACTTGATAGTACGAGCTCTCATCTTCTATATCACTACTCCCAAACTCATTAATACGCGATTGCCATGTAGCTAAACGTTTGAGCACTCCATTTTCCGACGATGGTGTTGGAATTATCTTCAATAAAAGTACAACTAAAACAATTCCCGCTATACCTAAAAGAGCTACCTTGGCCAATCGCATGATTTTAACATTACCAATAAACATCAAAATAAAGCAAACAAGAAAAAGAAGTATTGCTGTTGAAAGGTTATCTATAGCAATAATGAAGGTAACAACTAGCATTAAACCAATCATCCATTTAAATAGAGTTTTTTCATTTTTGCTATTCTGTCTACTCAGCAAAAATGCAATTGTACCCATTAACGATATCTTTGCAATTTCCGAGGGCTGAATGCTTATACCCATAATATTTATCCAACGGTCTGCTCCATTAATCCTTTCACCAAGAAAAGGAGTTAAAAGCAACAATATAACAGAGGCAAACAGTACAAATATAAGCGATGAGAAATATTTGTACGGCACATTGTGCATAAACAGGATAACTCCTACACCACCCAGTAGAAAAGTGGCATGACGAAGAATAGGTCCCCAATGATTTTGTTGCCTATAAACCAATGTGCTTGTTGAGCTAAACACCTCTATGAGCGATATGATAGTAAGCGCAATAAAAACAGACCAGATGACTTTGTCTCCTTTAAATATTTTAGAGAAAAAACCAGCTTCAGGTATGGTGGGTGTGGTCTGTGGATCAGTGTCTACAGTACTCGACAGATAATCTGGGGTTGATGATTTTTTTTCCATTTTAATATTGTTTTGCTAGTTAATATTCTTCTTTAGTGTATTCGCTAGCGCACTTTGCAATGCGTGAATCGCTTTAGCGAGATAATTTATTATTTACTCTCCAAATTTATAATCATATGCCTAACAGATAACACCTATCTGTTTTGCTACACTACAAACTGAGTTGCAAATTAAAGCAAGCGAGGCAAATCAGAGTATGTCATGTCTCTATAAACTTCTAACACATTTCTTAAATTGATCTCCTCTATCCTCATAATCCTTAAACAAATCGAAACTTGCACAGCAAGGTGACAAAAGCACCACATCGCCTTTTTCAGCTACATCGTATGCTAAGTTCACAGCCATGGGCATACTGTCAGCATCAAATATTAAAGGCACTTTTCCATCAAAGAATTCATGCAAAGCTTTATTATCTTTACCTAGTAAAATAAGCGCACGAACCTTCTCTTTCACCAAGTGTTCTATCTCTTTATAGTCGTTGCCTTTGTCAGTGCCACCCATAATAAGCACTACTTTCGATTTCATGCTCTGCAATGCATACCAACATGAGTTTACATTGGTGGCTTTAGAATCGTTTATATATAAAACCCCGCGCACAGTGGCCACCTTCTCCAAACGATGGGGCACACCCTCAAAGTCTGTAAGAGACTGACGCAATGTATTGTCGCTAATATCTAATAATTTCGACACAACACCTGCTGCCATCGAGTTGTATAAATTGTGTGGACCCTGAAGGGCCAATTGATCTTGTTTCATTCTGAAAGTACTATTATTTACATGTATATATATGTGTGCATCTTCTTGATAAGCACATATTCCTTCAGCTTTTGCTTGTGCAAACGGAATAAGATGTGCCAGAGGTTTTATTTTTTCTATTTCTCGTACAATCAAAGGGTCGTTTGCCCAATAAATAATGGCATTATCTGTAGTTTGATTGTTGATAATTCTCATCTTAGCATCTACATAACTTTGCATTTTATAAGCATAACGATCTAAATGATCGGGTGTAATATTGAGTATTATTGCATAATCGGCACGAAACTCTGTCATTGCCTCCAACTGAAAACTACTCAACTCCAACACATAATAATCGTGTTGTTCTTCTGCTACTTGCTTAGCAAAACTTGATCCCACATTGCCAGCCAAGCCAACATTCAACCCTGCTGATTTCAAAATATGATAAAGCAGTGTGCTAGTAGTGGTCTTACCATTACTACCAGTTATACAAATGGTTTTTGCATTAGTGTATCGTGCAGCAAACTCTATTTCAGATATAACAGGAGTATTGTTCTTAATCAACTCCATTACCAAAGGTGCAGTGTAAGGAATGCCCGGGCTTTTTACCACCTCATCGGCTTCTAATATCTTTTCTACAGTATGTTGTCCTTCTTCAAAAGGAATACTATATTTATTCAACTCTATTCGAGATTGTTCAGAAAGTACCCCGCTATCAGATAAGAACACATCCATTGCTTTACTCTTTGCAAGAATGGCTGCACCTACACCACTAAGGCCTCCACCTAATACTACTAGCTTCTTTTGTTTATATTGATTTCCTGCATCCATATTATCTCATTTTTAAAGTTGCTAAGGTCAATACTGCTAATATAATGCCTATTAACCAAAAACGAATTGTAATTTTTGACTCTGGAATTGGTATAATAGGTTTTTGTATAATTGCGTTGATACTTCCGTTGCCTGGCTTTTGAAAATGATGGTGAAGTGGCGTCATTTTGAATACGCGTTTACCATAACCTAATTTCTTCTTAGTAAACTTGAAGTAAGTTACTTGAATAATTACAGATAAACTTTCGATAAAGAATACGCCGCACAAAATAGGAAGTAACAACTCTTTGTGAATAAGCACAGCAAAAACACCAATTATACCACCTATCGTTAAACTACCCGTATCGCCCATAAACACTTGTGCTGGGTAGGCATTGTACCACAAAAAACCAACCGTAGCACCTACAAACGCTGCCGCAAACACTACAAGCTCTTGACTACCTGGAATAAACATAATGTTGAGATAGGAGGCAAACCCAACGTGACCCGACACATAGGCCAAAACACCCAGTGTGACACCAATAATAGAGGAGCTTCCGGCCGCTAAACCATCTAGCCCATCGGTAAGATTGGCACTATTAGATACTGCTGTTACAATTAAAATAATAACCAATACAATTGCAACCCAAACAGCTTTATCGGCGTAGGGGCCCATAAAGGATACAAGCTTTTTATAGTCGAAATTATTATTTTTCTGAAAAGGTATTGTTGTTTGAGTAGTTTTGACATTCTTTTGCGTATAACTCACACTCTCTATAGTATCTCCTACTTTCAGTTCTTGATTTTCACGCACTACAATATCGTCGCTCATAAACATAGTTAGGCCAACAATTAAACCTAAACCTATTTGAGCTACAACTTTAAACTTTCCCTTCAGTCCGTCCTTATCTTTGCGAAACACTTTTATGTAGTCGTCAGAAAAGCCCAATACACCAAGCCAAATTGTTGTTACAATCATCAGAATAACATATATATTATCTAGTCGACCAAACAAAAGAATAGGAATAAGTATTGCTATAATAATAATAACACCACCCATTGTAGGGGTACCTCTCTTGCTTAACTGTCCTTCTAAATCAAGATTGCGAATAGTTTCGCCAATTTGATATATTTGCAATTTTTGTATAATACGACGACCAATTATGGTGGATATAAACAATGAAAACACCAATGCCATAGCCGATCGAAACGATACATATTGCATCATTCCTGCGCCAGGGAAGTTTAGCTCACTTAAATATTGAAAAAGATAGTACAACATATCTTATTAGTAATTTTCTATCAGGTTATTTTTAAATTAAAAAGCACTCTTCAACTACTTCTTTGTCATCGAAATGGTGCTTTACACCATTAATATCTTGATAAGCTTCGTGCCCTTTGCCTGCAATAAGTACCACATCGCCTGGTTTAGCCAAATTGCAAGCAGTTTTTATAGCTTCTTTCCTATCAAGTATACATAGGGTATGTCTTTTTTGCTCTTCAGTTAGTCCGGTTAGCATATCGTTCAAAATCTCTTGCGGATCTTCGAAGCGAGGATTGTCAGAAGTAAGAATTACCCTATTGCTTCGTTCTACAGACTCCTTTGCCATAATGGGCCGTTTAGTTTTATCGCGATTTCCACCAGAGCCAACCACAGTAATAATTTCTCCTTCAGAAGAAAGCACTTCGCGTATAGCTTCTAGCACATTCACCAATGCATCTGGGGTATGTGCATAATCAACAATAGCTGTAACATCATTTGATGAACGAATAGTTTGAAAACGACCAGCTACTGGTTTCAGCGAGCTAAGTGTAACAAGCAACTCTTCGGTAGGTATACCTAATAGATCTGCTGTTCCGTAAACTGCCAACAAATTGTAAACATTAAAAACTCCTACAAACTGTACGGTTAGTTCCCTATCGTTTATTTCAATATCTGTGCCATCAAAGTGTTTCTCAAATATGCGTCCTTTATAATCGGCTAAATTCTTTACCGAATAGGTGTATTGAGAAGCTTTGCTGTTTTGCAACATTACTCTACCATTTTTATCATCGATGTTTGTAAGTGCAAATGCATTTTTAGGGAGTTTATCAAAAAACTGCTTCTTCACATTCAAGTAGTCGAGCATATTCTTATGATAATCTAAATGATCTTGGCTTAAATTTGAAAAAACTCCGCCTACAAACTCCAAAAAATGCACGCGATGCTGATGAATAGCATGTGAACTAACCTCCATAAAAGCATATTCGCAACCAGCATCAACCATTTTACGCATCAACTGGTTGAGCGATATGGTATCTAATGTTGTAAGCGAGGTTGGATACGCCTCATCGTTTACATAATTGCAAACAGTAGAAAACAACCCTGCTGAATAACCCAGCTTTCTCACCGTATTATATAAAAGTGTAGCAATAGTAGTTTTACCATTTGTGCCAGTTATTCCAACCAATTTTAGTTTTGATGAAGGATTACCATACCAAGTAGACGCAATTTCTGCGAGAGCCTTGGCACTATTTTCAACTCGTATATAAGTTACGCGCTGAAAGTATTCTTCAATCATAGCCTTATCATACACTACTACAGTAGCACCTTGTTCTATAGCTTTCGATATATAATCGTGCCCATCAGTACATATTCCCGCAACAGCTACAAACAAAAACTCCGATTCAACCTTTCGCGAGTCAGAACAAATTTCCTTTACAGAGATATTCATATCTCCATGTGAGGAAAGCACTTTTGTATTTTGCAGAAGCTTATTTAATTTCATTTTATTCTATATTTTTTATCGCATCACCAAATTAACGGTTCTGCCTTTCACTATTTTCTGACCAGGAACAATTGACTGCGAAACTACTTTGCCCGAGCCAGTAATATTTACGTTCAATCCTAATTTCTCTAGTAGATACAATGCATCTCG
>CAJDVE010000047.1_pt1 | contig 14729 bp, 13 predicted proteins | sample 7391271 | NCBI WGS metagenome assembly CAJDVE01 (sample SAMEA7055701, study PRJEB34461) | soil metagenome | biome: terrestrial ecosystem; feature: Peninsula; material: soil | place: Antarctica | collected 2016
AACGTAAGAAACCAGGACAACCAGGAGCGAGAAAGAAATTCCAATTCTCGAAACGTTAAACTTGTTACAAACGATTTTTTATCGCTATATATATTGAGTATGCAAATCAAATTGATTTCATTCTCAAAAAAGGCGTTTAGTATCTAAATTGAAAGGACATTACTTCTCTTTTTAAAAGAAGTAATTTACTTTTCAATTCGGTTAAGAAAAAGAAAGTAAACGATTAATTATTAAACAAAACAATGGCAATATTAGAATTTGACCAACTACTCGAAGCCGGAGCACACTTCGGACACTTAAAGAGAAAATGGAATCCAGCAATGGCTCCTTATATTTTCATGGAGAGAAACGGTATCCATATTATCGATTTGCACAAAACGATAGCAAAAACCGAAGAAGCAGCCAATGCAATGAAGCAATTGGCAAAATCTGGCAAAAAAATCTTGTTTGTTGCAACAAAGAAACAAGGACAGGAAATTATTGCAGATGCTTCTACAAAAATAAACATGCCTTACGTTACAGAGCGTTGGCCAGGCGGAATGTTAACTAACTTCCCCACCATACGTAAAGCTGTAAAGAAAATGGACACCATTGACAGGATGATTAAAGATGGAACTTTTGATACACTATCAAAACGCGAGAAATTACAAGTAACACGTCAGCGTGCAAAACTTGAGCTAAACCTCGGTTCTATTAAAGATCTAACACGCTTACCTGCTGCAATTTTTGTTGTTGACGTAATGAAAGAACAAATTGCTGTAAGAGAAGCCAATAAATTAGGTATTCCAGTATTTGCAATTGTTGATACAAACTCAGATCCAAGAGATATCGACTTTGTAATTCCAGCAAACGACGACTCTGCAAAATCTATTGAACTCATTTTAGAATACATAACAGCATCGATACGTGAAGGTCTAGAAGAGAGAAAAGTAGAAAGAGCTGATGCTAGCGCTCAAGCTGAACAAGAAGAGCACGATGCAAGCGAACGCAGAGAAAGAAAGTCAAGAGTTGGCAAAAGAGAACGTGTTGCTAAAAAAGAAGATGAAAATGAGGAAACTCAAACAACTTCTGAAGAAGAGAGCAAACCTGTTGAAGAAGCTAAGCCTGCTAAAGAAGCAAAGCCTGCAGAAAGCAAGCCTGTTGAAGAAGCAAAGCCAGCAGAAGACAACAAAGAAGAAGAATAAAATTATTCATTAGAAATAAAACAATATTATAATATGGCAGTTACAATGGCAGATATCCAGCACTTGCGCAAGATGACAGGCGCTGGAATGATGGATTGCAAAAGCGCACTAGTTGAAGCAAATAACGATTTTGATAAAGCAGTAGAAATTATCCGCAAAAAAGGACAAGCTGTTGCCGCAAAACGTGAAGATCGTGATGCAAGTGAAGGCTGTGTTCTCGCAAAAGTAGAAAACGGACATGGAGCAGTTGTTGCTTTACAATGTGAAACTGATTTTGTTGCTAAAAACGCAGAATTCATAGCTCTTACAGAGCAAATATTAGATGTGGCTATGAACAACAAGCCCGAAAACTTGGAAGAACTATTAGCTCTTCCTATGGCTCACGGTACTGTTGCTGAATTAATTACTGATAGAATTGGTGCAACTGGCGAGAAAATGGAGTTGGGATATTATGAATATATCACAGCACCTACGGTAGTAGCATACATTCACCCAGGAAACAAATTAGCCACTATTGTTGGTTTCAACAAAGAGAATGTTGATGCAGATGTTTCAAAAGACATTGCAATGCAAGTTGCAGCTATGAATCCAATAGCAGTTACTTCTGATCAAATACCACAAGAGTTGAAAGACACAGAGATGGAAATAGCACGCGACAAAGCTCGCGAAGCAGGTAGACCAGAGAATATACTAGATCGCATTGCAGAAGGTGCACTACAGAAATTCTTTAAAGATACTGCGCTATTACAACAAGACTATGTGAAAGACAATAAACTATCTATTGATGAGTTTATGAAACAAAACGATAAAGAACTTACTGTAACAGAATTCAAAAGAGTTTCTTTGAACGCATAAGTTTTTTTACTCGATATAATCATATAAAAGCGCCAAGATTTTTCAATCTTGGCGCTTTTTTGTTTTATAAGTGATTATAATATAATCTACGGAAAAGCAATAAAGTATGCATTAAACTTCAAACTCTTTGTTTTACCAAAAGAATAACAATAGACATCTACAAAGATCAAAGGTATTGTTATATAAGGAATCACAGATAAAAGGCTCCGATAGAAGCTTAATACAGATTGCAAAGGTGTTTTTCTACTGATTAACAAAACACGCAAGCAGGCAACAATGAGTAAATCTTTATATTCTCTGTAATCTAGCGCTCCAAAGGTGCAGCACCGCCGGTAGTAATACGCACACAACAAAAAAGAAGCTCCAAAGGAGCGGCTTGTAGGATACTTAAATCGAGGTAGTTAGTTATAAATCAAACAGCAATAGTATAACACACGTTTGTGCAAGTGACCCTATAGAGGGATTGAACTCAAAATTGCGTGTATAACTTTTGCACCCCCATACTAGTGTGAGTTATTCAACTTCTGTTTGCCCTTGGCAAGCACTTACCTCTTTATGCGATATTTACATTGCAATTTGATGAGCGCTAAAAGCTGAAAACTGGAAAAGCAATAGTGTTAAAGGTTACTAATAAAACGGATGTTTACAGACTACAATCATTACCTGTTTTACAGTTTTGCAATGAAGCCTAACGTCAAACCTTCTTGAAAAATTGTATTCCCTTTTTTCACAAGGTGTTGTATCTGCCACTCACATTGTTTTTACAATTACACAAGTAACAATTCGTAAATAATAGACTGCTATTTTTCACAATTCAATCGAAAACAGTGTGGAAATAAGGCAGAAGTCAAATCTACCGCGGTAGATTTGACAAACACCTCATAAAAGTTGAATCTACCATTGTAGAAATGTTTAGAAAAGAAGAAATGGTGCTTTATTTGCGGAATATCGTCTATTTATGACCTAAAGGAAGAATTTTCAGAATAAAAAAGGGAAAAGAGGAGATGAGCGAATAATTTTACTCTACGATATGGAGTTTTGTGATGTGAATGACAAATAAAACAAGAAGAAAACAAGAAAAGTGTTCTAAATGGCTAAAAAAGGATGGTGGAAACGAGTTTTATCTGTTTCCAAACAAATCTACCGTGGTAGATGAGAGTTTCACTAAGTATTGAGATTTCTACCGTGGTAGATTTTGGTTGTTAGATATTTACTTTAGAGAACAAGATACATATATGCAAATTGAACAAATATTTACAATTTGAAGTATAAACATGAATATTGTGAAGTATCACACCATACCCCAAGTAATAACAAAATTTGGAGTCACCTCGTAGTAAATATCAAACACAGTATTGTCTTGAGAGAGAGACTCACAAGCTTTCATAACACCTTTGTCTTGTATTTGAAATGGATAAACATGCAAGTGCTCTTTGAAAATAATTTTTGTAGAGTCCATCAGTTTATAAAGGGTTTCTTTGGCGCACCAGTGTAGTATGAGATGAACAGTGCGATTCTTTGGGTCGATGTATTCATCATCCGAAATAAAGCGCTTTTCAATTTTAAGAACCCTATTAGAGTAGTTCTCTATATCTACACCAACCTTTTTGTGTTTATGCAATAAAACAACTGCATAGTCTTTTGAGTGCGATATACTTATTTGATAAGAATTGTCAGACAAATAAGGCTGACCTTGCGAAGTGTGCTTTACAGTTTTATTATCATTGGTAAGCGTTTGCAAAACTACACGTATAGACAACCATTCGAGTTGTCGTTTCTTTGATCTTATATTAGAAAGGTATGCATGTGCTTTTTCTTGATTCTCAACAGAGAGCATATCTAAAAGCTGTTCGCGGGTTTCTGTAATTTCCCAAATTCCAAGCAAACACCCCTCTTCTATGATTTCTTTTCTAACTAACATCTAATCTATATTTACTTCAAAGATATCAAAAACAAATTAGATTCTAATATTTACCTCCGTAATGAAATGTAAATGACCTATCAAATAACAATAAAAGCTCATTAAGACTGCACTTCTTATTAGGAAACTCAATTAGTTTCTTCGTTTTCTTTAGAAGGAATATATCTAACCTTTACTATGCGTCTTTTATTCATCTCTTCTGCTTGAAATGTGTAGCCTTGATATGTGAATATCTCTTTTTGTTTAGGGAATGTTGCATTGAGCTCTAAAATTAAGCCAGCAATAGTATCCACATCCTCCAACATCTCTTCAAACTCATTCTCTGGAATATCTACAACACGCAAAAAATCTGCCAGTGGAGTTTTACCATCAAATATATAAGAGCCATCGGCTTCGTGAGTGTATGTTTCCTCTTCCACATCATACTCATCACTAATATCACCTACAATCTCCTCCAGAATGTCTTCCATGGTTACTATACCCGTTGTTCCACCATATTCATCAACAACTATAGCCATGTGGTTTTTGTTGGCTCTAAACTCTTCTAACAGCTCATCGATGTGTTTGTTTTCTGGAATAAAATAAGCTGAGCGAATAAGCGTTCCCCACTTAAAATCGTTGGGTTTACCAATATGTGGTAGCAAATCTTTTACATATAAAATTCCTTGTATTTGGTCTTCGTTATCTTTATAAATCGGAATTCTTGAGAACCCTGCTTCTTTAACAGAGTCAATAAGTTCGTAAAACGAAATATTATTGCTTAAAGCAAACATCTCGGCACGAGAGATAAGAATATCGCTTACATCTTTTTCTCGAAAACGGATAATACCCTCAAGCATGTCTTTGTCTTGTTGTTCGTAAGGTGTTTCATTTGATGTTAGCTCTAATGCTTTAGAAAGATCGTCCATTGATATCTCGTGCTTACGACGTGCCGATGATTGACTAAAAACATTTGTGAAGCGAACAAGAAAGGTTGAAAGTGGCGAAACAATAGCATCAATAAGCATTACACCTCTTATATTGCGCTGTACAACCTTGAGGGGGTTGTGCGAGGCAAAAAGCTTAGGTAGAATTTCAATAATTAAAATTAAAACTACAGCTATTGCTCCAAAAAGCAACAGCAGGTACACTTTTGAGTCAATAAAGAGTGGAAATTTCACAGACAGATAGATAAGAAGTGTAATTATTGCCACATTAATTACATTATAAGCAATGAGAATAGATGCTAATAGCTTGTCAGAATCTGTGAGGGTTTCAAGCAAACGAATTTTACTTGGTGTAGAGCTGCTTTTCAATGTATCTATATCGTCGCTATCTAAAGAGAAGAAAGCAACTTCTGAACTAGAGACAAAAGTATTAATAAGAATGAGCAGCAAAAGAAGCCCAATAAGAATATAATCGGTAACAGTAAGTGCTGAAACCGAAATGGTTAAGAGTAAATTAATTGTTGAGTTGGGGTCCAAGAGAAATATTATTAGTTATAAAATAAAAAAAGGATGTCATCTTTTCTATAATTGTGAATTTAGAAAATGACATCCTCTTTATATGTTTTTTAAATTAGAACGGTAAATCATCAACTTCTGGAGATGAATCCATGTCAGGAGCTGAGGACTGTTGTGGTGCATTTGCAGGGTAATTATCTGAAGATGGCTGCGAACCTCTGTCAGATCTTCTACTTAGCATCTCTAAATTATCTACATGTATTTCTGTAGCGTATTTTTTAACTCCGTTTTTATCGTCATAAGAACGAGTTCTAATTTTCCCTTCAATATAAAGAGGGTCACCTTTCTTTACATATTGCTCTGCAACTTTGGCAAGTCCACCCCAACATGTAATGTTGTGCCACTCGGTTTTCTCTGGAACATCTATACCACCCGATGTTCTATATCCACGCTCAGTAGTTGCTAATGAAAAGTTCGCTACTGCCCTGTCATTATCAAAATACTTGATCTCAGGATCTCTACCTACATTTCCTACTAGAATTACTTTGTTTACAGACATAATCTATATTTTTAAATTGTTAATTGGTCTCTGACAAAAGTAATAAAAGTTTTCAAATAAACAATTATTTACATACAGATAAAAACCCCCTTCACTATTTATCTTCTAAATACCTGTGTATTAGTCTAGAAATTGGATATAAAGATAGGTCACTTTCGTTTATTTTCAAATAAGAGTTAGTTAAGAAAAGGTCTGAGTTCAAGACCTCTACAACATAAAACTTGGCATAAATATGCTGATGAGTTAGCACATGCTTTATTTTGTTTGACTCTGATTGAATGACAATCTCAGCATCCTTAAACATTGTTTTAAAAGAGTCAGTTACTATTAAATCTGATAGGTCTATATCGCCTTCAGTTTCAATTAAAGGAAATTCATACATGTTTCTCCATATATCGTCGCCTACTCTTTTATTTAAATAAGTATGACCATCATATTTTATATAAAAATAGTGGAGAAACCTATTTCTAACTTTCACCCTCTTGCTCTTTACAGGAAACTCCGACTGCATATTAAGATAATTCGCTTCGCACAAGTGCTCCAATGGACATGTATCACACAGAGGCTGTGACGGGGTGCAACACAATGCACCAAACTCCATAACAGCTTGATTATGCATTCCTGGTTTATCCTCATCAAGTAAACTATCTGCTAGTTTAGCAAATTGCTTTTTACCATCAGAAACATCTATTGGAGTATCTATTGCAAACAAACGAGATAGTACCCTATAAACATTTCCATCTACAACAGCATAGGGCTTATTGTAGGCAATTGATAAAACTGCTGCAGCCGTATACACTCCTATACCTTCTATAGACAAAATCTCTTTATAAGTATTGGGTAATTTACCATTGTGTAATGATACAACACTTTTTGCACCAGCGTGCAAATTACGAGCCCTCGAATAATAACCCAGTCCTTGCCACAATTTAAGAACTTCTTGCTCAGAAGATTCCGCTAAAGTATACACAGTTGGGAACCTTTCTATAAATTTTAAATAATAATTTAAACCTTGTGCAACTCGAGTTTGTTGTAATATAACTTCTGACACCCATATTTTATACGAATCGTTAGATTCTCTCCAAGGAAGAGAACGCATATTTTCTTGATACCAATTTATGAGTATTCTACTTATTTCTTTTTGATTTATACTATTCACTCTTTTTACTTATAAAAGTTTGAGACAACTATATAACCCACTTAAAATCGATAGCAACACTAAATGAGCACAATAATCGGCTAATTTACGGAAAAAAACGAAAATTGAATGCCTTTTATTTTACATCTATTGAAAAAAGCTATATATTTGCAATCCAAAAAATTAGTAACAATAAACCTATTTATAAAAATACAAAATGACTAAAGCAGACATCGTAAACGAAATTGCTAAAAACACAGGGATTGATAAAGCCTCAGTTTTAGCAACAGTAGAATCATTTATGGAAGTTGTAAGAGAATCATTAGCTGATAATGAAAATGTATACTTACGTGGATTTGGAAGTTTTATCGTAAAGAAAAGAGCACAAAAAACAGCTCGCAACATTTCTAAAAACACAACAATTATAATTCCTGAGCACAATATACCAGCTTTTAAGCCTGCAAAAGCCTTTGTGAGTCAAGTAAAGGAACAAACAAAAAGAAAGTAAAGTATTAGTAATAACAAATTAAGGAACAAATAAATGCCAAGCGGAAAAAAAAGAAAAAGGAAAAAAATGTCACTGCATAAAAGAAAAAAAAGACTTAGAAAAAACAGACATAAAAACAAGAAGTAGTTTTTTCTAATCTATTTTCTTTCAATGGTAAACAAAAGAACAAACCTACGAGTAATAAAACAACTAGGTTTGTTCTTTCTGTAGTATCCGGTCACAACATTTTGTGAGAAGTATAGTGGCCGATGAAGAAATATTTAGAATTATATTTAATGAAAATTTAAAAACAAAAAACTGTGATAAGCGAACTAGTTGTAGATGTTCAACCAAATGAGATCTCTATTGCTGTACTCGAAGACAAAAAGTTAGTAGAGTTACAAAAAGAAGCACAAGATGAATCTTTTTCGGTAGGAAATGTCTACGTGGGTAAAGTTAAAAAACTTATGCCCGCACTAAACGCTGCATTTGTAGATGTAGGTTACAAAAAAGACGCTTTTCTTCACTATTTAGATTTAGGGATTCAATTTAAGAAATTGCCCAGGAAAAGAAAAAAGTTATCCAACTTCAGAAAATGAAGTTGATGCCAGATATTAAAAAAGATGGCAGCATTAGCGAAACATTAAAAGTAGGTCAGGAATTATTGGTTCAAATAGCAAAAGAACCAATTTCAACTAAAGGACCTCGACTAACATCAGAAATCTCCTTTGCTGGTAGATTTTTGATTCTTATCCCGCTAACTGATAGAGTTTCTGTTTCACAGAAAATAAAATCTCGCGAAGAGCGAGCTCGCCTCAGACAACTTCTCCACAGCATTAAGCCAAAAAACTACGGTGTTATTATACGTACAAACGCCGAAGGAAAACGAGTAGCAGAGCTCGACGCAGAGCTCAAAGTATTAGTTAAACGTTGGGAAACGAATATAGCAAAATTGCCGAAAGCAAAAGCGCCTGCAATCATTTATGAGGAGACGGCACGAACAGTAGCAATTTTGAGAGATATTTTCAACCCCTCATTCGAACACATACACATTAATAACAAAGATGTGTATAAACAGGTTACAGACTATATAAGTCTGATTGCTCCAAACAACAAAAAGGTTGTAAAACTTTATAATGGAGCTCAGCCAATATTTGACAATTTTAGTGTAACCAAACAAGTAAAATCTCTCTTTGGTAAGACTGTTACATTTAAAAAAGGTGCTTATCTTATTATTGAACATACAGAGGCACTTCATGTTATAGATGTAAACAGCGGAAACCGCAATAAGTCATCGTTAGGTCAAGAAGCCAGTGCATTTGAGGTAAATGTAGCTGCAGCAGAAGAGATAGCAAGACAACTGCGACTTAGAGATATGGGAGGAATAATTGTTATCGATTTCATCGATATGTCTCAAGGCGATCATCGCAACAAACTTGTGGCTAAGATGCAAGAGTTTATGGCACAAGATAGAGCCAGACACAATATTCTACCATTAAGTAAATTTGGATTGATGCAAATTACACGACAACGTGTGAGACCAGAAATGGAAATTGCCACCAGAGAAGATTGCCCTACTTGTTTAGGAAAAGGAAAAATAAAATCCTCAATTTTATTTACAGATACACTTGAAAACAAAATTGAATACCTAGTGAAAAATCTAGGAGTGAAGAGATTTAGTCTGCACGTACATCCCTATGTTGCAGCATTTATACAACAAGGTCTGTTTTCGTTGAAAAGAAAATGGCGTAAAAAATATAATGCATCTAGTTTTAAAATCATAGCCAATCAAGACTTTGGTTTTTTACAATATGAATTTTACGACAATGATGGAAATGAAATAGACTTGAAAGATGGAAATGAAATGAAATAATTTTTTTTCGTTTCAATATAGAAGAAATATAATAAAGCCGATTTTCCTATTTTTGTGAAAATCGGCTTTATTTTTCTCATCTTAGATTGGGCGCTAACTCAGAAAATGTTATCTTTATGCATTAAAAAAAATAGTGTATCTTTGTTATACATTGAAAGAGAGTAAAAACTGAATGTTCTCAACTTGTTTTTTCTTCGTGACAACATTCTTAAGTTTATTGAACTAACTAGAAATCAAGAACACATGTCGATAGTAATAAAAAAAGTTACAGATAAATCCCAACTAAAGAAGTTTGTATACTTCAACATCAATCTGTATAAGGGTTGCGAACAGTATGTTCCTCCTTTAATTTACGATGAGTTTGCAACATTAAACAGAGACAAGAACCCTGCTTTTGACCATTGTGAAGCTGAGTATTTTCTAGCTTACAAAAATGACGAAATTGTAGGACGCATTGCAGTAATTTTAAATTATAAAGGCAATGAGGTCTGGAATCAAAAATATGCACGCTTTAGCTTTGTTGATTTTATTGATGATGTAGAAGTAGCAGACAAACTATTTGGCACAGCCGAAAGCTGGGCAAGACATAAAGGAATGGAATATATTCATGGGCCTATGGGCTTTACAGATATGGACCACGAGGGATTGCTCATAGATGGCTATGACCAAATATCCACTATGCTCACAAGTTATAGCTACCCCTATTACAAAACACACATAGAGCGTATGGGTTATGTAAAAGACCAAGACTGGAACGAATATCTTATTACAATTCCAAAAGAGGTGCCCGAACGTATTGATCGCGTAGCAAAAATAGTTCAAAGAAGATTTGGCCTAATAGTAAAACGCTTCTATTCTAAGAAAGATGTTACACCCTATGCAAGAGGTATATTTGAGCTTTTAAATAAAGCATACAAAGATCTTTACGGATATGTTGAGTTGAGCGATAAGCAGATAGACTATTATGTAAATATGTATATTCCATTGCTCAGATTAGAATTCCTTACGCTTATATTAAGAGAAGAAGATCATAGGCTTATAGGCTTTGGAATAGGACTACCTAGTTTAGCAAAAGCGTTACAGAAAGCCAATGGAAAGTTTTTGCCTGTTGGCTGGTATCACCTCTATCGTGCAATAAAAAGCAACGACAATAAAGTGTTAGATTTATTATTGATTGGAGTTGACCCAGAGTATCAAGGAAAAGGTGTAAACGCACTCATATTTAAAGAGTTTGTGTTATCAGCAAACAAACTTGGCTTTGAGGTAGCCGAAAGCAACCCCGAGCTAGAGCTAAACAATCGTGTTCAGTCTATGTGGGATGGATTGGAAACTAAACAACATAAAAAACGCAGAGCATACATAAAAAAGTTATAGTATGCGCAAAGTAAATTAACTAATAACGAAAGGTGTAGGAAATATAACGTGAACGAAATAGATAATAAAACAATAGAACCTCATAAAGGAAACTACCAGGAAGAAAACATTGTTACATTAGATTGGAAAGAGCACATTCGTCGTCGTCCAGGTATGTATATAGGTAAGTTAGGCGATGGATCAACATCTGACGATGGAGTTTATGTACTTTTAAAAGAAGTATTAGACAACTCCATTGATGAACACATGATGGGATTTGGAAAAACAATCGATGTAAAAATTGAAGGTAAAACTGTTACAGTACGCGATTACGGACGTGGTGTTCCTCTAGGAAAGGTGAAAGACGTAGCATCTAAAATGAATACTGGTGCAAAGTACGACTCTAAAGCCTTTAAGAAATCTGTAGGTCTTAATGGTGTTGGTATTAAAGCTGTTAATGCATTGTCATCTAAATTCTTAATAGAGAGCTATAGAGAAAAGAAAAGAAAGTTTGTAACTTTTCAAAAAGGTCACACCATAGATGATTCGGAACTAGAAACATCAACAGAAAATAACGGTACTTTAATAGAGTTTATTCCCGACGAAGCAATCTTTGGCGAGTACGATTATAGAGAAGAGCACATAGAGCCTTTACTCAAGAACTATGTATTCTTGAATACAGGTTTGACAATTACGTTTAACGGGAAAAAGTTTTTCTCTAAAAATGGATTGGTTGATCTTCTCGAAGAGAATTTAACCGACGAGATTCTCTATCCCATAATTCATTTACACGGAGAAGATATTGAGGTAGCTATTACTCACACCAACCAATATGGCGAGGAGTACTACTCTTTTGTAAACGGACAACACACCACACAGGGTGGAACACATCTCACTTCATTTAGAGAAGCTGCAGCCCGCGTTATAAGAGAGTTTTATAATAAGAACTTTGAGTTTGCTGATATACGAAGTGGAATGGTGGCAGCAATAAGTATAAAAGTTGAAGAACCTATCTTTGAATCTCAAACAAAAACAAAGCTAGGTTCAAGAGAAATATCTCCTGACGGAATAACCATCAATAAATTTATTGGAGACTTTCTTAAGCGTGAGCTAGACAACTACCTGCACAAAACTCCTCAAACAGTAGAGATATTACAAAAGAAAATATTAGACTCCGAGAAAGAGAGAAAAGCTATTGCAGGTGTTACAAAGCTTGCACGCGAGCGTGCTAAGAAAGCCAATCTGCACAACAAGAAGTTGCGCGATTGTCGCATTCACTATAACGATAACAAAGGTGATAACTTAGAAGAAACCTCAATATTCATTACCGAAGGAGACTCGGCTAGTGGCTCTATAACAAAAAGTAGAGACCCAAATCTTCAGGCCGTATTTAGTCTGCGTGGTAAACCTCTAAACTGTTTTGGTTTGACCAAAAAGGTGGTTTACGAAAACGAAGAGTTCAATCTTCTGCAAGCAGCCCTAAACATTGAAGATGGAATGGATGGATTGCGCTACAACAAGATAATTATAGCAACTGACGCCGATACTGATGGTATGCATATTAGGTTGCTTTTACTTACATTCTTTTTGCAGTTCTTCCCAGATTTGGTAAAGAAAAACCATGTTTACATTCTTCAAACTCCGCTCTTTAGGGTAAGGAATAAGAAAAAAACAACTTATTGCTACACCGATGAAGAACGCACGGCAGCAATAAAAGAGCTTGGCCCAAATCCAGAGATTACTCGTTTTAAAGGATTGGGTGAGATTTCTCCCGATGAGTTTGCCAATTTTATTGGCGAAGATATGCGTTTAGATAAGGTTACTATGCGCAAAGAAGATTTAATAAAAGATTTGCTAGAGTTCTATATGGGTAAAAACACTATGGAACGTCAAAACTTTATTATAGACAACTTAGTTCTACTCGATCAAGATTCGTAAGTAGTTCTACTTGATCAAGATTCATCTTTAGCTTTTGTCAGAGCTAAAGATGAACCTAGCATTGTCATTAACCAATTGGCGCTTTATAACACCACACTTAATATGCAACACACAAATCATAATAATGAAAGCCAAAAGCTTTCTTCGAAAGAGAATAAACAACACACAAAACGTATTGCTTTGTTCCCTGGAACTTTTGATCCTTTTACTATTGGACACGAATCGCTGGTAAAAAGAGGATTAACACTAATAGATGAAATTGTGATTGCAATTGGAGTAAACGATTCTAAGAAATCGTTTTTCTCTGTAGAGAAACGCATACAGATGATAAGCGAATTGTATGCAGATAATCCCCGAGTAAGCGTTGAAAGCTACAACACACTCACAGTAGATTTTGCAAACAAAATTGGTGCAAAATATATTTTAAGAGGCATAAGATCAGTTATTGACTTTGAATACGAGAAGTCAATTGCCGATATGAACAGAACAATTTCTGAAATAGAAACGTTTGTATTGTTTACCGAGCCCTCTCTCTCACATGTCAGTTCTTCTATTGTTCGCGAATTGATGCAATTCGGACACGATGTGAGTGAATTTATACCCAAAGGCTTAAAGATTGATTGATATCTCTTAAAAACGGATACTGCTCTCTCTCTACATTTTATTTAATTATTTAATATTACACAGATGCAAAATAGATTACTATCAATTATACTCCTGTTTTTCGTTATCATTTCAGCACATGCTCAATTAAGACTTGGTCCTGAAGCAATCAAATTAGACCGTACTATAAGATTGATAAACGACCTCTATGTTGATGATGTAAATACCGAAGAGATTACCGAATCTGCCATTCGCAACATGCTAAAAGAGCTCGACCCCGGTATTGGAATCTCTTTCAACATGCTTACAGATACAGTATATGTAATGGAAGTAATATCGGGAGGACCCTCTCAGAAAGTAGGTATTATGCCCGGCGATAAAATTATATATGTAAACGATACTCTAATTGCTGGTCAGAAAATGACCAATAGGGACATCATCTCAAGGCTTAGAGGGAAAAAAGGTACAACAGCAAAAGTGAAAATATTGCGCAAAGGTGTAGAAGGACTTACAGAGTTTCGCATAATACGCGATAAAATACCTATCTATAGCATCGATGCATCGTATATGGTAAACAACAACACCGGATACATTCGTTTGAGCCGATTTGGAATAACTTCGTATAAGGAGTTTAACCAAGCCTTAATAAAGTTGAAGTCTAGTGGCATGCTTAACCTTATTGTTGACCTCACAGGCAACGGTGGAGGCATACTAAGCACTTCTACAGACATAACCGATGAGTTTTTAGAGAAAGGAAGACTAATGGTATATACCGAAGGTAAAAACCAACCTCGCATGACAATAAACTCAACATCGAAAGGAGAGTTTAAGACAGGCAAGCTAGTTGTTTTGGTAGACGAAGGTTCTGCCTCTGCTAGCGAAATTCTTTCAGGAGCTGTACAAGATTGGGATAGAGGTATAATTGTAGGTCGTCGTACATTTGGCAAAGGATTGGTTCAGCGCCAACTTCCACTTACTGATGGAACAATGATTAGACTAACTGTAGCCCGCTACGCTATTACACCCCAACTGGTAGAGGAATACAAAAACCATATAACGGTGGCGATTTAGAAGCATACAACCTAGATTTTATTAATCGTTACAATCATGGCGAAATGATGAATGCTGACAGCATACACTTTCCAGACTCACTTAAGTATGCTACACTTATAAACAAACGTACTGTTTATGGGGGTGGAGGTATTATGCCCGATGTGTTTGTGCCAATAGACACAACAATTGGCACATCGCTACACCGTCAGTTGCTTGCAAAAGGAGTGATGAACAAACTAACTATTCAAGAAGTAGATAACAACCGCAAACAGTTGCTAGGCAAGTACGCTACAATAGCAGCTTTCAAAAAGAACTATACTATC
>CAJDVE010000096.1_pt1 | contig 14476 bp, 5 predicted proteins | sample 7391271 | NCBI WGS metagenome assembly CAJDVE01 (sample SAMEA7055701, study PRJEB34461) | soil metagenome | biome: terrestrial ecosystem; feature: Peninsula; material: soil | place: Antarctica | collected 2016
TGTGTAATGATAATCTTCAAGATATTTACTACCATTTAATCTCAACCACTATACCATCGGGGCTATTTTCAAATTCCAACCAATGTGTTTTGCTTTTTTCATCCCATTCAGCGTTGTAGTTTACCACCTTCTGTTTTAAATGATTGGTAATCGATATTTTCTTTGGTTCAGATGGGAGTAATAATCGCATAGAATTGGTGGTTCTTATTGGGCTTTTTACAACAAATGAGTAGCTACTCTTCTTTATTTCTTCATTATAAACCCTAGCTGCTGAAGCAAGAACTTGTGGCTTTTGTTTGTATTCAACACGACTGATGTTGAATAAGAATGCTTGTTGTCCTGGCAAAATCTTTTTCTCTTCGTGAACAGGTAACTGAGGGTCGAACAGATCAATTAACAAACCCTTTACAATGTAAGGCTCATTACTAACGCTCTCATCCATAACTGACACTATGTCGTAGGGGCCTCTTTCAAGATAGAAGTTGTTTTTAAATTCCATCACTCCTCCATTTGCTTTCTGCTCATATAACATCTTTACTATCTTAACAAAGTTCTCGTCTTTACCTTTCTCTAGCACGTACTCTTTGGGGTCTTTACGAATAACATATACAGTGCCTTCTCCATAACTATATTCGCCTTCTGTAGGATTTGCTTTCATATCCATTTGTTCAAACAGATGTTCAGATGGCGAGTAGTAATTAAAATCATTTGTATTCCACCACTCTTCCACAGATTGAAATGGGTCTTTATCTCTACCACTGTAAACCAAAACACCACCTTCTTTTACCCACTCTGCAATATGAGAATGAGGTTGAGGTGATAGAGGTTTCATATTTGAGTAGCTCATCAAAAGCACCTTTGTGTTCTTTAAAGCTTCGGGGTAAGAAGTGTTTTCTATGTGAGTAATATTAATAGGAACACCTCTTTTTAAGAATGGCATAGCTAGGCCATAAAAGTTTGAGAGATTAGGGTCTTGATATTCTTCGTTTGCAGAATAGTGTTGAAACATCATTGAGTTGGCCATCAAAACACTTACACCATTTGGTCCGTTTACTTTGTTGTCTGATACGGGCATATTATTAAGCGTATTAATCATTACTTGTATCTGAGTAGAGTAGAATCGGGGGATTCCTTCTTTTTCGTTATTATCTGCGCTTTTTTGATAGAGTCCTTCGTATATTCTTCCTGGCCAAGGCATTACTTCATAGTTGGCAATTTGTGGATATAGTAATTGCGCAGTAAAGGTAGCTTCGTAGTTTTCTTTAAAATCGCTCCAATCTCTAGGTCTATCTTCAATAGGGTCTGTTAAGAAAAAGATTTTTCTTCCAGTAGGCGAAGTCATCGATTCCATTGAGCCATACTCAAGAAATGCTGTTTCGAATACTCGCTCTTTAACTTTTCCATCGAAATAATTTGGTGCACGACTTGTTCCTGTCCATACTTGTGCTATATAGCCATCAATACTTTCAAGAGAAGCCAAACTGGCTTCGGGGCTCACAATCTCCCATTGAGAATAGTTAATGAGAGAATGCGTGGGAACATAACATCTAATATCCATTCCTTTGCTCTTACCATATGCTTTTGCATAAGTAAACACCTCGTCCAGCGCATTATAGTATAGTTGATACTTCAATTTGTTTGACAGGTAGGTGTTTTCGGCAGACTCATGTGGTGCTCGCCAGTCAAAAGCATAATGTTTTTTCCATTCTTGCTTAAAAGCTTCGCTATATCCTGCACGTGTCCAAAATTCAGGTTCTTCTAAATATATAGCATCAATACCGGCGTCTATTACTCTTTTAATATGTGCTTCTTTTATATATTTGAGAAAGTTCTCTGTTGGAACAATATATGGAACCATCGGCCCATGCCAAATAGTATCGCCATTTTGCTCAACCTGTCCTTCATCAAAATGAGTGTCACCATCCCACTCTCCAGTAAAATAGTCTTGATAATCTCCCCATGCAATACCAGTCATAAAGTGTGTCTTGTAGCCTTTGTCTCTCCAACTTTGTACACGCTCTTCGAAAGTCATGCTCGGTTTTTCATCAGAAGGGTTACCTCTAACACCATAAATAATTGCTACATCACTCCTAATGTCTATTGTTGGTTTCCAAGGCTGAGCTGTTTGGAATACAGTCTTTTCGGTCTGTTTTACTATTATATTTGTTTTGTTGATTTCTTTACAGCTGATAAGCATCAAGCTACATACAAATATAAGCGATAGTATCTTTTTCATCATCAAAGGTGTTTCTATTATCTCTTTTTTATTAGAGAATTATTATTTAAAATGGTTTGTTGTTCAATCTCATTTTGTCTATCAGTAATATTAAACGTATTTCATTCCTGTTTTACAAAACTACTAATAAATTAAATTTATTCAGTAATAGAACTTTTTTATTTCTGTTGGTGTGAATAAAATGTAAAATGTGGGTTTCTATTAACAATGTTGTCGCTTTATTACTTCTCTTTTGCTAATTGACATTCTGATTAAATATTCAAGACATTAAAAATTAGTTGGTCTAATTTTTAATGATTGAGTTCCTTTTTTGCTCTTAAATAGTTTTAATGTGTTTATATGACACCTTCAATTTAATAGATCTGACGTAGCATCTGTTTTTTCTTTTTATTATTTATTGTATAAGGTGGTGTGCTGTAGTTGTCAAGTAGTCAGCAGTTTCGTTTTCTTTTTTAATCTTTATTAGTTCTAAATAAAGTCGAAATTTGGCTTAAAGGAGTATCCTTCCTTTTCTTTGTGTTTCTATAAATAAGGACTACCTTTGTAGATACACAAAATAATTAAGAGACTTTAATATGGTGGAAGGTGATAAATAATCCTCTTCCACTAGTTATTTTATTAATTTAAAATCATTAAAATATGAGACGAATTTTGTTTTTTATGTTCCTGTTTACATTAGGAGCAAGTTTTAACGCCGTATTAGCGCAACAACATAGTGGGTACAGGTACTGTTGCCAACATCGACGGAGAATATCAACTTAATGCTAGTCCAGAAGATATTCTTGAGTATTCATATGTTGGTATGGAAACTCACGAAGAGCTTGTGGGTAATCGCAAAGTTATTGATGTAGCTCTTGCTGCTGGTGCATTTAGTATCGATGAGGTAGTTGTTACCGCAATGGGTATTGAACGTAAGTCTAAGAGTTTGACTTATGCTACAGAGCAGGTTTCGGGTAGCGAGTTGACGCGAGCCAAAGACCCTTCAATGATTAACTCATTGCAAGGTAAAACAGCAGGTTTAACTATTACACCCAATGCTACTGGAGCAGGTGGTTCTTCACGTATTATACTTCGTGGTAATAAATCTGTTTGGGGTAACAACGAGCCATTGATTGTGATTGATGGTATTCCAATGAATAATCCTAAAACAACACAGCTTTCCGGTGAGTATGAAGGACGTGACGGTGGTAGTGCTTTGTCGAACTTAAACCCCGACGATATTGCTAGCATGAGTGTTCTTAAAGGTGCATCGGCAGCTGCTCTTTATGGTAGTATGGCAGCAAATGGTGTAATTATGATTAACACTAAGAAAGGCCGTGAAGGTGCTATTCGTGTTGATTTCTCTTCAAATATTACAATTGAATCTCCACTATTAACACCAAAACTCCAAAGTAGATATGGTGCTGTTAAAAGTGGCGACAAATATAATGAGAAGAGTTGGGGAGATAAAATTACTGGCGATACACCAGGTAAAGACCGAGTGAACGATTTCTTCCGTACAGGATCAACTTATATTAACTCTGTAACCTTAAATGGTGGTACAGAAACAACCCAATCATTCTTGTCATACGCCAACACTACAGCTTTGGGTATTATGCCAACCAATGATTTCATGCGTCACAACATGAGTGCCAGACAATCATTTAACTTGTATGACAATAGGTTGAATATTGATGCTACTCTTTCTTATATCACAGAGAAAGGTAACAACCGTCCACACGGTGGAACTTATAACAATCCATTAACAGGATTATATACATTCCCAGCCAATGCCGATTTCAATCACTATAAAGACAACTATGAATTGTATGATGGTGGTAGAAACCTAATGGCGCAAAATTGGTACACAGGTTTGAACGACTTTACAGGCAACCCCTACTGGATGCTTAATCGTACTAGAACGGCAGCGAAGCGCGACCGTGTTATGGCATCAGGTATTGTAAGCTATAAAATTACAGACGACTTGAATGTGCAAGGACGACTAAGCGTGGATAATACAACCGATGATTTTCAACAAAAATGGCACGCAACTACCGTTCAGGTATGGGCTCCAGGTGGAAATGGACGTTATAAACACGAGGAGTTTTCAGCAAAACAATTCTATGGTGACTTTATGGCTAACTATAGTAAAGAATTTGCTGATACATGGGAGTTGAACGCATCAGTAGGTACTAGCTTTATGGATTCTAAAATAAAAACAACTTATTTAGATAGCGATAAGCTTGGACTAATGCAGCCTAACTACTTTGTTCCAGAAAATATAAAAGGCAACCCTAATCAAAGAGCTATTAGCCCAGAAAAAAGGTTGAACTCAGTTTTTGGAACTTTACAAGTTGGTTATAAAGGTAAAGTGTATGTTGATGTAACAGGTCGTAACGACTGGTCTTCAACTTTAGCTTTCACCGACAATGTGTCTTTCTTCTACCCTTCGGTAGGTCTTACAGGATTGATTAATGAAATTGTGCCAATGCACGAGAGTGTAGACTTATTTAAACTACGTGGATCTTATAGTGTGGTTGGTAACGATGTTCCTGCATATATTACTTATCCAATGGATGGTATTAATCATGGACAACTAGAGCCAAATACAAAAGCACCTTTCGGTGAAATGAAACCCGAGAAGATGCACTCTATGGAGTTTGGTCTAGACTTGAATATGTTTAACAATAGATTCAATTTCGATATTACTTATTATAAAACGAATAACAAAAACCAATATTTCGAGATATCTTCTCCAATAGCTACTGGTTACAATAGCTACTATATAAATGCTGGAGATATTCAAAACTCAGGTTTTGAGTCAAGCATTGGTTACAGATGGGTTTTCAGCAGCGATTTAAGCTGGAGCACCAATTACAACATCTCTTACAATAAAAACGAGATTAAAAAATTGGATGATAGACTATCCGATGGAGTTGAAATTGGTAGTGGTGCAGGATACCGTTTCATGATTACAGAAGGTGGTTCGTTTGGCGATGTATACAGTCGTAAAATTAAACGCGATGCTAATGGTGTTATAGAGTTAACAGATAAAGGAGCTCCAATTGTAGAATCAGAGCAAACTTACTTAGGTAACGTTAATCCTGACTGGACCATGGGTTGGAGTAATAACTTCTATTACAAAGACTTCAACTTTTACTTCTTAGTAGATGGTAAAATTGGTGGAAACACAATTGGTATGACTCAAAGCTACCTTGATAGTTTTGGTGTAACTAAAGCCACCGCCGATGCACGCGATAATGGTGGTGTAGACATAGGTAATGGCACAAAAATTGATGCACAAACCTATTATGAGGCTACTGCAGGTAAAGACAAAGCAGGAGCAGAGTATTTCTATTCTGCAACTAATTTCCGTTTAAGAGAAGTTTCATTAGGTTATACTTTCCGCAACTTAATTAGTGGTTCTAAAGACCTATCTCTTTCTTTTGTAGCGCGCAACTTGTTTTTTATTTATAAAGACTCACCACACGATCCTGATATGTCTGTTTCTACAAACAATGCTTATCAAAAGTTTGACACTTTTGGTCTACCAGCAACGCGTAGCTATGGACTTAATCTAAAAGTTAGTTTTTAAATTGTTAGAACACTATGAATATATATAATATGAAATCAAAATATAAAACAATCAGATTAGCTCTACTTGGATTGGCTTTTAGTATCGGGTTTGTTGGTTGTACCGACAACTTCGAGAGCATAAATACCAACCCTAATGGTTTGCACTCAGAGCAAGTACAATTAGCAACTCGTTTTTCGCAGCCAATTTCGTCTATTTATCTTAACTACCAAAATAGACACTATGAGTTTCAATTACAGCAAAACTTAAATGCTGACCTTTACTCAGGATATTTGGCCAATCCTACTCCTTTTGGAGGAAACAACAACAACTCTACCTATGCAATGGATCAAGGGTGGAATAATATGCCTTTTAGTGCAGGTTTCGAATATGTAATGAAGCCTATTAGCGAAATTCTTAAGTCGACCGAAGAGTTAGACTTTACCTCTATAGCTAAAATTATTAGAGTGCAAGGTATGCACCGTGTAGCAGATATCTACGGACCACTCCCATACACCAGAGCTATGCAAGGTGGCGATGCTGTTCCATATGATGACTTGGAGACTATCTACAAAACTTTCTTGACAGAACTAGAAGAGTCGGTAAACGATCTTACTACATTTGTTGATACTGAAGGCGCAGATGCAGGTCGTCTGTCTTCTTTCGATATTGTATGTAAGCAAGACCACAAACAGTGGATACGTTTTGCAAACTCTCTGAGACTAAGATTGGCTATGCGTATTTCGAAAGTAGAGCCTGCCTTGGCTAAATCTACTGCCGAGGCTGCTGTAAATCACAAGTATGGCGTATTGATGGCCGGAAATCCTAATGTTGAAGTAATTGATGCAGGTTTACAAAACCCATTGCATGAGATTAACTTTGCTTATGGTGATACACGTGCAGGAGCTCTACTTGTTAATATGCTTAAAGGTTACAACGACCCTCGTCTTCCAAAATATGTAACACCTATTGGTTGGTTAAACAATCAAGATATTGTAGATAAAAACGATAATCCTACAAATAGTATTGGTGAATATGTTGGTATCCGTCAGGGAGTTATTATTCCAGACAAGAGCAACTATGTAATGTATTCTACTATCAATATGCCTCGCGGCGATAAACATACAGACCAATCGGGCGATAAAGAGCAAATAACAAATGCTTTGCCATGGATGAAGGTTGCAGAGGTGTACTTCCTAAGAGCCGAAGGTGCTCTGCGTGGTTGGAATATGGGTGGTACTGCTCAAGGACTATATGAACAAGGTATAAAAGTGTCATTTGATGATTTTGGTATTTCAGAAGCTGATTACCAGGCATATATTAACAATGACACTGGAGTAGCTGAAGACTATGTCGATCCTTTCAACTCAGACAACAATATAGCAGCACTAGACAAAGCTACAGTTAAATGGAACAACTCTTTAGACAATGAAGGGAAACTACACAAGATAATCAACCAAAAATGGTTGGCAATGTATCCCGAGGGACAAGAGGCTTGGAGTGAATTTAGACGTACAGGTTACCCAAAATTGTTTCCTGTAGCTAATAACCGTAGTTCAATTGTTGAGGGTGGTATAGCCGATGGTGAATTTGTAAAGCGCCTACGTTTTACACGTAATGAAAGAAACTCACACGAAGCCGAGGTAATAAAAGCACGTGAACTGCTTGGAGGTCCAGACAATGAAGGCACTCGTTTGTGGTGGGATGTACCAGGTTCTAACTTTTAGAACGTCTACATATAATATAAATACAATGTGCTAATTACCCCTATACAGTATTAGCTACATCAATCTTTAATTTAATCAGCATCTTTATAGAATAGTCTATAAAGATGCTGATTTTTTTATGTGCCAACCCAGCGTTAGTAGTATATTCAAAAGCCGATGCATACAATGGTTCTACAAGGGGGTAGTATACATAAAACATGCACTATTGTCTATTGAAAAAAGACGTCCGTTTAGCATGAGTAATTACCTTGGTACAGTTTCGAAATAAGCAATCCTGACCCCAGGAAAGCTGGGGTTAGTTTTATCCCGCATTATTCATCACGTTTCAAATGTGTATACGTTATATAGCTTATTATCAATAATGTAATAATTGTTTTTACTTTAATCTGAATACCCACTTTTGGGCTATGTTCGCTTTTATCTTCACGCATCTGCTTTGTTCCAAACTCCTTGAAATAGTGGCCTATATCGGCGGAGTTCGAGGCCTAGCATCTACGTAAAGCTAAAAACGTGAATTATACGGGTTATCCATAAATAGAAAAAACCGCTTCTCAATAAGAGAAACGGTTTTATTCTGTTTATAATAATACTAATTATTTTACCACTGTTGGTTTAGTATCCTTTTTTGTCTATACGACCACCTGTTTCGTCGAATGCAATTCCATATGCTGGATCTTTTTTCAACTCTTCAATGGCAATATTGTAGTTATCAATATTCTCAGTGTTAGGAGCACCAAGAGCAGCACGGCGTGGTATTTTAAGCATGTCTGCTCCAGAAGTAATTGTTTCAAGAAACGCTACTCCATTTTCTGGTTCAGGTTGATCTTTAAATGCTGGCAATCCAGTACGTTTCCAAGTAGCCCAAGCTTCTTCAGGGCGCATAAATAGGTTTACCCATTGTTGCGAAATGATTTTTTCTAAAGTTACTGATTGGAATTCTGGTTTTGCAAGATAAGCATCAATGTCAGCTGCAGTAATTGGTCTGTAGAAATCACTGTTTGCATCCATTGCTGCGGGTACTTTCATTTTCTCTCCCCATGCTTGGTATTGTTGCATAGAGGCGCGAATACCTTCTTTAAACCATGCATTTGCATCCTTACCACCTTTCGTAGCCCCTGCTTTGAAAGCAATTTCTGCCATCATGAAGCATGTTTCGGGGTAAGTAATCATTGGAGTGAAAAGAGAAATTTCATCTGTAGATACACTGTACTTAGCATCTTCTTTATCCCTAGCTGTAACTTGTGTACCAATGTTTCCACCATTTTTTACGTAAAAGCGACTTTCTATTTGACTGTTGTGACGAATAGATAGATTGCGATCAACTCCTTTATTATCTTTAAACGGTAGTGTGTAATATGCACTGTTAGAATAGGTGCTATTGGCACTGTCAGGGTTGGCAGACATTCCTACAAAACGATCTGTCCATTGTGAGTATTTGGTTTCGTAGTTGGGGAAATACTTGGCCAATGAGTCCACTTGAGCATCATTAAGTGTATTGTTGTTTCCCATTCCAAATCCATTTCTACGCACTAGAAGAGGAAGGCGAGGGTCGTCATACTCATCCAAAAAGTTTACCAATGCGCGCGATGCTGTATATTGGTAGGTAAGAATGTGCGTATCATCAGTATTGTTGTTGTGCTCATTAGGATGGTTATATACACACGACTCGTCGTGATTAGATATAATACCACCACTGTTGGCCAATGCTTCATTAATTACTGAATTGTAGAAATCACTGTCTGCAATCTCCAATCTCTGAGCCATTTTTATGCGCAATGTGTTACCAAACTTGATCCATTTACTAACATCGCCACCATAGAAATAATCGTTGGCTCCTAAATTATGTTGATCTGAAGAGTTGCTTAATATTGCTACGTTATCTTTCACCTTTTGGTCAAACACTTTGTACAATGGTGTTCCGTTGATATCTTCTTGATATAAGTCATATCTAGGTTTGTTAATTCCCTCACTAGCCAATTTAAATGCTTCGTGATAAGGTGCTGCTCCATACACATCAAACATTAGCCAAGCTTCGTAAGCCTCCAATATATTTGAGATAGCTGCAATGTCTTGATAGCGATCTTTGTCAGGATTTAAAGGAATTACAGTGTTTACCAAATAATTCAATCTTATACCTATTTGATTATAGTAGTCGTTGTAATAAGGAAGATAAGGCGATGGCTTGTTTACCTGTGCGGGTTTTATATAAATACCTTCTTGTGCCCCGCCATAATTTACAATGTATTGCATGTACTGCATCACACCGCTGTATTTACCCATTAGGTGTTGGCGCGAAACATTATTGAAGTTCTCGGTTGCCCCCGTAAAAACGTTTTTTGGATCGGTGGTAACCAACATCTCTTCATCAGTATTCAGTTCTCTAAAGTCGTCTAAACAACTTGTAAACATGAGAATCATGAATAGTCCGAGTATAAATTTAATTTTGTTCATATTGTTTTGTCTTTTAGAATCTTACAGTTAAGTTAATAGAATAGGTGCGAGAAAATGGTACACCACCAATATCTAAAGGTTTAAGAGGGTTGTTAGAAGAAATTGATTCGGGGTTAAGACCGTCTGTCAATTTATTCACCAAGTAACCTAAGTTACGGCCAGTTACACCAACGCGTAAATAGTTGGCTCCAAACTTACTTAAAATATTTTCAGGCATACGATATCCAAGCGATATTTCACGTAAACTAAACCAAGTGTTGTCTTGCATACCTAAGTCTGCAGGCATACCCCAACCATAGTTATACATATAGAAAGTACTTGTCATCATTGGTTGAATACCTTTTGCTAATCCTTCAGCATATGTAAGTCCGCTAACATCTATTCTAGTTTCTGGATCACTTACCAATGGAGCTGTCGATCCTTCGTCAAATACAGCGTCAAGGTTAATAGCATCGTATACTGTTTCTCCTTTGTAGTTTACACGAGGCAATCCTCCGTTTTCTTTACCACGTCCTTCAAGAGTAGATTTTAGTGTACCCATTGGAGCGGCATACTTATAGGTGTTTGAGTAGAAGTTTCCACCAACTCTTCCGTCTATCAGTCCATAAAAATCAAAGTTTTTGTAAGAAAATGATGTATGGAAGCTTAATAAGTAGTCGGGTTCAACCTTACCAACTATTTGTCTATCTATGTTGCCTTTCTCATATTCGGTTCGTAGATAGTAAACGTATGCGGGATTAGGGCTACCTGCTTTACCTGCATAATAAATTACAGGCTTGCCATTACGTGGATCATTTGGATCATCTTCGTTGTTGAAACGATAAACTGGCGAAGCCGTATTAGAGTTGTAGTAAGAAGTCATAACACCAAACTTGCCACCCTCGTATGCCCAAATTTCTGGACCAGCGTCATAGCCTCCCATTAATTGCCACTCTTTAATGTTATCGTCTAATTCAATAATCTTTCCACGGTTTAGTGTGAAGTTTGTTCCAATGCTCCAACGATAATCAGCAGTTCTGATTGGAGTTACTTCAAACTCTACTTCAAGACCTTGGTTTTGAATGTTACCAGCATTAATTAATTGATTGCGCGCACCCGATTCCATTACAGCACCAACTGATAAAATTTGATTGAATGTGTTGGTTTTATAATATGTAACGTCTAGGTTTAAACCTTCGTTTAAGAATCTTAAATCAAGACCAAACTCCATCGATTGTTGAATTTCGGGTTTTAGGTTGCTATTATAAGAAGTTTCTCCAATGTTTGGATTAGCAATCAATACACTATTGCGATAAGGGTCGTATTGTGCACTTTGTGAAAATACACCAAATCCTTTTGCAGTTGCATAAGCACTTGTGCCCATACCTACACGTGATATAGAAGCGCGTAGCTTACCAAATGAAAACCACTCGGGCATACTTTCTTCAAATGTTTCTGTAAATACCCACGAAGCATTGGCCGATGGATAGAAAACAGAATAGTTGTTTTCACCATTGGTAATATAAGTAGGATAAGTAAGTGTCGACAACCAGTCGTTACGAGCTGTAACCTCTAAATATAATTGTTCTCTCCAACCAAAGTTCATAATACCAGAAACACCAATTGTTTGATTATTTCTTGGGGTATAGTTAAACTCAGGCTCTATTTTATTTACTGAGTTAGAGAAAGCGAAAATACCTGGATTTACTAATCCACCTCTTGTGCCTTTGCTCCAGCTGTGCGACTCTGTGTTTCCATAAAGCTCAGCAGCTACAATTGCATCAAAAGTTATCTCTTCGCCACCAATATTAAACTTGTTGCCTGCACTTTGAAGCATACCTAAAAAGTTGTACGAACCTGAGATGTTTCCTCCTCTTGAATAACTACCACTACCAGTAGGTCCGTAGTTTACTCCTGTACCATACTGTTCTGTTAGCGTAGAGATTCCATAATAGTTGTAATTACTTTTTAAACTAGCACTTAACCAAGGTGCAATTTTTGCACGCAATGTTAGGTTTGTCAAGAAAGAGTTTTCGCCACGTTGATAGAGGTTCATATCTCTATTGTGTAAATAGCCGCGCAATGTTCCCCACGGAGAGTCAGTTTCAACAGCCAATAGAGAAAATGTCATTCAAATCGGTTAAGCCTTTAAATGAAACTGTGTGACGCTTAAAATTGTTGCGTTTAAATACACCATTATTATCGGTATATGAATACGAAACACGGAACGATGATTTCTCGCCACCTCCATTTATAGCAACGTTGGTTGTGCTATTTAGAGCCGATTGGTATAGTGCTTTCCAGTTATCAGGGTGAGGAACAAAAGGTGTTGGCTCGCCATGAGGTAAATATTGATTCACCATGGAACCATCCATTTTTGGCCCCCAGCTATATGCAGTACGTTGCAATGACCCGTCTGCTAAGAAGTCACCTTCGAAACCATTTTGTGCACTTCCAGCACCATAAACGTTTTGAAGTTCTATGGGAGATTTGTAAATATTGTTTGTTTCAAGTGTTTGAGATATTTCAATGCCCAATCCTTTTTTACCATATTTTCCACCTTTCGATACAATAACTACTGCACCATTTGCACCTCGTGAACCATATAAAGCAGTTGCAGCAGCACCTTTAAGTACTGTCACACTTTCGTAGTCGGCAGGGTTAAGGTTCTTTAATTGAGATCCCCAGTCTGTTCCGCTCAACTCTCCAGTTATTGCTTCTTGTATAATCATACCGTCAATAACGAAAATAGGTGAGTTGTTCTTATCAATAGACTTGGCTCCACGAATGGTGATAGAAGAACTAGAAGTTACCCCCGATGCACCACCAGCATTAATACTTACACCGGCAACTTTACCTTGTAAAGCATTAACAGGGTTCACAGCGTTGGTACGCTCTATCTCTGTTGTTGAAACTTTTGAGGTTGCATAACCTACCGATCTAGCTTGCTTGGTAATACCAAGAGCGGTAACAACTACCTCGCTTAGCATTTCTGAGTCGTCTTGGAGTACTACGTCAATAGTTGTTCTGCCATTAACAGAGACAACTTGTGTGCTCATACCCACATAACTAAATTGTAATTTGGCATTCGATGGTACGTTGGCTAACGTGTAGTTTCCATCTATATCGGTGACAGTGCCTTTAGTTGGGTCGCCCTCTACTATAATAGTAGCACCGATTACCGTTTCTTTTGTCCTATCTGTAACTTTACCCCGAACAGTTATGTTCTGGCCATACACAGATAGCATCATCACACTTAATAACAGTGTGGTTGCAAATTTGACTTTAAAGAAAAAATTTTTTTTCATCCTTTTGTGTATTATTTTTAATAAAATGAATTGTTTAGTGAATTGCTCACTTAAAAACTTATATCTACTGGGAATTTGTAGCTAATTGACAGTTGATTTTAATAGGGATTTGAAGTGCTTATTTAATAACCAATAAATATTTTGCAAATATAGTGAAGTTCAAGTAAAATACAACTATTTGTTTAATGATTTTTCAATTGATATATGTTAAATAGTTGAGTGAAGAGGGTTTTAGTGTCAAAATGACCTATTTGATATATTATTTATTCAAGTTTACAGATTTGTCTGTATGTTATTGTCTAATGGGGGCTTGGCTGTGTTCCACTTTCTTAAGAGAGATTTATTTTTGCAGTTTGTTGATTTATTCAAGATAAAGGTATTTTGGGAGCGCCTATTAAAAAATCAAAACGTTTGTCGGTTTGGATTTGGTTTCTACGGCTTTGTAAGTTGTAGGTGTGATTTTGGTGTTTGTAATTCATCTTTTTCATTAGACCGGGTAGGTTTCGGCTTCAGTCGAAAGCAGCAGTTCTTGGGCAGAGTAGGTTTCGGTCGCAGCCGAAATCAACATTTCTTAGGCGGAGTGGGTTTCGGTCGTAACCGAAAGTAGGTATGCATCGTAAATAAAGAGTGTTATTCATGATCGGAATGTAAAAATGGAGTTGTGAGGGTGTATTATGTATAGAAATTAGTTCGCATTATTCATTACGCTGGTTATAGCTAAATTTCCACAAAGCAGTAGAGACGCAATTAATCGCGTCTCTACATTTTGTATCTGGCAGAATTTTACTGCTGCTATTGTATATGCATTGTTCTCTATCTCCTTCTCTTCAGCAGATCTGGTATCTCGCTCGGTTCTTTAGCCACTGGAATCCCAGCTGCTTCAAAAGCTGCAATCTTTTCTGCTGCTGTGCCTCCACTACTAGATATAATAGCACCAGCATGTCCCATCTGTTTTCCGGGAGGTGCAGACTGTCCTGCAATGAATACTGCTACAGGTTTTGTAATGTGTTTCTTTATATATTCGGCAGCTTGCTCCTCGGCATCTCCACCAATTTCGCCTATCAGTGCAATAGAGTCTGTATCGGGGTCTTGCTCAAACATGGTGAGTAGTTCTTTATAGTAAAGTCCTACCACTGGGTCGCCTCCAACTCCAATAGCAGTTGATTGTCCCATGCCTTTTGTGGTTAAATTGTAGACAACTTCATAGGTAAGCGTGCCACTT
>CAJDVE010000023.1_pt1 | contig 14363 bp, 9 predicted proteins | sample 7391271 | NCBI WGS metagenome assembly CAJDVE01 (sample SAMEA7055701, study PRJEB34461) | soil metagenome | biome: terrestrial ecosystem; feature: Peninsula; material: soil | place: Antarctica | collected 2016
GAGCCTGAGAATGGTTCATTCATCAAGTCGTAGCCAATTACTGCGGGGTTGTTGGCATATCGTTTGGCTATTTGTTGCCACATTTGTGCATAGTGGTCTTGTAGGCCAATACCGTCAGGGGCAGGTTTGTTTGCCCAAAAATTGTCGAACGAAGTCTGTACAGCTTGGCTCAGCATATAAGCGTCGCTCCAAATAGCACCCACTTTGTGAGGCATTCCTTCGTGTAGTGTGGCCCACCTAGGCGCACCATCAGAGTAGAGCACACTATACAAATCTTGGTGCATATCTAGTACCACAAATATATCGTTATTGGCAGCCCATTGTATATGTTGGTCTATACCTTGTAAATACTCTTCGTTGTAAATACCTGGTTCGGGTTCTATTCCATCCCATATAATACCAAAGCGAACAGAGTTGAAGCCCCAATCTCTCAATTTTGAGTAGAGTGTTGAATCTTCAGATACAAGGTATCCTTTGTCTTTTGATTTGCTGATAACATTAATGCCATTTAAAATAACATGCCTGCCATAGTTGTCCACAAATCTGTTCTCGATAACAGTAATTGCCTTCGGCATTTTTGCTTCAATTGGGACATCTTTTTTACAACCTATAAAGATGGTGCCAAAAATGATTACAGATAGCAGATAGTATATAAAAGCTGACCTCTTTGTTATATTGATATTCATTTCTTATTTTGAGTATGTAATCTTATATGCAAGTTTTTTATTCTCTCTAGTAATTCTTCTTTAGCAGGACCTCGTACTATGATGTTTTTCACCACATTCTCGATAGGAATAAGATTGATGAGAGGAGGCGAAACGTTAAGTTCTTGTAACCACTCAATCAGTTGTTGCCCAGAGGCCGCATAAACAACAGTGCCAATCTCTGCCATACCATGGGCTCCAGAACACATTGGGCAGTGTTCGCCACTTGTATACATAGTACTCTTTTGGCGCTGTTCTCTTGTGAGATTGTTCAAAGCCCACTCAGCCAACTCATATTCAGGATGAGCCAGCGCATTCAATGCATTTACTTTGTTACGTGCTTGCGCCAAAATGTTTCCATTGTTATCAACCAACACAGATCCGAATGGACTGTCTCCGGCATTCAATGCTTCTTCAGCAAGGTCGATGCACAGACTTAGAAAATGCTTGTCGGTAATAGTGATATCTCTACTCATACTCTTCAGCTATCTCTTTAATTTTTTCTGAAGGAACTATTGGCTCTTTGATGGGGTTGTTTGCCATTTGCACCATTGCTCGCGCTATAGTTTCTCCTTCTATCATTTTGTAACGAGCAGGAATTAAGAAGCCGAATAGCTTCATAAACTGCTTAGATAAGTCTTCGCCAACTCTTTTCTCTTCTCTATTGCCCACTATTAACGAGGGTTGCAATAGTTGGGTATGCTCTATTTGTTGTGCAAGTACATCGCGCTCCATCTCACCTTTAAGGCGGTTGTAAAAAACTTTGCTCTGCGGATTTGCTCCTATTGCAGATATAACTATAAAAGAGTTGATAGCGTTTTTCTTGCATAGTTTAGCAGCTTCCACAGGTATGCCATAGTCGACGGCGCGATATAGTTCTTTATTAGGAGTTTTTGCTTTGGTAGTACCTATACAACAAAACACCACATCGGCCGTGAATTCATCAGCATAATCCGATAATTTTAATAGATCTATTTCGTGCTCCTCCAATTTTGGGTGTATGTTTGGCAACTTCTTACGTGTAAAAACTTTTACAAGGTCATAGTTCGGGTCATTTAATAATAACTCTAGTAGATGCGAACCAGTTAAACCAGTTGCACCAAGTAAAATAGCTTTTTTCTTCATTGTTGTTTTTTTATTTCTACCCAACAAGGTACATTAAAAAATTGGATAGCTTGTAATCTCTCTATAGTTAACGGTATACAGTCTCTATTTGTTTTTATTTTTCCAAAGCATCAAAGCCCTTGCTATTGCTTTATCGGCAATAGGAGCCATTGCTTCATATCCTGCACGAGTAGGGTGAACACCATCATAGGTGTACTCATCCTTCAATCCGTTTCTCTCGTCAACCATAGGTGAGAAATAGTCAGCATATATAAATCCATGCGTGTTGGCATAGTTTTTTATTCGTCGGTTTAGTTCTACAATCTTTTCTGCAGGCTCAAGCCCTGTTTGCCAGGGATAGTCGAATACCGGAAGCACAGCGCATAGCACTACTTCAATATTATGAACCTTTGCCAATTCGGCCATCGAGTACAAGTTGTCTTCAATCATTTCTAATGTAGAAGGCCCCGTGTTGCCAGCAATATCATTTGTGCCAGCCAATATTACTACTACTTTAGGATATAGCTTGATTACATCTTGGCGAAATCGTAACAGCATTTGTGGAGTTGTTTGGCCACCAATTCCTCTATTTACATAATTGGGATTATCGAAATATTCAGGAAAATGATCTCCCCAACCTTGTGTAATGGAATTGCCCATAAAAACAATACGGTCTTCGTTTGCTTTAGGAAGTCCTATTTCGTGGTTCTCCGCTTTAAATCTATTAAGTTCTGGCCAATCTTGGGCACTTGTATTAAAAGTAATATTCATAAATAGAAAAAGTGTAATTAGTAATGAGTTTCGTAATTTTATCATAACAGTATGATTTGTGATTTTTATAAAGATATGTTTTATTCGATTGTGAAATCAATTTCAGCCAATATTCATGTGTAAATAGCTTAACTTTTTATTAAACATTTATTCTACGGCATTGTTTCTAGTGTTAATACTCAAAAATAGATAAAAATCGTTTCAAAAGTGTCATCTTTCATATAAAAACTGTACTTTTAAACCTAAATCTAAAACAACCAAATTATACAATGCGTAAACCAGTAAAAATATTAGTATTTGTAGGGATTATCCTATTAATACTAGGTATGATTTTTTATCCAAAAATCAAAAACTCTTTTGTTAGTAAAAACGAACAAGCACCCGCTCCATCTATGGGTTCACCTCGTAGTCAAAGCTTGAGTGTAAATGCAGTGGTTCTTAAACCTCAATCGTTGAACGATGTGTTCAGAACAAAAGGAGTATTGCTACCCGATGAAGAGGTGGACTTAACTTTTGAAACCTCTGGTAAAATTACTGAACTTAATTTTAAAGAGGGTTCGTTTGTAAATAAAGGACAACTCTTGGCAAAAGTAAACGATGCACCATTGCAAGCAGAGCTTAAGAAACTAGAGTCGCAACTACCTCTTGCACAAGAGCGCGTGTACCGTCAGCGTACTTTGTTGGCCAAAGATGCTGTAAGTCAGGAGGCTTTTGAGACTGTAACAACCGAATTGGATAAACTAAAAGCCGATATTGAATTAGTGAAAGCTCGCATAGCACAAACAGAGTTACGTGCCCCTTTTAGTGGCATGATAGGTTTACGTATGGTGAGCGAGGGAGCTTATGCATCGCCACAAGTGATGATTTCGAAACTCACTAAAATATCGCCACTCAAAATAGAGTTCTCTGTGAATGAACGACAAGAGAATGAAATTGTAGATGGAACCAAACTTACGTTTACAGTAGAAAATGATTTGAATACCTATGAAGCTTCTGTATATGCTGTTGAAACATCGCTCGAAGTTAGCACGCTCTCGTTGAAGGCTCGTGCCCGTTATAGCAATCCTGGAGGAAAGATGAAACCAGGAAGATCTGCCAATATAGAAATTCAACTTCGTGAAATAACCAATACTTTAGTCATACCAAGTATGTCGTCTATTGCCGAAATGGGACAAGACATAGCTTATACCTACAAAAATGGTAAGGCGCATAGAGTAGTTCTGACAAAAGGACTGCGTACCGCCTCGTCTGTCCAAGTTTTAGAAGGATTGAGTATTGGCGATACATTATTAACAACAGGAGTGATGCAATTGCGCGATGGCATGAATGTGTCAATTGCTCAATTGGAGGAATAAATATATAGGAGACTTATTGAATGACATTATCTGAATTAAGTATAAAGCGACCAGTACTATCCACTGTGTTTATGTTGGTGATTCTTCTGTTTGGGATAATTGGATATACCAGTTTGCCTGTAAGAGAGTATCCCAGTGTGGACAATCCTATTATCACGGTGAGTGTTTCGTATCCGGGTGCAAACGCTGATGTAATTGAAAAACAAATAACAGAGCCGCTAGAGCAGAATATTAATGGTATTCCTGGCATTCGCTCTCTTATAAGTAGTAGTAGTCAAGGCCGTTCGCGTATCACAGTTGAGTTTGAACTCTCTGTTGATATGGAAACTGCAGCCAATGATGTGCGCGACAAGGTGTCTGTTGCACAAAGATACTTGCCACGCGATGTTGACCCACCCACCGTATCCAAGGCCGATGCCGATTCTGAACCCATTATGCAAATAACAGTGCAGAGCGATATCCGCTCACTGTTGGAGTTGACCGAAATAGCAGAACTTACCGTAAAAGAGCGTTTACAAACTATTCAAAACGTAAGTTCGGTGGCAATATGGGGTGAAAATCGTTACGCAATGCGTCTGTGGCTCGACCCTGTGAAGATGGCTGCCTATAAAACCACTCCAATGGAGATTAAAGCTGCCCTTGATAGAGAAAATATCGAGCTTCCAGCAGGTAGTATAGAGGGCGATGAAATAGAACGTTCCATTCGCACATTAGGGTTGATGTTGACTCCAGAAGAATTCAACAACCTTATTATTAAAGAGGACGATTATCGTATTGTTCGCTTTGGTGATGTGGGGTTTGCTGAGCTTGACTCTGAAAATCGTAAAAATGTTTTGCGCCGAAATGGCATTCCTATGGTGAGTACCGTAATTATACCACAACCTGGAGCTAACCAAATTGAAATTGCCGATGAGGTGCGTGTTCGTCTAGAGCAAATGAAAAAGGATTTGCCTGACGATGTTTTTGTTGAAGTGGCGCACGATAGTACTCGTTTTATTCGTGCTTCAATTGATGAGGTTAAAAGCACTATCTATATTGCATTTGCTTTAGTAGTAATTATTATATTCTTGTTTTTGCGCGATTGGCGTGTTACTATTATTCCCACAGCCGCAATACCTATCTCATTAATTGGGGTGTTCTTTGTTATGTATTTAGCAGGATTCTCCATCAATGTGCTTTCGATGCTTGCTATTGTATTGGCTGTTGGGTTGGTAGTAGACGATGCCATTGTTGTTGTAGAAAATATTTATCAAAAAATAGAAAAAGGAATGACGCCCCGCGATGCAGCCATCGAAGGCTCGCAAGAGATATTCTTTGCAGTTGTATCTACAACAATAACGCTGGTTGCTGTGTTTTTTCCTATTGTGTTTTTAGAAGGAATGACAGGGCGACTCTTCCGTGAATTTAGTATAGTTGTTGCTGGCGCAGTTATCATCTCTTCTTTTGTTGCACTTACCTTTACGCCTATGTTGGCTTCAAAGATTTTGGTGAAACGCGAGAAGAAGAATTGGTTTATGGTTAAAACAGAGCCATTCTTCGAAGGTATGAATAATATTTACGAAAAGTGGTTGGTGTACTTTATTGCACGCAAAATCTTGGTGATACCCATTTTTATTGTAACCATCTTACTTGTAGTTGTTTTCTTAAGAGCTATTCCCGCCGAAATGGCTCCTTTGGAAGATCGTTCGCAAGTGATGGTAAGAACCACCCTTCCCGAAGGGGCCACCTTTGAATATACACGCGATTACACCAATCGTATATCACATATTGTTGATTCGTTAGTGCCAGAAAAGGAATCAAATATGACCATAATATTTGGTACCTTTGGAATGGTGCGCCTCACTTTGCCCGATATGGTAGACAGAGATAGAAGTCAAATGGAGATTGCCGATGAAATATCAAAAGGTGTGCGACCCGAAACTGCAGCGCGTGCTTTTGTTCAACAACAATCTACTTTTGGTGGCCGACGTGGCGGTATGCCACTTCAATATGTGTTGCAGGCTCCTACTATTGAAAAGTTGGAAGAATTTATTCCACCTTTTATGGCAAAGGTAAACCAAAGTCCCTATTTCCAAATGGCCGATATAAACTTAAAGTTTTCTAAACCAGAAACGAGAATTGTAATAGATAGAGACAAAGCCGCTCTATTGGGAGTAAGCACACGCGATATAGGCCAAACATTACAATATGCATTGAGTGGACAGCGTATGGGTTACTTCTATATGAATGGGAAACAGTATCAGATTTTGGCAGAAATAAATCGTCAACAGAGAAATAGTCCGTTAGATTTGAAGTCAATCTACCTTAAAAACAATCAAGGTGCAATGATTCAAATGGACAACCTAGTTGAGCTAGAAGAGTCTGTTGCCCCACCACAACTATACCGCTATAACAGGTTTAACTCTGCCACTGTTTCTGCAGGGCTTGCCCCAGGATACTCTTTGGGAGAAAGTATTGAGGAGATGGATCGTATTGCTAGTGAAGTGTTAGACGACACCTTTAGAACAGCATTAGAAGGAGAATCTCGCAACTTTAGAGAAAGCTCTTCGAGCTTGATGTTTGCGTTTCTGTTAGCACTTGTACTTATCTTTTTAATTCTTGCGGCACAGTTCGAGAGTTTTAAAGACCCTTTTGTAGTAATGTTTACAGTTCCACTAGCTGTTACCGGAGCACTCTTTTTTATGTGGCTCTTTGGTGTAACCATGAATATATATAGCCAAATTGGTATTATCATGCTCATAGGGTTGGTTGCCAAAAATGGTATTCTTATTGTTGAGTTTGCCAATCAGCGCCAAGAGAATGGCCTCGATAAGTTAGAAGCAATACAAGGAGCAGCCGTTCAGCGTTTACGCCCAATTCTTATGACAAGTATCTCCACTATGTTAGGCCTACTTCCATTGGCTCTAGCTACTGGCGAAGGTGCTAATGGTCGTATTGCCATGGGTGTTGCAGTTATTGGCGGATTGCTTATTTCTACTTTACTTACACTGTTTGTTGTACCAGCCATGTATATGTTTATTTCAACACAGAGAGATGTTGAAAAGGCCGACGAACTATCAAATCAAGATTAAAAATGAAGAGAGTTTTAAGTTTTATATTTCTGTTCCTATTATTGTCGTTTTCCTACTCCATTGTTGCACAAGTCATCAATTTAGAGGAGTGTTTGAAAGTTGGTTTGGAACAGAATTTCGATATAAGAATAATGCGCAACGAGCAAACCATTTCAGATAGAAATGTAACTTGGGGCAATGCAGGATTGATGCCTACCATTGATGCTACTACTGGCTATAACTTGAGAAGTGATAATGCCAATCAATCACCTGCCGATGGCTCTGCCGATAATAATATACGCAACAATAATACACAAACACTTAATGCAAGTGTTAATCTTAATTGGACCATCTTCGATGGGTTTAATGCCCAAACAAACTATCAAAAGCTGAAAGAGCTGAGAAGTATGGGAGAGTTGAATACACAGCTTACTGTTGAGTCTTTTATTGCCAATCTTTCAGCCTCATATTATAATTTGGTGCAAGAAACCATGCGACTTCAGAATCTTAAATCTGCCGTTACACTATCGCGCGAACAGTTACGCATTGTTGAGGCAAGATATCAGATAGGATCTTTTTCAAGATTAGATTTACAACAAGCTCGCGTTGATTTCAACTCAGATAGCTCTCGTCTTATTCGTCAATACGAAGTGTTAAATACTTCGCGCATTAAGCTAAACGAGCTAATGGGTATTGATAATGTAGAAACTCCTTTGGTTGCAGCAGATACTACCATTGTTTTAAAACCTATAGAGCCTAAAGAAGTTTTGTGGAACAGTGTTTTGTCATCTAATATATTGTTGCAACTCACACAAAAAGATATTGCATTGAGCCAACTCAATCTCAAAAATATCGAGAGTAGGTACTATCCTTATGTAAGGTTGAATACTGGTTATGGTTTTTCTCATTTCAACTACGATATAGGCTCGTTTGATAAACAGCGTACTTGGGGTCCTAATGTTGGAGTAACTGTTGGAATCAACATCTTTGATGGGTTCAATAAACGCCGCGAGCAAAAAAATGCACAAACTCGCATCCAAAACACAAGACTCGAGAGAGAACAGATGGAGTTGGCTATAAAAAGCGATTTTGCTAATATGTGGCAATCATATCTGAACAACTTAGAGCTTTTTAAACTAGAAAAAGAGAATGTGGAAGTTGCTCGTGAAAATTACGATATTGCAATTGAGCGTTACAAACTAGGAGATCTTTCGGGTATTAGATTGCGTGAAGCACAAAACAGCTTACTCGAGGCTGAAGAGCGTTTGGTAACAGCACAATACAACATTAAAATGAACGAAATAGCCCTTAAACAAATTAGTGGTAAGGTTACAGATTATTTGAAAGCTGAGCTATAAGGTAAAAGAGTGTGCAATGTGAGCTTTACAACTCTTTTTAAAGCACAAATTACATTGCCTTTTGATATATAATGCGCAATAATATAACAGATTATAAGTGTTAATTATAACCGCATAGCAGGTTGCATTCTTTATATTATCAAATAAATTGTTACTTTTGCACATTATACATTATTGTCATTATATATGGAACATAAATTTTTAGGCGTACTAGAGCAGAGCATTCGCAAGAATTGGGAACTACCAGCTCTTACAGATTATCAGGGTGAAACAATCTACTATAAAGATTTTGCAAAGAGTATAGCAAAACTTCATGCTTATTTTAAAGCTGGAGGAGTGGAAAAAGGAGATAAAATAGCTCTTTGTGGAAGAAACTCTTCCAATTGGGCTATAGCTTTCTTCGGAACATTAAGCTATGGTGCAGTAGTAGTAAGTATTTTACACGAATTTGATAAAGGTAGTGTAGAGTATATTGTAGACCACTCCGATGCGAAAGTGTTTTTTGCAGATACGGCTATTTATAATAAAATTAATGGTGAGGCTATATCTCAACTTGAGACAGTTGTATCGCTCGATGATTTTTCTCTTTTATATGGTCAATCAGAAGAGTTGAAAACCTTTTTTGCTAATGAAAAGAACTATTTTAGCAAGCTATTCACAAAAGATTTCACAGCCAACGATATTAATTGGCATAAAGAAGAAGACGACGAACTAGCTATTATCAACTATACATCGGGCACAACAAGTAGTCCCAAAGGGGTAATGATACCTTATCGTAGCGTATGGTCGAACAATAAATTCGCCAACGACAATGTTCCTTTTATTCAAAGTGGCGACGATGTTGTGTGTATGTTGCCTATGGCACATACTTACGGCTTGGCATTCGAGATTATAAAATCTCTTACATTGGGTTGTCATGTTCATTTTCTTGGCAAAGTACCTTCGCCACGCATTATTAAAGAGGAATTTGCCAAATACAGACCAAAGTTAGTACTTTCTGTTCCTTTAATTATGGAGAAAATTGTCACAAGCAATGTTTTTCCTGCAATAGAGAAAGAACCTGTTAAGACTTTGCTTAAAGTCCCAATTGTAAACATATTTGTTCGTAAGAAAATTAAAAAGCAATTAATTGACTTCTTTGGTGGTCAAGTGGGCGAGTTTGTAATTGGGGGTGCTTCATTGAATGCTGAAGTAGAAAAGTTTCTTATGTCTATTCATTTCCCATTTACAGTTGGGTATGGTATGACAGAGACAAGTCCACTTATAGGTTATTGTTCTTGGCAAGAGTTTAGAAGCCAGTCGTGTGGTAAAGTTGTTGATCGTATGGAAGTTAAGATTGACTCTGATAATCCAGCAACCGAAGTGGGTGAAATAATGGTTCGTGGCACGAATGTTATGCTCGGTTATTACAAAAACGAAGAGGCAACAAAAGAGGTTATGATGGATGATGGTTGGATGAAGACAGGCGATCTTGGAGTGATAGATAAAGATGGCTTTATTTACATCAAAGGGCGTAACAAGAATTTGATTTTAAGTGCAGCAGGACAAAATATCTTCCCAGAAGAGATTGAAGAAAAGTTAAACAACCTGCCATGTGTGCAAGAATCGTTAGCAATAGAAGAAGATGGTAAAGTGGTTGCTCTTATCTTTCCAGATGAGGATGCTATGAAAGCAAAAAATATCAAACCCGAAGATTACCAATCATATTTCGAAGGCAAAATAAAAGAGGTAAATGAAAACTTAGCTGCTTATAGCCAAATTAGATCGTTCCGCATTCAAGAAGAGGAGTTTGAGAAAACACCAAAGAGAAGCATTAGACGATTTAAATATATGGAGGGGGGAAGTAAAAGTTAAAAGTGAATAGTTAAAGAGACAGTTTTGTTTGTTACTCGAAGTGAGAAATCTTGTCAACTGTTCTATAATTATTTTACAATATAATATAAAGAGGGTGTCCAATAACGGCATCCTCTTTTTTATTTTTATACCGCTACTTTTTCTAACGTTTTTTCTTTGAAAGATAAATCTCTTGTTTTTTGATTTGAAGAGCTTAAATTGATTCTAAAAAGAGGTGTTTTGGAGTATTTAGAAGGATTTTTTGTAGTCGGAATCGATTGTATGATTTATTGTATTTCATTTGTCCAAATACCGCCTCTGCTTCTATTGGACGCCTGCTTTGTTTTACTGTTAGCTACAAATAATGAATTCATTTGTTATCGCTCCCAAAAAAATGTGGTAGTGCCCTAAAATGTCTATATCAGATTGAGAATAAGGATTTGTTTGCATATACGTTTCATATTTAATGACACGGCAGTTATTCATTTTCAATTAAAAAAACTCCCCCTAACCAACGGTCAGAAGGAGTCTCATATTTAAATTTGAATCGCTATAAGATTACTATACTATTTCACTTCAAAGGTAGTTTTCAACAATAACTCATCTGCTGAAGAGCCACCCACCATTACAATAAATTCACCTGGCTCTACACCCCACTTCATATGCTTGTCGTAAAAAGCAAGCTTATCGGGAGTGATAGTAAATGTAGCAACTTTGCTTTCACCAGGCTCGAGTGATAGGCGAGCAAAATCTTTCAACTCTTTCACAGGGCGTGTTACGCTACTAAATTTGTCGCGCAGGTACAATTGCACAATTTCAACACCACTTCTATTACCTACGTTGGTAACAGTTACAGAAGCCTCTATATTGTCACCATTTTTAATATCCTTAGCCGAAAGTTTTAAATCGCTATACTCATAAGTTGTATAAGATAGTCCATGACCAAAGTGCCAAAGCGGGGTACTTGGCTTCACAGCATAAGGATGGAAGTATTGCGAGGGTTTATGGTTGTATATCATCTGAATCTGACCTACACTTCGTGGAATAGTAATAGCCAACTTAGCAGATGGATTTACCTCTCCATACAATATTTCGGCAACAGCCTGACCACCATACATGCCCGGAGCCCACGCTTCAACAATAGCAGGCAGGTTTTCTTCAGCCCACTCAACGCCCAAAGGACGACCATTCACAAGAATCAAAATAGTTGGCTTTCCTGATGCAAAAACTTTCTCTATCAACTCATTTTGTAATCCCACAAGATTAAGGTCCGAGCGGTCAGTATCTTCACCATCTGTACGTTCTTTCCAACGAAATCGCATCATATATTCACCAGCCACAACAATATTCAAATCGGCACGCTTAGCTTTAGCAGCAGCTTCAGCCACTTTTGCAGGGTCCATATTACGAGGATCCCAACCTTGATCTACAAACTCAAAATTTGTTTCATGCGCAACTTGTTGCAATCCCTCAAGAATAGTAATTACATTTTCCTCCTCTTGTACAGCGCTCCAATCTCCCAATATATTCATATCGTCTGCATTGATGCCTGTTACCATAACATTCTTATATTTCTTTTCATCCAACGGAAGCACGCCATCATTTTTAAGCAGCACAATACCATTTCTTGCAGCTTCCAATGCCAATTGGCGGTGGTCATCTTGCAAACGAATCTTCATGGTTTCATCTTCATCGGCATAGGGCTGTTCGAATAGTCCAAGACGGAACTTCATCTCCAAAATGCGTCGCACCGACTCATCGATACGCGACTCTGGTATACGACCCTCATTAACTAATTCAACCACCATTTCGTTCCAATGTATGCCATGCATGTGCATGTCCATACCTGCCATAATAGATTGATAGAAAGCTTCTTTTAGGTTGTCGGCCGTAGCATGTAGATCATATATATGCTCAATATCCATCCAATCGCTTACCACAAAACCTTCAAAACCCCACTCATCGCGCAGAACATCTTGCATCAACCATTCGTTGCTGTGGCAAGGAATACCGTTCAACTCATTGTGAGCAGTCATCAGCGACATAGCTCCAGCCTCAACACCCGCCTTAAAAGGAGGGAAGAAAACTTCACGCAACGTTCGTTCCGACAAATCAGTTGGTGAGCCATTTGTACCATTAACTGGTTGGCTACCCCCCACAAAATGTTTTATACATGCCAATACATTCTCATTACTATTTAAGTCGCCTTGATAACCTTTTACAGATTCCACACCTAACACCGTTGCCAGATAAGGATCTTCGCCAAACGTTTCGCCAACTCTACCCCAGCGAGCATCGCGTGCAATCTCAATGTTAGGGTTAAATGTCCAATGCATATTCATGGCGCGCATCTCTTTGGCAGTTTGTTGCGCAATTTTGTAAGCCATCTCGCTGTCGAATGAGCAAGCCAAGTTAATATTGGTAGGATATACTGTATTATCAGGAGCATTGGCATTTCCGTGAATAGCATCTATACCAAAAATAATTGGTATCTGAAGACGACTCTTCATAGCCAACGATTGCAGATAGTTGGCCTCTTCCAATGTCAATACATGCAGAAAAGAACCAATCAATCCCTCTTCCGTCCATTTTCTTATATCATTAGTAGATATACCTGGATAGAAAGCATTGGCAGTATTATTACTCAATTCTTCTTCAGTTAGCGAAGCTTCGGCATCTTCAATATGCTCAAGGCCAACAAACTGATTCATTTGGCCCACTTTCTCTTCAAGCGTCATGCGCCCAAGCAAATCTACAACTCTATCTCTATCCGATGCTGAAGGGTCTTTGTACACCTCTTTGTCATTGTTGTTACAACTAAATAATGAGATTGTCATTAATTGTATATGTTCTGCTTTTTATGTTTACATCAATTATAGCATCACAATATTATACAATTAAAAATCAGCCCTGTGCGAAAAAGATTGGCTTTTAATACAACAGGGCTGAATTATATATAGTTTTATTGTTAAGCTGTTAAGATATACTCAACAGAAATAAAACTGTATGAATTTACAAATTCTAATTGTTAGAAACAAACACCCAGAAATAAGCAGTTCCCCAAGCACCCGTACCTGCGGGTGCATAAGACAATACAAGGCGGTTCTCCGTTAGTTCAAGTATGTCGAATGTATTCACAGGAATACTTCCTTCGTCAGGAGATATACCACAAAGAATTGTAGTTCCTACAGTTTTAAACTGTCCTATTGCCCATAATGCATCTCCGGCAAGTTTTTGTTTACTCATATCAAATGAGAATGAACCTGTTTCTGAAGTTCCATCGTTGCGGTTCTTTATTATAGATGCTCCGTTTATCGAGAATACCATACTTGTATTAGGTCCTTCACCTTCAACTTGCCCCTCTAGTCCTTCTTGATCAACTATCCACCATGCAGGCCCAGAACTAGCAAGGTATCCACCATTACCCCAAGGAGCGGTTTCGGCCCATACCCATTCTTTCTCTCCATCACCACATAATAAGCCCCACTCTTCGGGTACAGGGAATGTGAGTTCTTCAACATTCACTGTCAATGTTTTAGTAATTGTAGTCCCGTCAGGATTTAAGCCTGTGAAAATGATATCATTATCACCAGTAATCACTAATAGAACGGTGTCAGTCATTTTTTGTGAAACACCTACTCCGTAGTTCCAGCTCGACATTACTGGACTGTGGTTTTCCATCACAACCTTGTTAGATCTTTTTCCATCAACCACTACTGGTGTGGCAGATATGTTTAATTGCTCAGCAGTAATGGGTTTGCCCATATCCAACCTGTTCTCTACTGGTTCGCATGCTACGAAAAGTACCATCAACAGCATCGAAATACATATAATTGTTTTATTCATGTTGTTTTACATTTTAATAAATTTGAAAATAAGAGCGTTTACCAACCTGTAAATTCAGCGTCTGCTGTATTCCATCCTTTGTTTTGGATGAGAACCCCATCCGAAAGATCAACCTGAGTTTGAGGAATAGGCCAAAATCCTCCAGTGGCTTCATATCTAGCTTTATAACCTCCACCAAAACCTTTCATTACGGCGTCAATACCACGGTTTTTGATAGATACTCCTTCTTGTTTAGCCAATTGTTTAGCAGCATCACCCCATCTCATAAGGTCGGCGTAGCGTAGCCCTTCGAAAGCCAATTCCCAACGACGTTCTTTTTTAAGCGCATCAAGAGAATAACTA
>CAJDVE010000095.1_pt1 | contig 14353 bp, 12 predicted proteins | sample 7391271 | NCBI WGS metagenome assembly CAJDVE01 (sample SAMEA7055701, study PRJEB34461) | soil metagenome | biome: terrestrial ecosystem; feature: Peninsula; material: soil | place: Antarctica | collected 2016
GTTGAAGCATCTGTTTGTTCCTACTATATTCACAAATGATATCATTTTGATGCAACGATTGTTTTGTGTTTATAGAGATCTTTAATGTTAAGTTTAATAATAGATGAGCTATAGGTACTTATCGATAAAAACAAGGGTATTTATTGCCAAACCTATATCCAATACCCAGCATCAGATAGTTGGGCTCTCTAAAATCTTGTAGGTTGTAGCCAATATGGATAAATGAACTGCGTGTGATTTCTATTTTAAGGGCTAGTATCTGATAGAGTCCTTTTAGGTCGCCACCACCATGTAGTATGTTTTTGCCTATACCCAAACCAACAGTAAAGTATGGCATTACGTACTCGCCACGTGCCGAGAGTCCCAATGCTAATTGTTTTTTAATGCCAGGTTTATAGAAGGTATATCCGGGGTCTTCACCACCCATCGATACAATATAGTCTTCGGTATATACATTGGCGCTGCTGTCATATACACCATCAAGCGAGTTCATATTGTACATAGGGTTTATATTAAAACCAAATACACGATAGGTATCGGGCGATGCCAGTGCGTAATCGTTATACATTAAACCCTTTCTCCGCCACGAACCAAAGAGTACAACATCGGTGCTAATGTGTTTAGGAAATTTATTTATAAGTAGGGGGGTGTGTGCAAAGCTTTGCGATAGTTTTTGGTTTTGCCCATCGAGGTTATAAACCAACCCTACCTTTGCATCAATAGCATTCAACCCCGCATTTGGGAATTTTGTATTGCCGTTAGAAAAATGGGTGAGTGTAACGCCAGCTATAAGGTCAAATTGAGTAGAGAGTTGCTGCTTAAAGTAAAAGTTGGCATTCATATAGGCGTTCAATTTTGACCCTATCATTCCATTGTGAGGATTGTTTTCTTTGTTATATGGTTTCCATCCAGCCGATAGCCCAAAATTCCACTCATAATTGAGCGATAAATTCGGTGAAAGGTTTGCAATAGTTGCTCCCTGAAAAAGATAGAGCGCAATGGGTGTGCCTATTTCAGCAGCGTTGTCTATGCTGTAGTGCGATAGCCCGATACCCTGGTACACTCCGCGATAAATTTTATTTACATAGGAGTGGGGTTGAAACTTGAATGAATACTTGAGGTGTGTAGAGTAGAGATACTTAATTGGTTCACCATCTTTGTTCTCTCCTTTCAAAAAAGGATTGATGCGGAATATATAACCTGGTCGTGCCTCTATACCTAGCTGATAACTGTAGGGCCGTGAATTAAACGCAGAGTCTGTTGAGTTTTGACTTATTGTATTTGTAAAAAACAGCATAGATAAACAGAACAACAACAATGTTCTTCTGCTTATCTGCTTGTAATTCTTAAGGTTGTGCTTAGTTTTTATATGTGTGGAGTGCCACTTTGTCATCTCTTCTGTTTTAAAACAGATCAATTACATTCTGTCTGGCACATCAATTCCTAATAGCAGCATACCTTTTTTGATGGTAAGCGCCACATTTTTAGATAACATCAAGCGGAAAGCTTTTAGCTGCTCGTTTTCTTCCCTTAATATAGAGAAATCGTGATAGAATTGATTGTACTCTTTCACCAATTCGTATATATAGTTGGCAACAAGCGAAACATTATATTCTTCGGCAGCTTGTGCAATTACTCCTGTAAAGTCGGCTAACATTTGCACCATGCCTTCCTCTTTTTCCGATAAAATACCGATTGTATGCGTGCATGAGTGTATTGTATGAAAGGGCCTGTATTACCATTAAAGTCGATAGACTCTTCGGGGTTGAAGGTCATGTTTCTGCGTGGATCAACTTTCAGAATAAAATATTTAAGCGCTCCCAATCCTACCATACGCGACACCTCTTCGGCCTCTTCTGGTGTGTAGCCATCTAGTTTACCCAGTTCATTGGAGGTCTCACGTGCTGTCTCTATCATCTCTGCCATCAAATCGTCGGCATCAACTACAGTTCCTTCGCGCGACTTCATTTTTCCATCGGGAAGTTCTACCATTCCATATGAGAAATGCACTAAACCTTTACCAAACTCATAGCCCAACTTGTCGAGGATAATGGAAAGCACTTTAAAGTGGTGCTCTTGTTCATTGCCCACCACATATATCATGGTGTTGATAGGGTAGTCGTCGAAACGAAGTTTGGCTGTGCCAATATCTTGTGTCATATACACCGATGTACCATCGGCACGTAGTAACAGTTTGTTGTCTATCTTTTCTTCAGAAAGATCGGCCCATATTGAGTTGTCTTCTTTTTTATAAAACACACCATCTTCTAATGCCTTTAGCACCCTTTCCCTTCCTACTAGGTAGGTATCCGATTCGTAATATATCTTGTCGAACGATACACCCATCTCTTTATAGGTTTCGTCGAAGCCTTTATACACCCATTTGTTCATTGTTTTCCAGAGGTTCACAGTGTCAGCATCATTATCTTCCCATCTCAACAACATCTCGCGTGCTTGTGCCATCAAGGGCGATTGTGCTTCGGCCTCATCTTTCGATAAGCCTTTGGCTTGCATTTCGGCCTGCTCAGCTTTATATTTTTGATCAAAGAGCACATAGTAGTCGCCAATCAGGTGGTCGCCTTTTTTGCCAGATGATTCGGGAGTTTCGTTGTTGCCCCATTTTTGCCAAGCCAACATCGATTTACAGATATGAATACCCCTATCATTTACAATATTGGTTTTCACCACACGTTTACCGTTTGCTTTTAATATTTCGCATAGCGAATGTCCCAACAGGTTGTTGCGCACATGTCCCAAATGCAAAGGCTTGTTGGTATTGGGCGATGAGTATTCCACCATATAAAGTGGAGCATCATCTGCGGGTGTTTCAATACCATATGAAGGATTGCTATTTATCTCCCTGTATCCTCAGGCTTTTTCCTCGATATCTTTAATAGAGGAAAAGTAACAAGGGTGTAATGTCCAGCAAATTCCTTTTTTGTTTTTTGCAGTGTAATTTGAGCCGGGCTCACTTCTGCATCATATAATTGAGCAATTACTTTAATAACGGCTAGTTGTAAATCTTTTTCTATGTTCATTGTTTTGGTCTGTTATAAGATATAGAGATGCAAAAGTATAAAAAAATGAGCAGACTTCATCATTTACAGTGTATAAGAAACCGAAAAGAGGGGTTTAAGGTGTAAGGCTATGAGTGTTGATATAATTTTAGCACAATAATATTCAGTATGCTGTACTGCACATGTGTAGTAAATCATTAATGGCCAACAAATCGATGGGCCATTAATGATTCATATTTGTAGACATTCATTACTTCTCAGTTGAATTGTAAAAGCTCATTACTTTATGGTCCAACCAATTGTAGAAATCATCAATATCTGAAGCAGAAGGAGCTTTGCCCGCCCATTTAGATAGCAGCTCGTCAGTTTTGTTGAATATCTCTTTTTCAACGGGTTCTATACGTTGAAGAATTCCTGTGTTGTGTTGATTGATTAGTTCGTCGAACTTCAGGTAGTGATAACCATCGGAACGTGTGAGAGGGTAACATTTTCCTTTCAACTCCAAAGCCATTTCGTTGAGTGGACTATTCTGTAATTCTGCATTGTAGGCAAGTAGGGTAGGGAAGTTTTTACCACCTTCTACCCACATAGGTAGCGAGATTGTAGTATGGGGAAACCCTACTTGTGTCCAAATAGTGGTCAGTGCAGGAGATTCGCCTGGTTTTACACCCTCTACAACTATTGCCGATGATGTACCGTGGCGGGTAATTAAATCGTCGGATGATATAAAAGAGCTTTCATTTTCTCCATTTTCAAATTTCACTCTGTAGTTCACATCAAATACCGGATGATAGGTGCAACGAGAAAAGCGTTGTAGTACTGTTCTATAGTCTAATTTATTGTTCTCTAGTGCTTTTGCAAAAACTTTCTCTGCTGTCTCTCTTCTTATGAATCCGAAGCCTACGTCAGGTGTGCCTGTTTCTGAAAAGTTGGTGCGAATAACATATCCGTTGGGTGCAACACTTTCGTCGTTTGCATCAAATTTTGTCCATGTCCAATTGTTTACTTCATAAAAGGCAGCCCCACCATTAGCATCTATAACACCATAGTGAGAGGCTTGTCCGCTTGGCTTGGGGTAGTTGTTGAGCAATGCTTCAAATTCTTCAAGCGAGGCGCATGTTTGCAAAGCAAGCTTCATAAAAACTCCTTCTTGGTCTTTCAGCTCGGTAGTGTCGTTTTCATTCACGTTGAACGAGGCACTATTCATTATTGCAAACCCTACACTGTTGGAGCCTCCCCACACATGTTCGCCAAGGGTGTCGTCGGAGTTTACTAGTCCTAGATAGGTGTAAGCGCCATCGTCGAAATAGCGCATGGCATTTTTAAGGTTGTCGGTGTCTCTTAGTTTCCAAATCAGGCTTTTGCCATTGGCACTGTTCTTGGCTGCAATTACTGCAGTGGTGCATGCTGTAGAGGGCGTAAATAGCCCATACATAAGGAAAAGGGTAGCAAGTAAAAGGTGTTTTGTCTTCATAGATAGAGTGTATTTGTAATTCGGTTTTTGATTCTTCTTTTACAAAAGTAAGAATTATATGGATATAAAAAAACTGTCATCTTTAATTATTCAAGAGACAGTTTTGCTTGTTCAACTTACAAAACACAGCCGTGTTTTGTATGCCTACAAATTTACGATAGTTCAACATAAAAGTCTCTTCCATCTTTTTCAATAGTTACTTTTCCTTCTTTAGCTAGCCAGCCAAGAGCAGCAAATGTATCTCTCTCTGTAACCTTAATAGCATTTCTTAGGTCTCTTACATTCATACGACCTTTTTCATCTAGCTTTGTCCACACTTTACCAGCGTCAATTCCAATCTTTTCTACCATAATGTTTCTATTTGTTAATAAATTAAGATGCAAAAATAGCTAAATAAATTGATTTGAGCAAAAAAATGTTTTACTCAACTTATTAGCAACTTGATTATTGTGTGGTTTTTGGGGTTTGATTTAGTTCTTTAAGTAGCTCTGAAACCTGTTCTATCAATGAGGCTTGATGGTCGTTGAATATAACATATTCCGACATTCCAATTTTTTTGGTTTCAGGCATTTGGTGGTCTATGCGGTTTTTAACCATCTCAGGCGACACATTGTCGCGCTTGCTCACTCGTTCTACTCTTACCTCTAGCGGTGAGTATACTGTTACTACCTTGTCTAAGTATTTATGGAAATTAGATTCAAATAATATTGCTGCTTCAAGTGCGACAATTGGGTAACTAGCGTGTTGTTCGCACCAATTGGTAAAGTGTTTTAGCACTTCGGGATGAATAATAGCGTTGGCAAGCTTTAGTTTTTCGGCATCGTTGAAAATGATATGCGCAAACTTTTTCTTGTCTAATTGATTGTTGATGTATAAATCTTCTCCAAAATGTTTCTTCAACTCTTCTCTAATAATTGGAGAGTCGTTGTTGAGCTTTTTTGTCTCATCATCGGCATTGTATACAGGCACTCCGTGTAGTTTTAAAAGTTTTGCCACAGTAGATTTCCCACTACCTATTCCGCCTGTTATGCCTATTTTTACCATATCGCTAACTGCTTATTTATATTCAAACAAAAACTCTACCACCTCGGGAGATATCTTTGGATTGAGTATGGATGAGGGGTATTTTGAGAGTTTCAACTCCACTTGGTCACCTTCTGTTTCTCTTAAGCTGTTGTAGTCCATCACAATTTCGAAATCGTCCGACGAAATCTTTTTATAATTGTCGATTGTAACCAAAAAAGTAATTTTGGCTCTAGCAGGGAAGAATTTTACATCTAACGTCTTAGGGCTGTTCTTTGAAAGTATGGGTATCTCGAATTCGCGTTCGGTAAACTCATATATAGGTATATATATGTCTACCACATTTGGCTCAAACATAACCCCATCTATTGGTTTTAGTTTTGCAGGAAGTTGAGAGGTTGCTTTTAAATTTTCGAACACAGTATATTCCGTAGAAACTTGCGTTATACTTTGCACTTGTTCTTTAGTTCCAAGAATTTTTACCTCGTTGGGAATAATCGATATAGAATCTACAACTAAATGTCTTGCACTGGTTCTCTTTTCTCCGTCGAAGACAACAGGAACTATCTTGCTGTATAGCTTAGATGTTTTAATAGGTATACTTGCGGGTAAATATCCTATTATATCAGTACTCGAAAATAGCTTTGTATGAATAAGTTGTTTTAAATCGTTGCCCTGTAATTTTACTTTATTGTTTCCTTGTGCATCAACTACATCAATATGCAAAGAGTCACGTTTGCTAAACAGATACCTAAAGAGCTCCTTACCATGGTCTCTTATTCTAAGGTCTATGTGGCTTGGAACTTCCTCAACAAAAACCTCGTCTTTTGGCATATTTACATACTTTATTGGTATGCGATGACTTCCGTCGGTAGTGCGCTCAAAAAAGAGGAACATCCAAAATATAAAAGCTAAAATTAGAAACAAGAAAAAAGGGAGTACCTTACCCCAATCAACTTTTGTGAAAGTTGTTTTGAGCTTATCCCACGAGTTATTGATATTGCTTTTTAGGGACATGATTTCTTGCTTCTAATTTTTAATATGTTGAGAATATAGGTAATAATCCGTTTCTCTGTAGTAGGGAGTGGGACATTACTTAGTTAATATGTTAGTGAAAATAGTGTAAACTATGCTTTCTCTTTCATAAAGATTAGTTGCCTACATCAGTTACAGATGCAAACACAGATGCTTTGTCTACTTTAATAGTAACACCATTTGAAACTTCTAGAAGGAAATAGGTCTCTTTTACCTCTTTTATTCTACCATGTATGCCACCAGCAGTTACCACTTTATCACCATTTTGCATGGCTTCGCGCGCCTTCATAATTGCTTTTTGTTTCTTTTGCTGTGGACGAATCATAAAGAAGTAGAATATGGCAATGATAACCACCATAAAAATCAGAGAGCTTCCCATTTGTCCGCCTGCTTGTAATAAAATATTCATAATTGTAATTTATTAAATTGTTTAGTAATTCGGTTTTTTTTGATTTAGTTTTTGAAAATAGTTTTATCTTTTTTCATTTCTGTTACAATGGCATCCAACACACCATTTATAAAGGTGCTACTCTTGGGTGTGCTATACGATTTTGCAAGGTCGATATACTCGTTGAGCGTAACCCTAATGGGTATGTTCTCAAACTTATACAATTCGGCCACTGCCACTTGCATTATTACAACATCCATAAAGGCAATTCGTTCGAAATCCCAATTGTCTGCATTTTTCGCAATCATTTCGCGGTACTTTTGACCATTGGCCAAAGTTTCGCGCAGCAATGTTGTTGCATAATCTCTGTCTTCGTCATCGTTAAACATTGGCAGTAGTATAAAATCTTCGCCAGCTGTTTTGTTGAACTGCTTTATTGTTTTTAGAACAAAAGATTGAACTATCTCTATATCGTCGTTCCAAAAAATGCTTTCGTCTTCCAATATATCATCCAACTCTTCGTTTCTGTGAATAAAAGTTCTAAAGCTTTTTCTCCAAAACTCTTTATCGTCGTTGTATGTTGGCTTTGCTAGTTCAGCATACTCTTTGTAGGTGTCAGACTCTATTATTTTATCTAATATGCCTCTTGCAAAGTTTTGATTCAATTCCCACGACATTGGTCTGTTTGCAGTGTAGCTAACAAACATAGAGTTGTTGCGAAGTTGACTAATAAACTGATTGTTTATTATATGCATATTCGGATTCAAATCTTCGTGTGTAGGTAAGAATTTATTTTTCTTTGTATTCACACGTTCTTCGTGTAAATCGGTTATCTCTATCATCAACTGTAAAAGATAATAATAGAGGTCGTAAGATTTCTGCAATCCTAAGAGTAACTCTCTTTCTACTTGGTTTAAATCTTTATCTCGGTTTTGATACCAAGCATACACAATTTGGATAACCCTTATACGGATTAGTATTCTATTGATCATTTTGTAGTTTTCGTTGTTTGTTTATTTTACAAAAATAGCTATTTATTTCTTTTTAATTGAACGAATCACAGATTAATTGGTTTTTCTTTGGATGTGTGAATAATGTTTGTCTTTATCTAGTACCTGTACTTATACTAGAATTATAAAAGTATGTAAAACGGCTAATAATTATTTAGAGAAGATGTTATTTGTCACTAATCTGCACCTTCATCACCTTTATGAAACATCCAAAATCAATTGAAAGTATGTTCTATTATTGGATGCATCAGTTGTTTTAAAAGCAATATCTCTTGCTGTATACCTACAATAATCACTTTTCGAATAAATAACTACTGTTGTAGGATGCAATTCATAGTTTCATCAAGATCGTTCTATAATTGTAGGGTTCAGTTGCTATGTCTAAATAGAAATAGCTACTATTGTAGGGCTCAATTCCTAACTTCTAATAGAAATAACTACTATTGTAGGGCTCAATCCCTAACTTTCAAAAGAAATAACTCTAATTGTAGGGCTCAATTTCTAACTTTTGGAGTTGATTTTTGAATTGTAGGGCTCAACCCATAGCTAAAAAGCAAAAAAACACGATTGTAGGGCTCAATTTGCAGCTTTTTAAAATAAATCTCTGATTGTAGGGTTCAATTCATAGCTATATTTCATGAAATTAGGATTGTAGGGCTCAATTCATAGATAAAAAACATGAAAACTACTATTGTAGGGCTCAATTCGTAGGTATTTAAAGTAAATGTCTGATTGTAGGGCTCAATTTGTACGAATCTAGGGGTGTAATAGTAAAATAAACAAGCTGTCTTCTCAACATTTGAAATGCATTTCATGATATAGATCATTGATATGGAGAGGTATATATGGGGTAAAGCCAATATTCACATAAAAGTTTAACCTTGTTAGTGGCGTTTCTAAATGAAGCATCTTTCTAGTGTGTAGATATTGATTTTAATACATGATGTATATATTTGCTAAATTTGCATTTATTCAATATAAGTGAATGTAATGTGGAGTGATAGTTAAATAAAAACCATGAGCCAATGATGATTTGCTATATTTTTAGGGTAATAATTTATTTTACAGTGTTGATAGCTTAAAGAACAGTATATTGCGAAAATATAGTGATTGCTGTTAGGTCTTCAGTTTAACATTATGATTTAATATCTGATGTGTAAAGCTGTTCTAAGGCAAGATAATAGGGTGAAAATTGCACTATTTGTCTAGTAGTTATTTATTGAAATGTTAGCACAAGCAGATTGTTAAGGATTGTATAGAGATATCGTCAGAGGGTTTTAGGTTTAAATTAATACTAACAAACACTTTTTGAAATCCCAACAACTAAATTTGCGTCATTGATAGGTTCATGAAAAAAGAACCGAAAGAGATTGAGAGTATAAAATATTTGCGTTTAACTAATAAGAAAGGAGTTTGCTTATGATTGTATAGTATTGTGATAGAATAGAAACAGAGGTTTTAATAGATCACCCGCTGCAACAAAAGCTACACAAAGTAGTTGGTAGTTGAAAAAAAGTGCTCTGAAATTAATTTTAAAAACAATAGATATGCGTAAAAAAATAATTAGCGTACCTTTTTCCAGGCTTCTAAAGCTTGAAGTTCAAGATATGGCTCTTGAGGTTATTAGAATTCTTGAAAAACATGACCCAGAGGAGCTTCAGTTGAAGCCAATGTATGAGCTACTGCTAGGAGAGAAGCCAAAGATTGACGCGCTTGAGGTTCCGTACAGAAAGCATCGAGCTAGTAAAAAACTTGACAAGCTACGCAAACAGCGCAACGTGCATGTAAGCGCAATAAAGTTTGAAACAAGAAAGGTAGTTGCTCTTGACGATACTGGCTATGATGATACTGTGCTGCTATTACAAAGCGAGATTGAACGTTTTCTAGACGATTTTTATGATAGCGAAAACGAAAGGGTGATGCATAGAAAGCTCAATCAGTTTTTCGAGAAAATAGATAATAATGAAGCTTTGGCCGAGGCAATGGAAACCTTAGGGTTTATTCCTCTGCTCAACAATCTGAAGCTAAATATTGCTGATGTTATTAATCTCTTGAATATAAGGTCGGGTGATATATCTACTAGGGGTAATACAAAAACTGTCAGCCTTAGGAATAGTGTTGTAGGCATTGTTAAAGACGCGCTTGACGACATACGTTTAGCACAGCTGAAAAACTCAGAGTTAGACTATAATCCTTTAATTAATGAGTTGAATGACAAGTTAAAACATTATGACTATCTTATTAATGTTCGCAAGCGAGTTAATGAACGCAAAGCGGAAGAACGCAAAGCAACCGAATCTGGCGCACTAACAACTGAAGCTACTTCTATGGAAGTACAAACTACAGTTGAAGATGCAGACAATGGCTACCACCAATCGCAGGTGTATGCAACTTCTATTAAGAAGATGGATAACCTGAAGGCAGGTCCAACAAGTTTTATTGAGTCGGGTAACGGTTCTTTGGAAAGCGAAGAACAAAAAAAAGCTGTTGCTTCTAGTTGGGGAACTAAACAACAGCCTTCTGATAGTGACAAAGCTTAATGTAATTTATATGCATTGAGCATTATAATCTTAAAAAGCCTCGATATATGCTATCGGGGCTTTTTTTGTGCCCAATAGCAATATTTTTTTGGTGATAAACACCTTATATTTCAATGTATCTGTGTGGAGTATACCTGTATGATTCCTTTACTGGTTCTGGAGGATTTCTTATCCACTGCGCAAATCTAAGGTTTTTGTGAAGTGTAACCAAAAATATTTGGTTAAATATCTGCCATAAGCAAAGAAATAGTTTGCGAAAGACAAAGAAACAACGATTTATAATTAATGGATTAATGGTTAATTATCAATGATTAATGGACATTAAAACAAAGTTGGAGCTGACGCAGGTCTTGTAACCTATGTTACATTCTATATAAATCGTCTAGTAATCATAGATAGAAAAATGAATAAATTAATGGTTAGTGCGGGTGTTGCATGCAGTTTTTATAATTAAATTATGCTGCTCTCAACTGCGTTTCGATTGATGCAAATGTTTTATTAGTGAAGTGTTTTTTATCTCATATGTCTTTAAAACTATTACAATTCTGAAACGTTTGCTTGTTACTTATTACTAGATTGAAGATACTGCTGAAAGAGCTTGTAAGTTAAGCGCAATTCTAGAATGATCGTTTTTCATTTGTAGTTGATATAGTAGGGATAGATTAAGTGCCAGATAAGGCAGAACATATTTACAGTGTGATTTATGTAATGAATCTATCTATTCTTTTAATAAAATAGTAGTAACTTCGTCACCTCAAGATAAACAGTAAAAAGAATATATATATGGAGCAATTTATATCAGACTTATCACATCACTTTGCAGTGCCCTTTACAAATCCTGTGCTTGTTTTTGCATTGCTTTTGTTTATAGTGCTTGTTTCGCCAATATTGCTCAAGCGGCTCAATGTGCCCAGCATTATTGGTTTGATTCTTGCAGGTGTTTTAATTGGGCCACATGGGCTCAACTTTATACAGAATGGCGAGGCAATCAACATGTTCTCTACTATTGGTCTTCTTTATATTATGTTTATTGTGGGGCTCGAACTAGATTTGAAGGAGTTTAAGGTCAATCAAAACAAAAGTGTGGTGTTTGGTATATTTACATTTATCATACCTTTTGCTATTGGATTTCCTGTGTGTAGATACTTGCTCGATCTTAATGTGTATGCAAGCATCCTTACAGCTAGTATGTTTTCTACACACACGTTGGTTACCTATCCAATTGTAAGTCGTATGGGTGTGTCTAAGAATCAAGCTGTAGCCATTACAGTGGGCGGAACAATATTGACCGACACGGCTGTACTTATTATATTGGCAATTGTTATTAATAGCAGTGAGGGTGCATTTGAGTTTCAATTCTTATTAAAACTGCTTGTCTCTCTGATTATTTTTTCTGGCATTGTTTTCTTTGTTATTCCCATTATAGCTAAATGGTTTTTTCAGAAGATGGAAAGCGAAAAGTATTCGCACTATATTTTTGTAGTCTTTATTGTTTTCTTAGCAGGGTTTTTAGCCGAGATTGGTGGAATAGAACCTATTATTGGAGCATTTGCTGCTGGTTTGGCGTTAAACAAGTTGATACCGCATAGCTCTGCCCTTATGAATAGAATAGAGTTTATAGGCAATGCCCTGTTTATTCCCATTTTTCTTATCTCTGTGGGGATGCTGGTAGATATATCTGTTATTTTTGATGGTTATCAAGCACTTTATATTGCGTTGGTATTATCTGTAGTTGCTATTGCTGGAAAGTGGTTAGCAGCTTTATTTACCCAAAAGACTTTTAAGTATTCTGTGTCACAGCGTAATATTATATTTGGCCTTAGCTCGTCGCATGCTGCAGCCACTTTGGCTGTTATATTGGTGGGTTTTAAAGCAGGTGTTATTGATGAATATATCTTGAACGGAACTATTATTTTAATTCTTATTACCTGTATTGTTGCTTCGTTTGTAACACAGAAGGCTGCAAAAGAAATTGCCATTGCCGAAGAAGACGAAGATATAATACCTTCGGAATTGGGACACTATGCACAAGAGAAAATATTAGTGCCAATTGCCGACCCATCTAATATTGGTAAGCATATTGAGTTGGCTATGTTGATGAAAGATAGAAAATCGGTCAACTCTATTTCACTCTTAGGGGTAGTACCCAACAATGAGCAGGCCGAAAGCAACATTATTACATTCAAAAAAAGACTGCAAGAACAAGTGTCTGATGCCATTGCTGCCGATATGGAGGTAGATGTAATTGCTACTATCGACCATAATGTGGCAGGTGGCATTGTACGTACTGCTCGTGAAACAATGGCAGATATAGTTATTATAGGCTGGCCGGGTAAAGTGGGTGTGCTTGAGAAGTTGGTTGGCGATAAAGTGGAGCTAATTATCGAGAATGTAGATAAAAATCTATTTATCTGTCACCTAGAGAAGAGTATGATTACCCATAAACGAATTGTTGTAGTGTCTCCTCCTCTTGCCGAGAAAGAACTTGGTTTTGATGTTTGGGTAAATAAGGTAATACAACTTTCTCAAGAGCTTACTTTGCCTGTTTTGCATATCGGTCATCCCGATACGCAAGCTTTCATAGCTAGTCAAGAGAAATTGAAAGCCAACTTCACCTTCAAAGAGTTTACCAATTGGAACAAGCCTCTTTCGTTTGCAAAAGAGATAAGAGACGATGATATATTTATATTTGTTTCTGCCCACCAAGGTTACATTTCTCACCTTCCAGTGTTAGATAATATGGCCACACGCATCGAAAGAAGATTTCCTGATGTGAGCAGAATAGTTATATTCCCTAAACGATACACTGCCGACACGCTGGTAGAGAGCAATGAGTATATATTTGTTAGATAAAGATTTACGCATAAAATAATTTTAGTTATATAACAATGAACGTCAATTTTATAATAAGATATGCATCCATTGCATTGGTTGCTGTAGCGCTTTTTGCGTGTGGCTCGTCAAAAAAAACATTAACACAAACTCCTGAGCTGTATCCCAAACGAGAATTTCGAGGTGTTTGGATTCAAACAGCTTGGCAATCGCGTTACCAACAGATGAATAGTGCTGCTATGAAGCATTACATTGCCGAGATGGTAAGAAAACTAGACGATGTGGGAGTGAACGCCATAATATTTCAGATTCGACCTGAAGCTGATGCTTTTTATAAATCCGACTTAGAACCATGGAGTAGGTTTCTTACTGGCAGGCAAGGTGTAGCTCCCGACGATCCTACGTTTGACCCTCTAGCGTTTATTATTGACGAATGTCACAAACGTGGAATGGAGTTGCATGCTTGGATGAATCCTTATAGGGTGAAATCTAGTATGATGACAGAGTTGGCATCAAATCATCTATATTGGAGTGAACCAGAGCGGTTTTTGGAATATGGCAATCAATTGTTTTTTGACCCAGGATTGCCTGAGAATCGTAGTTTTATCAGCACAGTTGTTCGTGACATTGTGTCGCGCTACAATGTTGATGCTATTCATATGGACGACTATTTTTACCCCTATCCTAAAGATGGCGAACAGTTCCCAGATGATAATAGCTTTAATACTTACGCTGCATCGCAAGGATTTACTGCCAGCCAGCGCGACGATTGGCGCCGCAACAATGTAAATTTGCTTATACAACAAGTAAAACTAACCATTGCAGGTACAAAACCTTGGGTTAGGTTTGGCATTAGCCCATTTGGTATATATAGAAACAAGAGAAGTACTCCTGATGGATCGGGTAGCGAAACAAATGGATTGCAAAACTACGACGACCTGTATGCCGACATAAAACTATGGGTAGAGAAGGGGTGGATAGATTATAATATGCCTCAAATTTACTGGGAAATTGGTCATTCGTTGGCAGATTAT
>CAJDVE010000044.1_pt1 | contig 14109 bp, 16 predicted proteins | sample 7391271 | NCBI WGS metagenome assembly CAJDVE01 (sample SAMEA7055701, study PRJEB34461) | soil metagenome | biome: terrestrial ecosystem; feature: Peninsula; material: soil | place: Antarctica | collected 2016
TGGTATGCATACATCTTGGGAAATCCTCTTGAATCGGCAAAGTGTTGGGCAAACATGATGGCTTTTGCTTCCTCCTCTTTGGTGTAATCGTCCGAGCCGTTTAAGAAACTATTGATCTCTTCGTTGCTCATACCTTGTGCTAATGCCATTTGTGTGTGTTGGTATGAACAAGCAGCGCAACCATTTACTTCAGTAACGGCTAGCTGGAGGCGTTCGACAAATTGTGGATCTACTAGATTGGTTTTTCTGTTTTTAATTAACCGCCTCATTGCTCTTGGAACAAAAACAAAGGAACGATACAGCTCTAAGAGGCTAAACTTACGTTTGAATTCGTTTCTTAAGGTTACTGATGCTGATAGGCTCTCTTTTTTCTTCATATCTTTAAGGTGTTGGATGTGGCTGACTTATCTATTTGTTTCTTAAGGGACTGGCTTGTTGTTAATAAACAAATTGTGATACTATTATGTTTTTCTTTTTGCTGAATATGTTGGATTGGTGAGAGTTATTACACAAAACAGCCTCAAATTGTGATACTATTATGTTTTTCTTTTTGCTGAATATGTTGGATTGGTGAGAGTTATTACACAAAACAGCCTCTCCAAAAGTGGAAAGGCTGTTTTATATATAAAGATTTTTGTTCTTAATTCTTATCTCTTCATTCTTAATTAATCTGACTGCCCGGCATTACTATACTGCTTGGTTCAATCAGCGACAATGTTCCATCAGCATTTTCAGCAGAAAGTATCATACCTTCTGACATGATGCCACGCATCTTGCGTGGTGCAAGATTGGCAATAAAGCAAACTTGCTTGCCAACTAACTCTTCGGGGTTGGGGTAGAATTCTGCAATACCTGATAGGATGGTGCGTTTGCCAATGCCATCGTCTAGTAAGAAACGAAGTAGCTTGTCGGTCTTTGGTACACGCTCGCACTCTACCACTGTTGCTACTCGTAAGTCTAACTTGGTGAAATCGTTAAATTCAATCTCCGATTTCACAGGTTTTGCTTCATACTCTTTCAGTTCGTTTGCCTTTTTAGTATCCATCAATTTTTGCATTTGTTGGTCTATGGCTTCGTCTTCTATTTTCTCGAATAGCAGCTCTGATTTGCCTAATGCATGACCTGCAGAGAGGAGGTTCATGTTGCCCAATTGATCCCATGAGAGTTCATCGATATTCAAAAACTCTTTTATTTTAGCTACCGAGAATGGCAAGAATGGTTCAAACACAATAGCTAAGTTGGCTGTAATTTGCAGCGAAATATTTAGAATGGTAGCCGTGCGGGGCATATCTGTTTTGTAGGTTTTCCAAGGTTCTGTATCGGCCAAGTATTTGTTGCCAATGCGTGCCAAATTCATAGCATCTTTTAGTGCTTCTCTGAATTTGAATTGGTTTAAATGATTCTCTATTGTCTCTTTCAGACTCTTAAAGTTGTTGATTGTCTCTTTATCGTAGTCTGTTAGCTCGCCACACTCGGGAACATTATTGTCGAAATACTTTTGTGTAAGAATTAATGCACGGTTGATAAAGTTGCCCAATATAGCCACCAATTCGTTGTTGTTGCGCGCTTGAAAATCTTTCCAAAGGAAGTCATTGTCCTTTGTTTCGGGAGCATTGGCTGTCAACACATAACGCAACACATCTTGCTTGCCAGGGAAATCTTGTAGGTATTCGTGCAACCATACTGCCCAATTGCGCGAAGTTGATATTTTATCGCCCTCGAGGTTCATAAATTCATTGGCAGGTACATTTTCGGGTAGAATGTATGAGCCTTCGGCTTTCAACATAGCTGGGAAAACAATACAGTGAAATACAATATTGTCTTTACCAATAAAATGAATCATCTTGGTGTCTTCGTCTTTCCACCATTTCTCCCAATCGTTGGGTAGTAACTCTATGGTATTTGATATGTAGCCAATTGGTGCATCAAACCATACATAGAGCACTTTGCCCTCGCCACCTTCTACAGGTACAGGTACACCCCAGTTTAGGTCGCGACTCACAGCGCGTGGTTGCAAGCCAAGGTCGAGCCACGATTTGCACTGTCCGTAAACATTGGGTTTCCACTCTTTATGGTCTTCCAGAATCCATTTACGCAACCAATCCTCATGTTTATCTAAAGGTAAATACCAATGTTTAGTTTTTTTGCGTATTGGTACTGCGCCGCTTAGTGCAGATTTTGGTGCGATAAGATCGGTTGCATTGAGCGATGTGCCACAGTTTTCGCACTGGTCGCCATAGGCATTTTCATCCTTGCAATGAGGGCAAGTACCTGTAATATAACGGTCGGCCAAGAATTGTTGTGCCTCTTCGTCATAATACTGCTCAGTCTCTTGCTCTAAAAACTCTCCTTTGTCATGTAGTGTTTTAAAGAAGTCTGAAGCTGTTTTTTTGTGAATATCAGACGTAGTACGTGAGTAGATATCGAATGTGATACCAAACTCTTCGAACGAGTCTTTAATGAGTGTGTGATAGCGATCTACTATGTCTTGTGGTGTTACACCCTCTTTTCGTGCAGTAATGGTGATAGGTATTCCATGTTCGTCGGAACCTCCTATAAAAAGAGCTTCTTCGCCTTTCAATCTTAGGTAGCGTGCATAGATATCGGCAGGAACATATACTCCTGCAAGATGTCCGATATGAATAGGCCCATTGGCGTAAGGTAGGGCCGAAGTAATGAGTGTGCGTTTGAATTGTTTTGACATAATATTGGTTGCAAATTACAAAGTAGCTACTTTATGTAGCAAACCTGTTTGTATGATTTTATGACTCTAATGAGTTTGTTTTTAATATTTAAGGTGCAAAGATACAAATTTAGCACCATTGTGTAGTAATCTGCTATCTAAAATCTAAAACTAATAAGCTATTTCTTTGTTATAAATAGCAAAGAAATATATAATATGGACTATAAGTTAAAAGGAAAAGTTGCCATTATTGGCGGAGGCAGTAAAGGTTTAGGAAAGGCATCTGCCGTTTCTCTTGCAAAGGAGGGAGTAAATATTGTGCTGTGTGCTCGCAATAAAAAGACATTGGAGAAAACACAGATAGAGATTGAAGCCCTAGGTGTGGAAGTACTCGCTTTGAGTGTGGATATGACTAAGGAGGAAGATAATGTGCGAATTGTAAAAGAGACAGTAGATAGGTTTGGCAGAATTGATATTCTTGTGAACAATTCTGGTGGTCCTACTCCAGGTTCTTTTCGCGATTTCGAGATAGAAGATTTCGACCGAGCTTACAATAGTGTATTGCGCTACAACATCTCTATGATAAAGCTTTGCTTACCTTATATGGAGCAGAGAGAGTGGGGACGAATTATTAATATTGCCTCGGTAAGTGTGAAGGAGCCAATACCTAATATGGTTTTGTCAAACATATTTAGGACTGCTGTAGTAAGTTTTGCCAAAAGTATTAGCAAAGATATAATGGGTAATGGAGTAACCATCAATACTATCTGTCCAGGCTACTTCAGAACAGAAAGAATTACTCAGCTGATGGAAAAGGAGTCTAACGATGCCAATGTGTCTGTCCAAGAGTACGAAGAGGCGGTTATATCTGCATTTCCGCATAAGCGATTTATGAGTCCCGATGAGCTGGGCGATATGGTTGCCTACTTGTGTTCGGCACAAGCACGTTCAATAACTGGTACTACCATACAAATTGATGGAGGGGTTAATAGCAGTTTGCTATAAACTGCTTCGGTTTTATTGCACCTTTCCTTTATTGATGTGTTTGAAGTTTAGCATGAGGGCTTATCTCTTCTTTTCGAAGAATTTCTTCATCAACTCGCCACATTCGTCAGCCATTACACCAAAACCGACTTGTGTTTTAGGGTGCAATACTTTTGTCGAAAAATGTGTGTACCCTCTTTTATTGTCACCAGCTCCATAAACAACACGCTGTAGCTGTGCCCATCCTAATGCGCCTGCACACATGGGGCATGGCTCGACGGTAACATAGAGTGTGCATTCATTTAGGTATTTACCACCCAGTACATTGGCAGCAGCAGTAATGGCTTGCATCTCGGCATGTGCTGTTACATCGTTTAATGTTTCGGTGAGGTTGTGGGCACGGGCTATTATTCTGTTGTTGCATACAACAACTGCTCCAATGGGTACTTCGTCTTTATCGAATGCTTGTTTTGCCTCTGAGAGGGCTTGTTTCATGAAATAGGTATCGTCTAGCATAATTTTATGGTTTGTTTTTGTTGTTTCTTGCAAAAACGCTAAGTCGCAAAGGGGCTCGCTTCATAGTCTTTCTTAATTGTTCTCAAACCTAGTAATTCCATCTTCTAGCTTACATACATTAAAATTTATTAGTAAACAAACTTGCTTGTCGGCAAACTTTAAATATGTATACATTTCTTTGTGATGAACAGGTTCGATAGTTTCAACTGATTTAATTTGCACAATTACTTTATCTGCTACAATTATATCTGCTTTTAGTCCAATGTCTTCCTTAAGGTCTTTATACACTAGGGGAATTGATTTTTGTTGTTCAAAAGCTAATGCTTCTTTTTTAAGTTCAATACACATTGCATTTTCATAAGCTGATGCAAATAGACCTGGCCCTAGAATTTCATGAATTATGTTTGCTTTCTCAACAATTTTTGTTGCAATTTCATTTTCTGTCATAGCGTGTTTGCTTTAAAGTGTTAGATTAATATTTTATTTTAAACATCTATTGATCTCTTCAAATAACAGCCCTTTGCGCCCTTTCGTCATGGCGAGAAATTTCTCCTATGTGAGATGTTTTTTTTATGAGCAGTGTTTCTCTAATAATCTTTCCGAGAACTTCGTCACCTCCGCATCTCATTCTCATTAAACAGTGTAGGGTAATTTTCCTCACAATGTTTCAGTATATGCCCAATCATTAGCCTACGAAACCAACGCGATCGATTTTTTATCTTATTCTTTTTAAGGTAGGAGTCAATTAGTGCAAACTCCTCCTCGCTTACCATAAAATCAATTTTTTTGCTGCGGAGTTGTCGTTTAGAACCATTACATTTTTTATTTTCTCTTTTCATTATTGTTTTAAACAGGCCCTTTGTTATTTGGGCAGTCAGACAGAATTATAGGCAATTTAATTGCAAAAATGAATAGGAAAACCTACTCGCATACAAAAAAACGAAAAATATTCGCTTAAATAAAGTATTCTAGCCTATAATTTGTATTTTTACACTATAAGTAGGCTAAATAACAGATAAAGCTTAAAAATGAAACTATGGCACAACACAATGAACTTGGTATAAAAGGTGAACAAGCGGCTGCTACTTTCATGAAGAGTAAGGGTTATAAGGTATTGAAAAGAAATTGGAGGGCTTATCGTCACGAGATTGATATTGTTGCTGAAGATGAGGAGTATATTATCTTTGTTGAGGTAAAAACTCGTACTTCGCGACAATGGGGAAACCCCGAAGACTTTATTGGTAAATCCAAAATAAGGCGCATAGTAGAGGCTGCCGATTTGTATTTGCAAATTAACGATATTGATAAACCAGCAAGGTTCGATATTATTTCGGCAGTGTGGGATGGTAAAACCTTCGAGATAGAGCATATTGATGATGCTTTTATGTCGCCTGTTTTCTAGAGATATTGGTTTTAAGTGAACCATAAAAGAGTGTCAAATCAATTTAATATGAATATAGAAGAGTTATATGATTACTGCATGGCTATTCCTGGTGTAGAAGCTACCTTTCCGTTTGATGAGGTGACATTGGTGATGAAGTTGATGGGAAAAATGATTGCCTTGATTCCGTTAGATGCTGAAGTGAAATCAATATCGCTTAAATGCGACCCCGATAAAGCAGTTGAGTTGCGACAACAATTTAGTTGTGTGCAAGCTGCTTTTCATATGCATAAGAAGTATTGGAATTCAATTGCATTGTTGGGCGATATGCCCGATGAGGAGATAAAACGGTGGATTCATCACTCTATTGATGAGGTGGTGAAGAAAATGCCCAAGAAAAAACAACAAGAATATTATGGAAAAACCGAAGGGTGATAGATTAATTGTGCGGTTGGACGAAACATTGTCTACCAATGCAGAATTGAAACGATTGCAGATAGAGAATCCTTTACCAGAATTCTCTATGGTGATGACAGAGTTTCAAACAGCAGGAAGAGGTCAAGCTGGCAACTCTTGGTATTCGGGCAAAGGTAGCAATATATTGCTTAGTTTTCTGCTTTACCCACATTGCGTGAAGGCAAAAGATCAATTCATTATAGCGCAGATTGTTTCTTTAGCTATAAAAATAGTGCTCGATAACTTCATGAAAAACGTAACCATTAAATGGCCCAACGATATCTATTGGAACAATAAAAAGATTGCGGGCATACTCATAGAGAATAGTTTAATGGGACAGCACATTGATTATACCATTGTTGGCGTTGGATTGAATGTAAACGAAAAGGAGTTTCCATCAGGCTTACCCAATCCTGTTTCTTTAAGAGAGATAGCAGGAGAAGAGGTTGATAGGGAGATATTGCTTAAATTGTTGCAAATTGAATTTCTAAGACTCTATCACGCGATGGAGCGAGGTGAAATTGCTCAAATAGAACGCAAATATATGCAACACTTGTACCACTCAGATGGTGCGTATTGGTTTGCCGATAAAGACGGACGTTTTAAGGCAACTATCAAAAAAGTATTGCCCTCTGGGCATTTAGTCTTAGCTACTTATCCTAGCAACGAAGAGAGAGTTTATGCTTTCAAAGAAGTTTTTTTTGAAGTAGATGATGAATGAGGTTAACCCGGTTTTGGGTGTTTTTAGACAATAGTTTAAATATAGCACTGCTAACTATTCTATATAATGAACTTTTATTAATATTTTTGTAAAGATTAATTACAACAAAAAAATATTTGTATGGCACAATATAAACGAGTTTTACTGAAATTGAGCGGCGAGTCGCTTATGGGAGACAAACAGTATGGCATTGATGAAAAGAGATTGGGCGAATATGCCCAACAAATAAAAGAGATTGCCGATATGGGTGTAGAAGTAGGCATTGTGATAGGTGGTGGAAATATCTTTCGTGGCTTAAGTGGCGCAGCCAAAGGCTATGATAGGGTGAAGGGCGACCAAATGGGAATGCTTGCCACTGTTATTAATAGCCAAGCATTGAGCTCGGCTCTTTCTGCCATTGGGCAAAAGAATCAGATGTATACAGCTATCAGAATGGAGCCCATTGGAGAGTTTTATACTAAATGGAAAGCAATTGAAACACTGGAAAAGGGTGGCGTAGCTATTATTTCGGGTGGAACAGGCAATCCCTTTTTTACAACCGATACAGCATCGGTATTACGCGCTGTAGAGATTGAGGCTGATGTGTTCTTTAAAGGAACAAGAGTGGATGGTGTTTATACGGCCGATCCCGAAAAGGATAGCTCTGCAACTAAGTTTGATGAGATTTCGTTTGATGAGATATTCAATCGTGGCCTCAAGATAATGGACATGACAGCCACCACTATGTGTAAAGAAAACAACATGCCACTTGTGGTATTTGATATGGACACAATTGGTAATCTGAAGAAAGTAATCATGGGTGAGAATATTGGTACTCGTGTTAATCTGGTTGCCAATACAAAGTAAAGTTAGATTTATAGTTTATATTCTCAATTATATTACCTATTTTTGTTTATATCACATAAAATTATACTCCTATGATAAACATTCAAGTCTTAGAAAATGAAATAGAAGAGAAGATGCAAGCCACGCTTGAGTTTCTCGATGATACATTGTCACGTATTCGTGCGGGTAGAGCTAATGCACGCATTCTTGATGGTGTGATGGTAGAGTATTATGGAACAATGACGCCTCTTACTGGTACAGCTACAGTTTCTACCCCCGATGCAAAATCAATTGTAATACAACCGTGGGAAAAATCAATGCTTAAACCAATTGAAAAAGCCATTATGAACTCTGATGTGGGTATTACTCCCGAAAATAATGGCGAGGTAATACGTTTGGGCATTCCTCCACTTACTGAAGATAGACGTAAGCAGCTTGTGAAGCAAATAAAACAAGAAGCAGAGGATGCTAAAATAAGTATTCGCAACTTCCGTCGCGAGGGAATTGATACAATTAAAAAAGCTGTAAAGGATGGTTTGCCAGAAGATACAGGTAAAAATGCTGAAACCTCTTTCCAAAAGTTGCACGATAAGTACATTAAGCTAATTGATGATACTTTTGATGTAAAAGAAAAAGAAATCCTTACCATTTAGTGAAATAGTAAACAATAAAGTGGAAAGAAGAAGCTTCTTTCCCTTTTTTTATTCGAATGTATGAAAGGATTGGTAATTAAAAATACAGGCAATGTCTATACTGTTCGCACAGAAGATGGCCAAGATATTGAGTGTAGGGCAAAAGGCAATTTCCGTTTAAAAGGAATTCGCAGTACTAGTCCTGTGGTTGTTGGCGACAAAGTGAGGGTTGACTTCAATCCTGATGATGCGTCGTATATAACTGAAATATTTGATCGGAAAAACTATATCATCCGACGTGCTTCTAATTTGTCTAAACTTGTTCATATATTAGCAGCTAATATCGACCAAGCTTTACTGTTTGTAACAGTAAAATCGCCTGTAACAACTACTGTTTTTATCGATCGTTTCTTAGTTTCGGCCGAGGCATACAGGGTTCCTGTTTGTATTGTATTCAATAAGATTGATTTATGCGACGAGGAAGACTTAGAGTATGTAGACGGACTTATAAATTTATACCAAACTATTGGTTACACTTGCTTGAAAGCATCGCTTACTAATAATATTGGTGTACAAGAGCTTAAAGAAACTGTTAAAGATAAAGTGAGTTTATTGGCTGGACACTCTGCGTACCATCAGATGGGTATGCACACAACCACTTTCTCTGAGATGATAGAGATTGAAGGTGGAGGATTTATTATTGATACTCCTGGTATCAAAGGCTTTGGTACTGTTAGTATGACTAGGGAAGAAGTTTCGCACTACTTTCCAGAGATATTTAAATTCTCTCATAAGTGTTTCTATAATAACTGTATGCATCTAAATGAACCAAGATGTGCAGTTACCGAGGCTGTAGAGAAACATTATATAAGTGAAAGTAGATACCATTCTTATCTTAATATTCTTGAAGACATAGAAGAGGGGAAATATCGTTAAATAATTCAATGATATGTACCATATCCTTTTTCGCATAACAGAAGTAGTATATTTAATTACAGTACTTGGTGTTATTGTTGTAATTATTTCTGAAAACAGGAATCCAATTAAAACCATTACATGGATAATGGTGTTGATATTTCTGCCTATAATTGGATTTGTTATATATATTATATTTGGGCAAGACTACACCAAGCGGCGCTTTATGTCGAAGCGTATGTACTCAAAAATTAAGACACGCCCGTTGGCAGAAATCAACTCTGCTGAGTTGATTCACTATCCTTCGAAATATATCGATCTTGTAAAGTTATTGCGCAATTCTAACCAAGCGCATATGTTGCATGGTAGCTCTGTGGAATTTTATATAACTGGGATAGATAAGTTTGATGCGCTGTTTCGCGACATTGATAAAGCTGTTGAGCATATACATCTTGAGTATTATGTTTGGGATGATGATGTGGTAGGCAATATGCTGAAAGACTTGCTAATAAAGAAGTCTGCCGAAGGTGTAAAAATAAGAGTTATTGTAGATGCAGTAGGTTCATGGAGAGTGAAAAATAGTTTCTACGAACAGATGCGTTCGGCCGGTATCGAGGTCGAAGAGTTTATGAAAGTAACATTTCCCATGTTTACATCGCACGTCAACTATCGCAACCATAGAAAAATAGTAGTGATAGATGGTCGGGTAGGATACATAGGCGGAATGAATATAGCCGATAGGTATGTTAATGGTCCATCGTGGGGAAATTGGCGAGACACACACATTCGGATAGAGGGAAAGGGAGTGCAAGGACTTCAATCTGTTTTTCTGATAGATTGGTTTTTGGTGAGCAAATCGCTTATCACTGCGCGTAAATATTTTCCTCCTCTAGAAAATTATGGCGATAATTTTATGCAGATTGTTAGTAGTGGGCCTTATAGTCAAGCACGGGAAATTATGCAAGGGTTTATGCAGGCAATATTTGGTGCTCAATCATATATTTATATTCAAACACCCTATTTTATACCTCCCGAGAGTTTGTCTGATGCGCTTATTGCAGCTTCTGTAAGAGGGGTTGATGTGCGATTGATGGTGCCCAGGAGGTCTGACACACTACTTGTGCAGCTTGCTTCTAGGTCTTATTTTAAAAAGTTGCTGAGAGTTGGGGTGAAAATCTATTTTTATGAACCAGGTTTCCTGCATTCAAAACTGATGGTTATAGACGATTCGTTGACATTGATGGGATCTGCCAATTTTGATGTTCGTAGTTTTGAACAAAACCTTGAGGTAATGGCTTTTATCTATAATGATGCTACAGCAATACGTGGGAGAGAAATTTTTGTGGAAGATCAGAACAACTCTACGGCTATTGTATTGCGTGAGTGGGTAAAACGACCCGTTTGGATGCGTTTCAAAGAGTCGTTTGTTCGTCTGTTTACCCCTTTGTTATAAGCTTGTATATGAAAAGAGTGTTTTTAGTTGGATATATGGGTGTGGGTAAAACTACGATAGGCAAACTATTGAGTAGGGAGTTGGATGTTGAATTTATTGATTTAGACAAATTCATTGAAAGTAGATACCGTAAGACTATACAAGATATTTTTGCTAAAAAAGGGGAAGAGAAATTTAGGATTATAGAAAGAGAAATGTTGCGCGAAATTGCAACCTTTCAAAACGTTTTAATTTCTACTGGAGGTGGCACACCTTGTTTTTACGACAATATGGATGTGATGAACCAGCAGGGCATAACAGTGTATATAAAAGCAACAGTAGAGCAATTGGTGTCGCGATTGCTTGCCTCTAAAAATATCAGACCTATCCTTCAGAACAAAACGCCTCAAGAGTTACAAAGTTTTGTGACAGCTCACTTAGCAGAGCGCGAGGAGTTTTATACAAAAGCAAAGCTAACTTATACAATAGAGCGACTAGTATCTGTGGCTCATGTAAATAAAAGTGTAGCAGCAATAAAAAAAATGTTGCAAGCATACACCAATTAAAAATTGAATTACTTATAAACTATACCACACAATATGATATATCAACCACATAGAACAACATCATTTGTAGTTAGGGAGTTTTTACTCAAAATAAATAAAACCCATTCGGCACTTACAATTGGTATTCCCAAAGAAAACAGTAGTTTCGAAAAGCGTCTTGCGCTCACACCCGAAGCTGTGGCTCTGTTAGTTGACGAAGGACATAAAGTAATTCTTGAGTCAGGAGCAGGTATACCTATTAATTATTCTGATAACTACTATTCAGAATCGGGTGCACATATAGTAGATTCTAAGGCCGAGGTTTTTGAAGCAAGCCTAATTTTAAAGATATCACCACCCACTTTGCAAGAGGTGAGATTGATGCGTCCACGTGCCACAGTATTCTCTTTTTTACAACAACCATTGTTTTCGTCCACAATATTGGAGGCTATGTCAGCCAAAAGAATAAATGCTTTGGCTTACGATTTAGTTTACGACGACTCTGGCTCATCACCTTTTGCTACTGCTATGTCGGAAATAGAAGGTGCATCGGCCATAACACTAGCGGCAGAGCTAATGAGCAATGCTAATGGTGGTAAGGGTATTCTTTTGGGAGGAGTGCCTGGGGTGTCGCCTACCGAAGTGGTAATTATTGGTGCAGATGTTGCTGGTACTATTGCTGCACGGGCAGCAATGGGGTTAGGTGCAATGGTAAAAGTATTTGACAATGATATACATAAACTGCGGCTTATGGAGCAACTTCTAGGTCGTTCGCTTTACACCTCTACATTGCAACCCAATGTGATGAGAAATACTTTTCGTTCTGCCGACCTCTTGATTGGTGCAATGGAGTATATCAACAAACCACATCGCGATAGAATATCCGAAGATTTGATAAGAGAGTTGAAGCAAGGAGCTATTCTTATAGACTTACGTTTGTCACAAGGTGGTTGTTTTGAAACAACTATGGAGGCTTGTATACCTGGTGCACCTACACTTTATAGAATGCACGGGGTACTTCATTTCTGTGAAATGAGCATTAGTTCGCGTGTTGCACGTACTGCCTCTATTGCGTTGAGCAATATTTTTTCGTCGCTATTTATGAGAATGGCAAATGGTGGGGGAGTTATTGGTCTAGCTCAAAGCGATAGGGGCTTCTCTTCGGGCTTCTATATGTATTCGGGCAAAATGGTTAATGCTTATGTTGCCAACCTCTTCAATCTGCCTGTAAATGATATTGGGTTGTTTTTGCCAGGTTATTAACCCGCATGATTCGCGTTTTTAGTTTTGTGTAGAAGCAACCCTTCAGTATGTATGCTTTTTATTATGTGATGATATAATATGACTCAAAAGTGTAATTATTATCACACTTATATTTGTTTGCTTCTCTTTTCTATCTTCTTCTGAACAACTTGATACCAGATAGTTAAGATTGTACCTTTAAAGATGGTGGTAATGCTAATTGCCCACCACACGCCATTTACTCCCATATGCGGTGCTAAAAGCATAGCGAAAGGAATTCTTATAGCATTAAATGTAATGCTGATAATAGCTGGTGGAGCAGTTCTTCCAATTCCATTAAACATTCCTTGAGTGGTTAACTCTAACATCATAAATATTTGAGAAATACCCAAAATTAACAAATAGTCTCCTCCGGCCATGTAGGCTTCTTTTTCGGGAATAAAAATAGAGAATATTTCTGCTCCATAAAATATGAAAGCTGCGCTAAGTATCACACCTAATGATAACAAAAGTTTAAGCGTAAAGGCATAGGCCTTTTTAGTTCTATCTATTTTGTTTGCCGAATAGTTTTGGGCCACATAGCTACCCAATGCTGTAGCAAATCCTTCGGTAGTATTCCAAGTGAGTCCTTCTATCTGCCCTCCGGTAGTCTGGCTGGTTACACCCAAGTGTCCACCGTGGATAGATGCAATGCGAACAAGGTTCATATTAATGAGAGAGAAAAAGACATTCATTGCTGCTACTGGAAATCCCAATTTGAATATGTTTTTGGTATAGCTCGCTTTTAAAGTAGTTAGGAAGGGGAAATTGCCAAACACACCTTCTCTTTTCTTGAGGTGCCAAATAAATAAAATAAGTACAACTAGCTGAGAAAAAGTGGTTGCTGCTGCAGCACCACTTGAACCTAAAGCTGGTATAGGGCCAAGGCCAAATATTAGCAAAGGGTCTAAAATAATATTGAGGATGAGCCCTGTAGCATTGTAATAGAATGGTATATCGCTACGCCCAGAACCAACATATATACCCGAAAAATTGAGAATCATAAATAGCATTGGTATACTAAAGGAGATGATTCTGAGATAATCTGTGGCTTCTAAGGATATGGAGGGTGATAGTTTGAAAAAACTCACAAACATATGGGGTTGCACTAAGAATATTGCAAAAAAGATTGTACCAAGTATAATGGCTATGGTTGTAGTATGCGATGCATAGATAGCTGCTTTATCAAAGCGTTTTATACCAATTGATTGTCCAATAGCTACCTCTGCACTTATCTTTGAGAAGAGAGCAATAGCATTTATCATCCATATAAGCATACCCATTGAGCCTACTGCTGCAACAGATTCGCTACCTAAACGACCTACCCATGCAAGATCGATAAGATTGTATGTCATCTGTATGAAGCTTGTGGCCATTAGTGGAAGCGCTAGCTTTGTAAGTTGGCGCGATATGCTACCTGTGGTAAAATCGCGGTAATGAGCTTTTTTATTCTTTTGTGACACGTTGTACTGTTTGATATATTAACTGATAGGGCAATATATGTACTCAAAAAAGAGTCTTTTTATGAGATTACTTCCCTAATAGCGTAAGAGATGAACTATATATTATAGAATAAAACAAATAGTTATGTTGCTACTACTTTTACAGCTCTCTCACAAACTCCTTTTATATTACAAACTTACAACTATTTGCTTGCTCATAAAAGAGTAAGTCATAAGTTGTAAGTAATCGTTTTTGTATTTGCGGATGCAAAGGTACTATTTTATTCTATAAGAAG
>CAJDVE010000011.1_pt2 | contig 14080 bp, 9 predicted proteins | sample 7391271 | NCBI WGS metagenome assembly CAJDVE01 (sample SAMEA7055701, study PRJEB34461) | soil metagenome | biome: terrestrial ecosystem; feature: Peninsula; material: soil | place: Antarctica | collected 2016
GCACCCAAAGAGATTAACCAAGTTCCCCAAATTGCATATTGGAGAAAGTTCATCAAAATTAAACGTAGTTTTAGATTCATAAGATATTAGTTTACAATGAATTTATATTTAGTTTATTAGTTCTTGCAAAGTCCTATTTTATCGCTTAAGCCAAGGTGCTGGATCAAGCTTTGTTGTTTGTTTCCACAACTGAAAATGCATTGAAGCAATTCCTGTATCAGAGTCTGTATATATTTTACCCAAGGCATCGCCTGTTTTTAGCTTCTGACCTTTTTTTACGTAGACGTTTATAATATTGGCATAGAATGTGTAGTAGTCGCCGTGGCGAAGAATTACACAGTTGTTATAGCCAGGAAAGGCAATAATACGCGACACCTCGCCTTCGAAAATAGCGCGAATATCGGAGTTACGTTGTGCCTGTATATCTATTCCACTATTGTTGGTAGATACATTCCACTCGCTGTGTTTATGCACACCAAATGACGACACAATAGTTGCTGGCCCAGTTACTGGCATTGGCAATCGCCCTTTGTTTGCAACAAAGTTTTTAGATAAGTTGAATGTTTCTACCTCTGCAATCAGCGGCTCTTCTTTTTCTATAGGCTTGGTTATTGGAGGTGTTTTCTCAGGTACGGCTTCGCCTTTCTTTTTGCGCTTACGCTCTTCTGCAAGGCGCTGCTCTGCTGCACGCTCCTCTGCACGCTTCTTGCGACGCTCTTCAGCCAATCGTCTTTCTTTTTCTTGACGGGCTACTTCTTCGGCTATCAACTTCTCAATCTCCGAGTTTAACCTATTAGCTTGTCGCTGCTTATCTTTCAGCTCACTTTGCAATTCCTTTTGCTTGCCTTGCGCTTGGTTCATTTCGCTCTTACGATTACGCTCTTCGGCTATTAGTTTGGTTTGCTCATTACGTATATCCATCAGAGTTTTCCTGCGTTCCTCTTTAGCTTTTTGCACCTCTTCTTTCTTGAGTGCCAACTCTGCATTTTTCTCCTTTATCTCATCGGCCTGACTTTTCTGCACCTTAGAATATTGCTTCAAGTATTGCATTCTGCGCAAAGCCTCTCCAAATGATTTTCCCGATAGAATAAAGAATATTTTATTCTCAGATTGACGTTTATGCATAACAGATTTTATTGCATTGGCATACTTCTCTTTTCGTATTACTAGCTCTTTGTTAAGAGCAGCAATCTCTTTCTCTAAGCGAGAAGTTTCGTTATCAAGGGCTTCTATCTCTTTTCTCTGAACATCTATAATTTGCTTGCGTGTTTCAATCTGTTTGTTGATAAGATTGATGCGCTGTATAATAGTGGTAGTTTGCTTCTTTACATCTAAGTAGAGTTTGTTTGTATTCTCTATCTCTGATTGTAAGTTTTTACGTCTATTCTGCAAACGCTCTATCTCCCCTGTTTGTGAGAAAACAGAGAAACTTAAACTTAAACAAAAGAATACAACTAGGTATCTCATTACTTATCTGATAAGAGTTTTATTAATTCTTCTAATTCCACTTTGTCATAACTTGATGGTATTGATGAGTCAAGCGTTAATGGTTGGTTTAAACTAATCGAGGACAAAGACATCGATGTGTCTATTTTTCTTTTTTCTGTTCTTGCCAAAATCTCCATCTCAAGGGGGAAAAACATGTTGTCAGTTAACACAAACTCATTATAACTCCAATCTAAAGCATAGTTTCTAACAGACATATACATTTGTGCTAATGTTATTTGATCGTTACCGTTTACAAAGAAACTGTAATCGATCTTCGATTTTTTGTCGCGTGCACTCAACAAATAGTTGTCAGAGCTTTTCGAGTATTTAAATTTCTTATAGTCGCTTGTCGATATGGTTGTTTGCTCGGGTATAAAAAGAGCATTGGTAAATAGCGATTGCAATGTATAGAAATCGAATCCTATTGGAAATTGCTTTTTAATATCATCAATTGACTCATGCACATAGCGCTTATTCATTCTATCTAGAATGATAAAGCAGTCGGGTTGCACATATAGGCGAAACATCTCAATACCAAAAACAGGCTGAAGAGATAGCTGAATAGCTTCGTCTCGCACAATTCTAAGAGTAGCTCTCGAATTGAGAACCCGTTTTCCAGTAGAGAAAGACATATTCATCTTAGATGAGAAAGTAGTAAAATTGATCTCTTTAATCAATACATCTTCAAAAAGGTCGGAGTTTGTTTTATCTTCTAGTTCCGTGTCAGCCTGTACTATTCGCTCCTTTGATTTACAGGAATATACACCTACAAGCACCAATAAAAGCAATACTACTAAATATTTTGATAGTTTGAAAATTTTCATTCTTGTATATAAATTTATATTATTCGGAATATTTTTTCGATTTTATCTTCTTGTTCAAGGTTGTAGAGTCGCTTCCTAGTTCTTTAGCTTTTTTCCACTGCTCCAGCGCCTTCTCTTTTTCGCCTGTTTTATATAAAATATCACCGTAGTGTTCCAATACTTCGGCTGAGGGCTCATCTTCGCTATACTTTACAGCATTTTCGATATATATCTTAGCCATTGTATAAGCGCCTTGTCTAAACAAGACCCAGCCATAAGTGTCTAAGTAGGTAGCATTGGTAGGTTCGGCTTTCACCGTTATACTACTCATTTGCTCGGCCCTGTCAAGCGATTCATCGTCTAACGATAAGAAGTAGCTATAGTTGTTGAGCACACCCAAATTCTGGGGGTTTAATTTCAATGCCTCTTCGTATTTTTTATAGGCAACACTTTTGTTTCCTAAGTGGTAATTTAAATCACCTATCTGAGCATAAAAGTCTGATTTCACCAAAGGGTTTCCATCTTCTAGTTTTTCTAAACCCTCTTCAAATACGGCAAGGGCTTCTTCGTATCGCTCTAGTTGATATTTGGCTCCTCCCAAATAGAAATAAAATTGATAGGCATCGGGTATGTGCTTCAAAGCATTTTCTGTTATCCAAATTACTTTTTCTAAACTATCGGGCAATGCAATGCGTAACATATTTTCCCAACCTGCTGGATTAGCTGGCTCTGCTTTAGCATATATCTCAAACTGTTCCATTGCCTCTGTTTCATTCTCTTGCAACATCAACACACTACCATACAAAAAGTTGAGTTGTGCATTATTGGGGTGTTGCTCAAAGAGCGTATTGAAAAGAGGATTGGCTATTGTTGTATCTGTTTTGTTTGATTGTAACATAGTAATATAGCGCGTTAGCAACTGTAGCTTTACATCTATCTCAAACATAGGGCTAACTAGCGCTCTCTTTATCTCTTCCAACGCCATTTCGGGTTTGCCATTTTTCTCATAATAGTTTACCATCGATAGCACCAAAGAGGGATAGTTAGGGTCGGCAGCTTCTACTTTTTTATATTGCTCAAGCGATTTCTCCATTTGGTTGTCTTGCATATACAAATCTCCCAGCATAAGCATATAGCCCAAGTTATCGGGGTTTTTCTTTATAATACTCTCAATCTCGTCAAATGCTTCTTCTTTTCTGCTAAGCATAGAGTAAAGTCTAAACTTATTGATGGTAATAGTTTCTCGCACCCCCACCACTAGTTCCAACTCGTCTAGTACATCAATGGCCTTTTCCAAATCGCCATTGTCATTGTAGGCTTCGGCCAAGGCCATATAGATATCAATCTTCTCTGGATGCAACTCCAACAGCATATTGTAAATATCAATGGCTTTCTCTTTTTGATCTAAATCGCGATAAAAAGAGCCAAGCATCATATTATAGTAATAGTTATTGGGATCTTTCTCTACAGCTTTTTCAAGAAGAGCAGCAGCTTTACCCGTTTCTTGCAACACATTGTAAAAACCACTCAACTCACTTAGCACATTAGCATTTGTAGAATCTAGGGCGTGGCAGTGCTGAAAAAGATCGAAAGCTTCGGCATAGTTACCTTGCGCTTTTTTACTCAGTGCATCATAAAAGTAATAATCAAACTTTCGTTTGTTGTCATTATCAATTATCCAATCACCATTGTCTTGTGCAAATACAAAACTAGTACTCACACAAAGCAAAGCAACAAGAGATGCAACTATTATGTTTTTATATTTCAATATTCGAAATGTCATATTTCCTTTTTTTATTTTAATTCTTTCCAGTGTGCCCAAAACCTCCTGCACCCCTATCACTCTCCTCTAGTTCGTTAGTCTCATCCCACTCTACAGAGGCATGTTTAGCAACAACCATTTGACAAATTCTTTCGCCATGATTGATAACAAACTCTTCATTAGACAAATTTACTAATACTACACGAATTTCACCCCTATAATCAGCATCAATTGTGCCTGGCGAGTTCAATACAGATATACCATGCTTCACTGCCAATCCACTGCGTGGTCTTATCTGAGCCTCATACCCTACTGGTAATTCTATAAACAATCCGGTTGGTATTAATGCTCTCTCAAGCGGCTTCAGGGTTACAGGATCTTGCAAGTTGGCCCTCAAATCCATACCAGCGCTATAAGCGGTAGCATAGTTGGGTAAAGAATTGTTTGACTTATTTATTATTTTTACACGCATAGTATTCACTTTGTAGATAATAATTTTATTGATAAAACTTAGAAGGTTCTTAATAAAAGTGTCTTTAGCAATAAGAAGAACATATTGCTAATCTTAGAAAAAGGCTCAACCTAAATTTTTATTTTAAAAACTCAACTAAGTAAGTAGATGCGAAATTATACAATTCTGTTCAATTATTTAGCTAATTGATAAAAATTAAGGTGATATCTAATAGAAAACAGGTTATTATACCCTGCAATTTATATTTTGATACAACAAAGTTTGTATCTTTGTTATAATGAAGAATTGGAATAACATACTCAACAACCTAAGAGCTAATATAAATAAGCAAGGTATAGACTCTTTTCATGTGCTGGAAGACCTTGTTCCTATAGAGGAGCAGATGGAGTTTTTCAAGTACTTCGACGAGCTTAAAACCAGAAATGTAAGGTTTGTACGCGACACAGAAATAGAGATGCTCTTTTCGCCCGATGTATCCATTGAGCGAAAAAAAGAATGCCTTACTGTATTGTCTTCCATACCAGATGTGAAGGCTTACCGCGCTATAGAAACATATCAAAGCAGCCCGTTAGAACCCGAGTTGAAAAATTGGTCGTCTATTGCACTACTTGGCAGTCGAATTGGTTTAGACTCAGAATTATCTGGAAAGCGACAAATATACATTTCGTCTGGTTTGGGAGGACACGATAAGAAACTACGCTTTTTTACACTCTTTATAACCAGCTCTCTAGAGAACCTTACAGAGCTTCAAAAACAGATAGTTGAACGTGAATTTAGATTTCAACTAGAGGCTGCAGATGTAGACATAGAGAAATTTGAAATAGAGAACAACTATTTCACCATCTTATTCCTCTTTCCTTTCAAAACTGATGTAAGAGCAGTATTACAGTCTTCAATAGAAGAGTGCAACCAGTATGGCAACTTTCTTGACGAGAAGTTTCTTTTTACCAATGTAAAAGTATTTAACGACGAAGAGATTCAAACGTTGCTTGACAATGATTTGAAAATGGATTAATCATTTCTATTGTTTTTACAAAAAAACAACACCGCAAAAAGTGAAACCTATAAACAAAGTCTTTCTATTATTACTTTTCCAATTTACATTGCAAATTCATTTTGCGACTGCCCAAGATATCCCTTTTGTGCCTCCTGTTTTCAACTACAATACATCTAATTACACTGCAGGAAACCAAAACTGGGCAATATCGCAAGATAATAATGAGGTAATGTATTTTGCCAACAACCAAGGGCTTCTTAGTTTCGATGGAGTCAACTGGATACTTCATAAGCTTCCCAACAATCGAGGCGTTAAATCAATTTTTATCAACAATCTAGATAATAGAAACAAAGAAAGAATCTATGTTGGCTCATTCGAAGAATTCGGTTATTTTGAGCGCAACAACTCAAACATACTAATTTATCACTCCCTAAAACATCTCGTAAGCGACTATACGTTTATGAATGATGAAATTTGGACTATTTTAGAATATAACAATAAAGTATACTTTCAATCGTTTTCATCCTACTTCACTTATAGCAACAATACAGTTACTGCTCATAAATCTAATCCCTCACCCCTATTTTTTTTCACACTTCAAAACAAACTGTTTGCACAATTTATAGAAAATGGACTGTACCAATTGAAAGATAAAAATTTTGAACGTGTCTTAGCTAGAGAGCAATTAGCAGACGACGATGTGGTGGGCATGATATCGTTAGAAAATGACAACTTGATAGTTACATCTAAAAATGGATTCTTTATATTAAACAGTGACAAAAACAGTGTCAATAGATGGAAAACCTCTATAGATAACGAGTTGCAAGAAGCAGTAATCAACCGTGTAGTAACAATTTCAGACAGTCTTTTTGTGATGGGCACTATAAACAACGGAATATATGCCATCACAAACAAGGGCAAACTTGCATGGCACATAAATCGTAAGAATGGTTTAAACAACAATACCGTTTTAGGGCTATATAAAGACAAAACAGGCAACCTGTGGGCAGCTCTAGATAATGGAATTTCCAATATTCAACTACAATACGATATTTCTATTTTTGAACCATCAGACATACAAATTGGTATGGTAGAGGATATGCTAATAACAGATGATAAAACCTATGTTGCCACTAACCAAGGAGTCTACCTATACAATCCAACCATTGAAAGTTTTACACAACTGCCCGAATTCAACATTCAAACTTGGTACATAAAAGAAAAAGACAGTCAAATAATAGCCGGTCACAACCAGGGAGCTTCATTTATAAAAAACAATAAACAGACCCTTATCGAAGGAAGCAGCATAGGCGGCACCGATATTAAAGAGGTAAACATTAATGGAAAAGATGCGCTGATTGAGACAACCTACAGCTTCTTATCGGTATTCATAAAAGACAATGCAGGCACGTGGCAATTTAGCCACAATATCACAGATGGATTTGTGGACCTTGCTACAAACTTAGAAGTAGACCACACAGGCAACCTTTGGCTCAATCATATGTATAAAGGAATCTATCGACTAAGATTGGATAACGAGATAAAAAAAGTTGTAGAAAAAGAATATTTCGACAGATTAGATTCGCTCAGCACCCCATCTCCTCTCAATGTGATGAAGCTTAGAGGTAGAGTTGTGTTGTCTGACGGAAAGGGTTTTTACACTTACGATGATATTTTACAAAAGATAATACCTTACACACAGTTAAACAGCCAGCTTCCGATGCTAGCAGAAACAAACCGCATTGTCACGGTAAACGATCAATTATTCTGGTTTATCAAAAACAACGAATATGTTTTGGTAGAATATAACGTGGGAAGTTATAAAATAAAAGACAAAGTACCTTTTAGCATATTCAACAATCCACCCAACCAAGGCAGGTCAAACATTTATATTGACAACAACGAATCTTCGTATTTCTGCTTAAATGGCGGAATAGCTAAGTATAACTTCATCGAGAAAAAAGATGGTGAGTCGAAAGATTTGCTACTTCAATCGGTATGGAGCTACAATCGTAAAGAAAACACAAATAGCTATCATCCGCTAGACGAACAAAATGTTTTTGAATTTAACGAAAACACAATTGGATTCAGTTTCGCTTATCCCGATTTCTCTAAAAGAACTTTCAAAGTAGAATGCTTTTTAGAAAACTACGACACACGATGGATGCCCACAAACAATCAGCTGTCTATTACCTATGGCAACCTTCCAGCAGATAATTATACTCTAAAAGCTCGCATAGTTAATGATTTAGGAGAAGAAACTGCTCAACTTTCATTCCGGTTCGAAATAAAACATCCGTGGTATCAAACTTCTTGGGCATACATTCTGTACACTGCATTGGCAATGTTGATTGCCGGATCGCTCACCACCCTATATATACGATATGCAATTCGTCGCAATACAAAAACCTTTGAAGAGCAAGAACAAAAACGATTGGTTCAACTAAACAAACAAGAGAAGCAGATAGCCACACTCAAAAGCGAGCGCTTGCAAGCAGACCTATCGCACAAAAGTAAAGAGCTAGCAAGTGCAACTATATTGATTATTAATCACGAAGAGTTTTTGAATGATCTTAAAAAAGACATACAACAAAATGCATTAAGTGGGAAAATACAAAAAAAGCAAAGTGAACAATTGATAGATAAAATCAATCAAAACTTATCTGAAGAAGACGAATGGTCTGTATTTCAAGAAAACTTCGATTTGATTCACAAAAACTTCTTCAGAAACCTTAAAACCACTTATCCTGATCTAACTCCTGCCGACTTGCGTCTGTGCGCTTTGTTGCGCCTCAACTATACAACAAAAGAAATTGCACGTATGCAAAACTTATCTCTAAGAGGAGTAGAAGCAGCTAGATACAGACTTAGGAAGAAAATAGACATACAAGAAAATGAAGATTTGGTATCTTTCATGATAAATTTCTCTTAATATATTAGGAGAAAAAAACACTCTCTGTAAATTTAAGTGTACTCTCCCTCTTATTTTTAACATTCTGCAAAGCTTTATTAATCAGAACATTATCAACCTTAACAGTACTAAAAAAGTACTGCAACGCAGTATGTTATATAACATAACGTAGTTTTAGAGAGGTTGTATATAAGACAAAGCTTGATCAAAGTTGTTATAATTGTGAACAAGCATAAACTTTGCCTTATATAAACAAAAACATTAAACCTATGAAATTCAAAATTATTTTACTCATTCATCTTTTGATGTTGAGCCATTTGAGCTTTTCACAACAAGAGATAAATGTAAAAGGAGTAGTTACAGAAATGCGAACAGGTGATCCGGCTATCGGAGCTACTGTTTTAGTAAAAGGAACTACCGTTGGTACAGTAACAAATATTGACGGTGAGTACTCACTTAGCAACGTACCATCCAATGCAACACTCGAATTTAGTTATATTGGGATGATATCCGTAGAAGAAAACGTAAACGGACGTACCACTATAAATGTAGTGCTGGCAGAAGACATCCAAGCACTAGACGAGGTGGTGGTAATTGGTTACGGTAGTGCTAAGAAAAGAGACCTTACCGGATCTATCGTTAGTGTAAAAGCATCAGATATTGCAGACCGCCCGTCGGCCAACCCTTTAGCATCGCTACAAGGCAAGATTGCTGGTGTGCAGGTTGTTAATACTGGAAGAGCGGGACAAGACCCAGAAATCAAAATTAGAGGTACAAACTCTATTAATGGTTACGCTCCACTTTATGTAGTTGACGGATTGTTCTCTGACAACATCAACTACCTCAACCCTGCAGACATCGAGTCAATGGAAATATTGAAAGACCCCTCTTCTCTGGCTATTTTTGGAGTGAGAGGTGCCAACGGTGTTATTATTATTAATACCAAGAGAGCTAAAGCAGGACAAACAATTGTCAACTTCAACACCTCTATTGGTTTTAAGAATGTAGCTGACAAAATGCCAATGGCCAATGCCGCTCAATTTAAAGAGCTATATAATGAGCAACGTATTAATCAAGGAGTGGCACCGTTTGATTATTCAAACTATATGGCCGATACAGATTGGCAAGACGAAATATTCCAAAGAGGTATTATCACCAACAACAATGTTAGCATTACTGGTGCAAGCGATAAAAATCGTTTCTATCTTGGTGTTGGTTACTCATCGGAAGAAGGAAATATCAAAAACGAAAAGTTTTCTAAAGTCACAGTTAATGCAAGTAGTGACTATAACGTAACAGACTTTCTTCGTTTTGGATTCCAAATTAATGGCTCTAGAACACTCCCTACAGATGCTAAAGGTGTGACAGGTGCAATTAAAGCGGCACCAATAGCACCCATATATAGTCCTGATGGAGATATGTTCCAAACATTGCCCGATTTTCAACGTGCACAGGTTTACAACCCCATGATTGGAGTACAAACCCTTGCCAACACAGCAATATCGGTTAATAATAGGGCAGCTGGTAATTTATATGGTGAAGTAGATATTATGAAGAATCTTACATTTAAATCTACATTCTCACTAGATTATGCAGTAGGCGAAAGCCGTTCGTTCAACCCAATAGTGTATGTGTATAATCCTGACATTCCGGGCAAAGAAAATTTAGGTACTACTGAATCTATCAATCAGTCAAAATCTACTCAAACTGTTGCTCAATCAGATTATATTCTCACATACAACAATGATTTTGGAGCCCACTCACTAACTCTCATGGGAGGTTTGACAACCAACTTCACCGAGTTCTCTTCACTGGGTGCGGGCAGAAGTCAAAATATGGAAGATATTATATTCTCTGTACCTACAGACAATGAAGACAAGTGGTGGATATCGTCCATCGACTCTAAATCGTCTAACAATTCATCTTCTCAATACAAACGTTTCACCATGTCATACTTGGTGAGAGCGTTATATAACTATCAAAACAAATACCTATTAAACGGTTCTTATCGTCGCGATGGAGCATCGGTGTTTAGATCAATAGGTAACACTTGGGACAATTTCTATTCAGTTGGTGCAGGTTGGATTGCATCGGAAGAAGCGTTCATGCAAAATCAAAAGTTTATAGATTATCTAAAGTTTAAAGGTTCATGGGGGGTATTAGGAAGCCAAAACACAGGAGGCAACAACTACCCTACATATCCTCGCCTTGAGAGTTCTGGTAGTGCAGTATTTGGTGACAACATTATCAGTGGATACTCTATCAGATACTTGCCACAAGATTTATCTTGGGAAAAAACTTATGCATGGGAAGCAGGTTTCGAGCTAGATCTATTTGACCAACGCTTACGCATAGAACCTGTTTTCTATAACAAGCTTACCAAAGACATCATTGTAAATCTTGCAGGTTTTTCGGGTGCTAAAAACTCTTTAGAGAATTTAGGAGAGATTCAAAACCGAGGAGTAGAAATTGCAGCAACGTGGAGCGATAAAATTGGCAAAACCGATTTTGGATATTCAATATCTGGTAATCTCACCACTATCGACAACAAGGTTGTTTCATTAGGACGTGGTCCTGAAGATGCAATATTTTCAGGTCCAGGTGGTATCTCTCGATCATTAGAGGGGTATCCAGTTGGACACTTCTATGGATATAAAGTAGTAGGAGTATACCAAAACAATGAAGACGTGAAAACATACTATCCAAACAATGTAGGCACGCCTTTACCAGGAGATTTAAAATTTGCTGACGTGAATGGTGACGGAGTAATTGACCAAAATGACAGAACTTTGATTGGAAATCCATCACCAGACTTCACTTATGGATTCAATGTAAATTTGACTTACAAAAACTTCGACTTTGGTATTGATATGATGGGTGTTTACGGAAACGAAATATACAGAACTTGGGACGATGACACTTACGCTCGACTAAATTACCTCACAAATAGAATGGACAGATGGAATGGTGAGGGAACCTCTAACTGGGAACCTATTGTAAATCCTGACAGAGCATTGAATAATATAAACTCTGACTATTTTATTGAAGATGGTAGTTTTTTCAGAATCCGTAATATGCAATTGGGTTATACCTTTAGCCCAGAGATGTTGGAGAAAGTCTATTTAAAATCGTTGCGTTTGTATGCCAACGTTCAAAACCTGAAAACATGGACACGCAACACAGGTTACACTCCCGAGATTGGTGGTTCTGCTTTATCTTTTGGCGTGGACGACGGAACATACCCAATGCCAATGATATTTACCTTTGGTCTAAATTTAACTTTTTAACAAGATATTTATTATGAAAAATAAGTGGATAAAATATATAACATTCATTGCAATAATCGGCCTTTTCTCTTTAGGAATGGGTTGTGCCGACCTGCTAGACCAAGCGCCACAAGGCGAATGGGTGCAAGGCGAAGAAGGAGAGAGTGGTTCTTTTCAATCTGATGTATTTACACTATATGCATTAACAAGAGGATTTAATGTCACATCGGGAACTCCCGCATTGGCCATTCACAATTTTCGGTCAGAGGATGCAGAAAAAGGAAGTACAGCATCCGATGGTTCAGCAATTGGTAGAATGTACGACGAATTTGATTACATCTCTACAGATGGATTAATTGGAGCTTATTGGACGGGAAACTACGAAATTATAATCCTAGCAAATAAGATTATTACTGAAGTAGCCGAAAAAGAAGCCAATGTAGAAGAAGAAGTAACAGAGGGTGACTTAACCAACCTTTCTGAAGCACACTTCTTCAGAGCATACGCTTTCTTCAATTTGGTAAGAGCCTTTGGCGATGTTCCTAAAATAGACTTTAAAGTTGAAAGTGCAGAAGATGCCAATATTGCTAAATCTCCTGCATCAGAAATATATGCGCTCATTGATAGCGACCTTACGATTGCAGAACAGAACCTACCAAAAACATGGGCTCCTGTTTACATAGGGCGCGTAACTTGGGGAGCAGCTAGAGCACTTCATGCAAAAACATACATGATGCGCAACGATTGGGCCAATATGTATACAGCCGCAACAGAGGTAATGCAATCTGGATTCTACAATCTAAATACTCCCTATAACAAGATATTTAGAGAGTCGGAAGAGAATGGTAGTGAATCTATTTTTGAAATACAAAGTACTGCTACAGACTCCAAACCTGCATCAAACGAAATTGGCAGTCAGTTTGCAGAGGTGCAAGGTGTGCGTGGTGCTGGACAGTGGAATTTAGGTTGGGGTTGGCACACTCCTACAGAACTGTTGGCAGATGCATTTGAAGCAGGCGACCCAAGAAAGAACGAAACATTGCTTTATTTTATTAAAACAGGAGAAAGCGAAGATTTAATTGAACCCAATATGCCGTATGGTGAGAAACCAGTTGCTAATGCTGATGTTGTGAACAAATATTACAACAAAAAAGCATATACCGATCCCGCCTTGCGTTCAAAATACTCGAAAAGTGGTCATTGGTTCAATATTCGTATAATAAGATATGCCGACGTTGTGCTGATGGCTGCCGAAGCAGCGAACGAAACAGGTAAAGCACCCGAGGCTTTAAATTATCTAGAAATGGTGAGAGCCAGAGCACGTGGTGGCAACAATGCTGTGTTGCCAAAAGTAACTACTACCGATCAAAATGAATTGCGCAATGCCATTCGTCACGAAAGACGTGTAGAGCTGGGAATGGAATTCGACAGATTCTACGATTTAGTACGTTGGGGCATTGCAAGAGATGTACTTCATGCTGCAGGCAAAACTGGTTATCAAGCCAGACATGCACTATTGCCATTGCCACAAGCTGAAATAGATAAATCGAATGGTGTATTGGTGCAGAATCCTAATTATTAAAAAACAGTGAATTATGAATAACAATAGATATATACTACTCACATTCCGTGTATTCATTGTCACAATGATGATGTTTGCACTCCAATCCTGTTTTCAGGATATGGGTCAGAACCCTCCATTCGATTTTCCAGAACAACCAGTTCCTCCTCCTATAGGAGCTGACGGACAAATGTTTTATATGGATTTTGACGATGATTACGTAGATTTTCAAAGTCTAAATGAAGCAACCGCTATTGGTAGTCCTGGTTTTGCAGTAGGCTTAAAAGGTAGTGCCTATGCAGGAGCACAAAACAGCTACCTCACATTTGTTTGGTATAAAGTAAATGCTACGCCAGACCGTGCAGGTCTTTTGGTAATTGCGCCCAAAACAGAAGGTGCTCCAGCTGACCAACAAAATAACAGAACATCGGGCTTCCGTTTATTCCGTGAAAATGCGGGTGGAATGCAACGTATAAAAGCAAATGTAGGAAACGGTGAATTTGACGCTTGGGTTGATGGTGCTGAAGCAGCAGATATTGACCCTACCAAAGATACATGGCATTTTATTGCCTTAGTATTCACCGCAGATAAGGCTATACTTTACATTGACGGTGAAGAGGTGAAATCATCGGACGTTGCCATTAGTTGGAAAGGTTGCGACATCATGTCCATTGGTTCGGGTTCGCCCAGATTCAATGAGTGGGGACATAAATCAGACAATAGCTTGATAGACGAGTTGCGCATTTACAACAAAGCGCTATCGGAGGGCGATATAAAAGCTAAGTTTCAAGGTAAGTAATAATAGTAGAAGTCTAAAACA
>CAJDVE010000012.1_pt1 | contig 13735 bp, 13 predicted proteins | sample 7391271 | NCBI WGS metagenome assembly CAJDVE01 (sample SAMEA7055701, study PRJEB34461) | soil metagenome | biome: terrestrial ecosystem; feature: Peninsula; material: soil | place: Antarctica | collected 2016
ACTGATCTGCTTGGTCCACCTGCCCTATGAAATTCAATTATTATTTCATTAGGTGAACGAGATTCTCCGTTGCGTATACCAATGACATAAATTTATAATCTGCATAAAAGATGCCATCCCTTCGGGATTCTGTTTATATTTCATAATCTATTACTACAAAGATTCCATTCCTACGGGATTGGTGTGCAGAAATTGAAGAGACATGCAGGTGAAAAATAGAGGGGGCTATAAAATAATAGGGTGATGTCTGGGAGTGACAATTATTTAGCAGTCTTGAATACTGTTTTGCGCAGCAGAGAAAATTCATGAGTTTTCTCTGCAAATGAAATATGAAAAAAGGTCAGACTATTAATCTGCCCTTCTTAATTCTTCACTCTTATCTCTTAATTTTAAATCACTCCATAAATCCACCTTTTATACATTGAACCCCGTTAGGGTTCATGTCTTTCTATTGATTCATTTCCACGGGTTTACACCCGTGGCTATTCATATTAAACCACTTTGTGGTTGAGCTTTGTTAAAGGCTCACCTGCAAAAACATGTGTTTTGAATAGTTTTTATTATGCACTGTGAAAACAAAAGATCAGCTGGTAAATATATATGTTTTTGCTAAAACATTGTACTACAGTTAGAATGTCAGGGAACCGACCTCGACCGATGAGCCGAAAAACCAGTGCGAAAGGCGATGAGAATTAAGAGTTAAGAGTTGTGCTGCTTAAAGAGATTATAGCAATTAGGCGTTAGCTGGTACCAGTTAAGTATATTCAGTAACAAGCAACTAATGCCCTTAAATAGCCTGTTCATTAATCATTAATAATTGACCATTAATAATTACTTCCTGCAGTCTTGACCTTTCTTGCTTACTTTTTTGCGTCAAGGCAAAAAGAGTAGGTGGGTTTTTAAGGGCAAAGCCCTTTCAACAAACATTATAGAAAGAAACAGAATATACTAGATAGTAAACACATAGTTTTACTGGTGATCCATAAAAGACAATAGATGATTCTTTTTTTAATAAAGCTACACAAGCAATAATGAACAACTATTCAAACATATTACAAATAAGCACATCGTAGATGTAGCTCTGTCTGTAGTAAACAATCAAGCACACCACTCCTAGCATCGTAGATGAGGCCTTAAAGTGGATATAACTAAACAGTTTAAATAAAATAAGACAGTAAAATATAAAGTAAACACACAGTTTTGCACATGATTCTGTACTGCTAAAGCTACAATATACCTCTTATTTCGTCGAGTGTTTTCACACAATAAGTAGGTGTGAAAACATTTGGACTATGTCCTTCTGGATTAAACCACAATTGATCAATATTACTATTGTAAGCCCCCACTATATCGGCATCCCAACTATCTCCTATCATTATTGTTTCGGAATGAGTGGCATTTGTTTTTTGCAACGCATGGGTAAAAAACTGGGCATGAGGCTTGTTAATTCCTATCTCGTCTGATAAGATTATCTTATCGAAGTAAGGACTCAACCCCGAGTTTTCTATTTTCTTGTATTGCACTTCTCTAAAACCATTAGAGAGAATATGCATTTGGTACTTTGGCTTCAAATAATTGAGCAAATCCATTGTTCCATCCACCAATTTAGTTTTAAGGGTAGTTCGCTCCAAAAAATCGTCGCTTAGATTCTTAGCATAAACAGCATCATCTATTCCAAACTCACGTACAGGCACCAAAAACCGCTCTACAATTAATTCATCCTTATCTATTTTGCCTTCCCTATACAACCCCCACAAGTGATGGTTGCTTGGCATATAAACATTGTAATAATCGTCGAAGGTTTCAAAATATTTACTGTACCCGTAGTCGTTGTATATTTCCTTTAAACACTCTTTGCTATTTTGGTGTATGTCCCACAAAGTATCGTCGAGGTCTATGAAAAGATGTTTGTATTTCTGCATAAAAAAACTTAGTATTATAGTAGCATAACCCACAGCTTATTGGGCTTTGATGTATGTATTATTAAAAGCGGTATAAAGAATGACCGATGAGCTAACTGTTTGCTCATCGGTCTTCTTCTTTTGTATAATTTCATGTAGCATCGTTAGAAAACGGAGCTACTCTATTTTGGAAACTAAATATGCTATTTAATTTCAATAATTAAATGTTTAGATAAACTCCAGAAGCGAGTAGGATCTGTTATTACAAATGTAAGATTTCCGTCGTTTCCAGCTTCAAACTCATACGTACCTTTAGGGTGATTCGACCACACTTCGGCTTTTTTATCGTAAAGAGGAATTCTGGTTGTTTCTCTAATATCAATTTCTATAAAATAGTCTTGATTAAAAGAATCTTCCAACACCCTAGTTGTTCTAAGAAAGCCCCCAGAAAGAATTTTTTGAGACTTAAGCTCGCTCATAGTGCCAAAAACAAAATGGCCAGTGTTAAGTGCTTTGTCTTGCTCACGAATAGTTACAGACTGCTCTTCTAAATGGCCCGACAATTCGGTAACATTGGAGGATAAATCTGTTAAACTTGTAGATAGTTGAGCAATTGTTTCATCTCTGCGCGAAAGTTCGGTTTGCAAATCGCTCATACGAGCTGCACTCTCTTGCATTTCTCTGTTCAATCTTTCAATAGTTTTTCTAAGAACAGCTACTTGCCCTGTGCTCGATGAGTACTTTTTGTTTAGATCGGCCAGTTGCTCTTTGTTCTTTTGCAGAATTTCGTTTACCATTCTAAAGTTATCGTTGATACGCTCTTTATTGTTGGCACTCAATTCTCCTTTTTCAGCAGACTGCACAGCTAAATACTTCTCAGCTTCACGAATTTGATTGAAGTTCTCTTCCACATTATCTATAACAGACATCATCTCTTTAATCTCGCTGCTTGAAGATGATGATTCCATTAGCAGTGAATCGCGCTCTTTCTGCAATTGTTTGTATTCATTCGATTTCTTAACGTTGGTGCATGAAAACAAAACTCCAGCGCTGATAAATAGTAGTAATAATAATTTCTTCATATCTATACATTTTTAATTAAAACGTTAATAAGTATACTTTGTTTAAAATTAATTCGTTTTTTTGTTCTCTTTCTTTGTTTCCTTTCCACCAACAACAATTACAAACTCGCCACGTGGGTCTGTTTCGGTAAAATGCTCTATCAATTGCGACAATGTACCACGCTTTGTATCTTCGTATATCTTTGATATTTCGCGTGAGGTTGTGGCCAGTCTTTCTTCTCCAAAATACTCGGCAAACTGCGTTAAAGTTTTCAACACCCTATAAGGCGATTCGTAGAAGACCATTGTGCGTTGCTCATCGGCCAACTCCTTCAGCCTTGTTTGGCGCCCCTTCTTAGGCGGGAGAAACCCTTCGAAGCAAAACCTATCATTGGGCAACCCCGACATCACTAGTGCGGGCACAAAGGCTGTAGCGCCAGGCAAACACTCTATACGTATGCCTGCTTCTATACAAGCACGTACTATTAAGAAACCCGGATCGGATATAGCAGGTGTACCAGCATCAGATATAAGCGCCACATTGGCACCAGCCTCTATACGCTCTACAATTTGCTGGCTACTTTTGTGCTCATTAAACTTATGGTGAGAAAACATTTTAGTTGCTATATCGTAATGTTTCAACAAAAAACCACTTGTACGTGTGTCTTCTGCTAAAATAAAATCAACTTCTTTCAACACCTTTATTGCCCTATACGTTATGTCCTCTAGGTTTCCTATTGGCGTGGGCACTACGTGCAATATTCCGCAACTATCTATTTCGCTTTTACTCATCTAAAACTATCTTTTAGCATTTGCAAAAACTTATCAACCGTTTCATCTCTAAAGTCCCAAGTAGTATTTCTCTCCAAGTAACTTTCGGCAAGAGCGAACGAAGAGAATGATTGCAACTTTGTCAACATTGTATTCATTGCATCTCTATTGTTACCAAAAAGCTCACGTTGAAACAAAAAGCGATCGTTGAGACTAATACTCCGTTGCACATCCTGTATAGTTTGATTGACAGGTTGCACATCGTTTAAAGATTTGTTTTTTGGTGCAATGTTTGCCAAAATTGTTTCACCATTATTGTTGAGCAACGGTGAGATATGCTGAGGAGTCTTTATTGGTGCTTCAACAGTTGCACTATGCGAAGATGGTGATTTCTCTTCTTCTTCTACATCATCTTCTAGCTCTTCTTCATCAACTATATGCTCCGCAACAGGTAGGTCATGTTGCTTTTCTTCTGTCAATAGAACTTCAGTATCTTTTTCTGAAACAGCTTCTTCAACTACTTCTTCAGCATTATACACTTCCTGTTCCTTCTTATTAGAACTTACTTCTGTTTTATCTACTTCGGCAACAGCTACTATAGTTTCAACAATAGCTTCCTTCTTAGAGTTTTCGACATCAGACAAAAATTGCATCAACTTTTCCATCTGTCCCTTCATCTCTTCTATTTGCACAAACTCTAACTCGTGCAATAGGCGTGTTATCTCTTGTGTACGCTTAAAAGATTCTTTGAAGAAAGAAAAAGGAACCCTGTTATTCTCCTTCAGGTTTTCAACCTTCGTCGCTAAAAGCTGTATTTCGGTTAGAAGCGACTCTATATATCTATGTTTCATTAAATGCCCTCTATTTTTTTACTTTAATCAAATCCTAAATGGATTATCATCATTCAAACAGTACAAATTTAATAATTAATTGGAGTCAGCAACAAAATCATCGGCCAAATTCACAAGATATAACATTTTGGTGCTCCGTGTGATAGATGTGTAAAGCCACCTATAGAAATTATCGCCCAAGTGATCGGGGTTTATGTAGCTTAAATCGATAAAAACATTTCTCCACTCGCCACCCTGTGCTTTATGACAAGTAACCGCATATCCGTATTTCACTTGCAAGGCATTGAAGTAGGGGTTCTTCTTTATCTGATTGTAACGATCACGCTTAGAACCTAAGTAGCTATACTCCTCCATAAGTGCATTGTAGAGTATATTGCTCTGTTTGTATGCATCGTCTGCTCTTTCAGAGTGAAGAGAATCTAAGTTGATTATTGCATCAAACTCTATATCATAGTTTTTATGGAAAAGCACCACATCGCAGAACCTCATTCCATACATTTCTCTCTGAGAACGTATACGCATAACCTCTACAAACTCTCCATTGGCAATAAAATCTACTTTTGCTTCTTCTTTCAACCAAAAGTAATTATTCTTTGTTACCATTAGCAAATCGCCATTAGATAACTCTTCTTCTCTATAGAGCACACTGTTTCTAATGCCATTGTTGAAAATGTTTACACTTTTGTTGGCACGTGATATAACAATAGTCTCCTCCACTCCATCGCGCGAGTAGCAACTAGATATCTCTTCAATAAGATCATTGCCAGATATACGCTCAACATCAGTAAAATTCTTTATCACCAATTGTGGATAAAGGCGCGTTGTGCCTTCACTTAAGGCATTGCGCAACAATGTTGCATTGTACAATATGCCCGACTCCTCTGCTTGTCGCATAATTTCTGTGAGGGTGCTTTCTAAAACATCCAAGCCAAATGATTGCAAAACATAAGCATCCATAGCAGGACTGATGTCTTGTTTCACGGGAGGCAACTGAGCGGTGTCTCCCAAGAATAGTAGCTTGCAGTTTTGTCCAGAATAAACATACTCTATTAAATCGTCGAGTAGGCGTCCGGTTCCAAAAAAGGAGTTCTCACCCGACTCGTTACTTATCATCGATGCTTCATCTACTATAAAGAGGGTGTTTTTGTGTAAATTCTCCATTAAAGAGAAAGATGCACCATCGTCACTCATTCCTTTTTGCCTATATATTCTTTTGTGTATAGTATAAGCCGATTCGTCTGAGTGTAGCGAAAAAACTTTTGCTGCTCGTCCGGTAGGTGCCAATAAAACAGTTTTTTGTTCAAACTGTGCCATTGTTTTCACCAAAGTTCCAATTAAAGTAGATTTACCAGTTCCGGCATATCCCTTTAACAGGAAAATAGCATCAGAATTTGGATTAAAAATAAAACTCACAATTTTATTAATGGCGGTTTCTTGATCATTTGTAAGAGAAAAGGGGAAATTATCCTTGATTTTCTCTATGAAATAGGTATTTATCATTTTTTTCATATTATTTTCAGCGTAAAAGTAGCACAATTATCATTCTTTTTCTAAATTTGTAATCTAATAATAGTAAATCAGTTTAATACAAAATAATAAAAAGGGAAAAAGTCCATGAAAGTATTAGTAAAAGTAATTTTAGTTGCTGCAATTGGTCTGTTAGTTTTTGTATGCTTAAAGAGCATTCAAGGACCTATTGACTTTAATAAAGAAAGTCAAATACGCAACGAAGCTGTAAAGCAAAGACTTATTGATATTCGCACAGCTCAAGTAGCCTATCGCGAAATCAAAGGTGAGTACACAGCTAGTTTTGACTCTTTGATCAACTTCGTTAAACATGGAGAGGTAGCATTGCTGCAAAAACGTGGAGAATTGAAAGAAGAACAAATGGAGGCTGGTATGACAGAAGCCAAAGCCATGAGTATCATTAGAAGTAATGATATTGCTGCTATGAAGAAACAAGGATTGTGGGACGAAGAAAACAACAGACCACAACTTCAACGTGACTCAATTTATGTAGCTGTAATTGAAAACCGCTTTAGCAATCGCAGGAATTTCAATCCAGATTCTTTAGTTTTTGTTCCCTATGGTGAAGGTGCAAAATTTGTAATGGCTACAGATACACTAACTACTTCATCGGGGTTCACAATAAATGTATTTGAAGCAAAAGCACCATACGCTTCTTACTTAAGTGATTTGAACAAAAATGAGCTCAACCTATTAATTGAAAACGTAACTAGCTTACCAGGTGACAGATATCCAGGTATGCAAGTTGGTTCTATCACTACAGCAAACAACAACGCTGGAAACTGGGAGTAAATCCAGTGATTTGAACTAGACACAAAATAATATAGTGCATTATTCTAATTCTACAAAATTGGTATAATGCACTATTTAAACTTATTAGATTCAACAAAAACTTGTAGACACTCTTAAAGAGAGATTTATGTTTTTACCAGATAATATCGACTTCGCAGAATCTAAAAAATATATACTATCCATTCGGTTATTACCGAGTGGATTTTATTTTTCTATTCACTGCCCTACCAATGAAACAGTGTTTTATCAAAACACTGTTTTGTTTAGTGCAAACAGCAACTATTTAAAAAGTATAGAGAAACTAATCTTTGATTACTCTTTTTTCTCTTACAATTTCAAGAAGATAAATGTGATATGTGTGGACAATGAGACAACAATTGTTCCAAATGAGTTTTACAACAAGAAATCGGAGTCCGATTTTCTCTCATTCAATTATCTTAACCCAAAATTGCATGCAATAAGTAATGAACTGCAAGAACACGACAGTAGAATAGTTTTGGCTATAGATAAAGAGGTACACAATTTCTTGTCTAGAGCACTGCTCCATCCAAACTTTATAAGTCATTTGTCGCTACTTGTTAGTTTCTATTATAAACAACACAATAAGGATACGGCTGCACTATTTGTGAACTTTAATGATGACAAAATGGTGGATATGGTTGCCTTTGAGGGAGAGAAACTTATTCTTGCTAAAACTTTTTGTGCCAACAATCCGTTAGAAGATAGCTACTATATACAAAAAACATGGGAGGCTCTTCAATTAAATGCGCAGTGCGACAGACTGTTCTTCTCTGGAAAAACTGCTAGTTATAGCCATTGTATAGACACACTAAAAAAAGTAATCTCTAAAACAGAGAGCCTTTCGTTTAAATTGCGAAGTGAAATAAAAAGTAATAATGAAGAGATTCCTACAGAAATTATAAAACAACTATGCGAATAATAAGCGGTAAATATAAATCAAGAAGATTTCAACTTCCCAAAAACTTAAGAGCAAGGCCTACAACTGACATGGCTAGAGAAAGCTTGTTTAATATTTTAAACAATAAGATTGATTGGGAAAGCACGAGTGCACTAGACCTGTTTTCAGGCACTGGAAGCATTGCTGTGGAATTGGTGTCACGTGGTTGCCCACGTGTGATTAGCGTTGAGTCAAACGCAAAGAACCATGCTTTTATACAAAGTGTGAAAGCCAAACTAGATGCAACAGAGCTTTTAACAATAAAAGCTGATGTATTCTCTTTTATAAAAACTTGCAATCAGACTTTTGACCTCATCTTTGCAGATCCACCCTACGATTTAAAAGAACTGGAATCTATTCCGTCAAAAATATTTGATCATGAGCTACTAAACGACGATGGGGTTTTCATTTTGGAGCATTCCAAAAAAAACACATTCAACGAACATCCCCTCTTTAAGGAGGTACGCAAGTATGGTGCTGTTCATTTTTCTTTTTTCGAGAAAAGCAGTACTACAGAACAGTAACTTCGTATAGGTTATTTATCTTTCCCTCGTTAACTCTCTCAATATACTCGTCGAGTATACGCTCGCTACTTAACATTGAAGATGTGTCTACCTTTGGATACATCTTTCTTGTTTTAGCCTCTTCAACCTCTTTGTTGGGCTGTGGTTTAGGTGCTACTCTTTCTTGTTTCACAACAATGCTTTTACCTACCGACAAGCTAGTAGATTTCATATTGTTCATACTTTGTAGTTGAGCAACAGTAACACCGTATTTACCTGCCAATGCACCTAGCGTGTCTCCTCTTCTAATTCTATAGTAAGTGTTTTTGAGATCACCACTTGATGCAAGCTCCTCTTTAATTTCTACAGGTTTTACTGTTTGCTTCACTATCAGTCTTTGACCAATTGAGAGCCTTGTAGACCTCATGCCATTCAAACGCTGCAATTGTGCCACCGATGTGCTGTTTCTTCTTGCAATAGACCCCAGGCTGTCTCCTTTCTTCACCCTGTAGTAGGTGTTCACAACATTTCCATCTGTAACAGATCCTGCATACTGATCGGTTAGCGTTTGTTTGCGATGTGTAAAGTAAAGCGCCTTATTATGGTTTTTAATCTTTTCGCTTTCGTTGATGAAGGCAAACATATGCTTAGTTGGCAGCACCAATGCATAAGGCTTATGATTGCCAGGAATTAAATCTTGCTTAAACTGCGGGTTATATCTTCTTATATCTTCTATAGGAATTTCAAGAACATCGGATATTTGTTTAAAATGAATTTCGTCTGTTACATGAATCGTATCTAAAAACATAAATTCATTTGATGATTCTTTTGGGCATATCTGATGCTCATCGTTGTAATTCATTATATAGGTAGCCGCTATAAAAGCAGGAACATATCCACGTGTCTCGCGTGGAAGATTGTTATAGATACCCCAATAGTCGCGTTTGCCGCCACTTCTAGCAATTGCTTTATTTACGTTGCCTGGACCACAATTGTAGGCTGCAATAACTAAATTCCAGTCGCCATATATATTATATAAGTCTTTCAAGAATCTTGCAGCGGCTTCTGTAGATTTATATGGATCGCGGCGCTCGTCAACCAAGCTGTTTACTTCTAAGTCGTATTGTTTGCCTGTTCTTAGCATAAATTGCCACAAACCAGTAGCTCCCATGCGTGATACTGCTACAGGATTGAGAGCTGACTCTATTACTGGTAGGTATTTAAGTTCTAAGGGCAATCCGTGTCTATCTAATGCTTCTTCAAACATTGGATAGTAATAATCTCCTAATGACAGCATATAGCTAACCAAGTCGCGACGACGCTTAGTGTACATTTCTATGTAAGAACCTACAACGGGATTAAAGGAGAGCTCCATTTCGGTAGGCAAGCTATACAATCTTTGCATATATACAGAGTCGCTGTAAACCACATTCTCTCCTTGAGAGCACTGATTGCTTACTTCTGAAAAATCTACTTGCCAGTTGGTTAATAAACTGGCAATACTCTCATTCAAACTTTCGGGTGCAACTATTCTGCTATCAAGAACAACAGAAGTACTATCTTGTGCTGCTTGTTTGGGTTTGTCAGCATTACGCTGTTTTATTTGATTCTGAGAAATCAAAAGAGTAGTACTTGTTATAAAAAATATAAATACTAATAAATAGTTTTTCCTCATAGTCATATAAAAGTTAAAGATGTTTTCTTTAGAAACTGACACGACATTGAACACCAAGACTATTGGCAAAGAAGTCAGTTTTTTGAATAAGAGCGGGTTCTACTCTTAAAGATAGGTCGGAGCTGATATTAAAATCAAACAGCTGGGCATCTACATAAGCATCTAGCATGCTTAGGGCATACATTGCTACAGTTCCAATAATACTTAAATCGCGGTAGCGACGATAAAAGTCTTTACGTCGCTTCATTACATCTGTCAACCAAGCTTGATCTACAGATTCGGGGTCTACCCCATAGGGTAAGAAGTTTTTCCAACTATCGGTTTCTGGGTCTTCGTCCATTATATCTTTATAGCCATTTGAATAGTCTTTGTAATACTTGCCATTCCATGTTATAGCATATGTAAAACCCAAAAAACCACCGTAAACTATTGGTAGTTTCCAATATTTTCGATTGTATATTTGTCCTAATCCTGGAAAAATTGCCGAATAAATAAGTGCTTTAGTTGGATTGGGTTTAAACTCCTCCAACTTAAGTGTCATAGGTAACTCTTTGGTTTCTTCAACAATAACTATAGACTCTTTCATCATCACAGAATCTTTCTTAACAATAGAGTCAGTCAAAGCCATAGAATCCACCATTATAAGAGAATCTTTCATTATCACAGAGTCGGCTTTAATAGGCGGATCCATAATAGGCGCTGCAATAGTGTCTACAATCTGAATAAGAGTGTCGGCAGCAATTACAGGCAAAGTATCGTTTGAGTGCTGTTGCATAACACCTTGAGAATAGCCAAAGGTTACACTTAAGAGCAAGCAACATATAATCTTATATTTAAGAAACCTCATAAGAGTGTTTGTTTATTATTTTATTACGTCGAATATTCCAATAATTCTCTCTAAATCTTCATTAGAGCTAAACGGAATTGTAATTTTTCCTTTACCTGTCTTTGAGTATTTAAATTCTACAGGGGTATTGAAAAAACGTGACAGGTGATTCTTCAACGCATCAAAATCTTCGGATGTTTTTTGAGTAGGTTTTGCAGGCTTATTCTTATTTGATAGTTGTGCAACCTCATTTTTCACAATTGATTCAACTTTTCTTACAGAAAGCCCTTCTTTAATGATTCTATTATATATTTTAAGTTGAACCTCAGGATCGGGTATAGCAAGCAAAGCGCGAGCATGGCCCATATCTATTTTTTTATCTTTTATGCCTATTTGCAATTCAGCTGGAAGTCTCAATAAACGCATATAGTTGGCAATAGTAGCACGCTTCTTACCCACCCTCTCGCTCAGTTGTTCTTGTGTAAGAGATTGCGAATCGATAAGCTTTTGGTAAGTCAACGCTATTTCAATTGCATTCAAATCTTCGCGTTGAATGTTCTCTACAAGAGCCATCTCCATCACATCCTCGTCATTTACAGTCTTCACATAAGCGGGAATTCTTTTCAACTGCAACATCAACGATGCCCTATAACGCCTTTCGCCTGCAATAATCTGATATGTACCATCTTCCAACTCGCGCAGTGTAATAGGTTGTATTACACCAATCTTTTTAATTGATGCAGCCAACTCCTCCATAGTCTCGTCATCGAAGTCTACACGTGGTTGATCGGGATTTGGTTTAATTTTATCAATATCTACTTCACTTATAAACGACGAACCCTTGGTTTCGTTATTATCCATCGTAATAAGTGCATTCAATCCTCTTCCTAAAGCTTGTTTCTTACCCATTTTATTGTTGTTCCTAAAAGTAAACTACAAAGTTATTCATTTTTCTCGATTAGCTCTTTTGCTAGTTGCATGTGATTTATTGCACCACGCGAACCCGCATCATACATAAGAGCCGGTTTAGCATAGCTTTGCGACTCACTTAATGTTACATTTCTATGAATAACAGAAGTGAAAACTAGCTCCTGAAAGTGTTGTCTCACCTCTTCATAAATCTGATTGTGAAGACGCAGTCTTGAGTCGTACATTGTAAGAGCAAACCCCTCTATCTCTAACTTTGGGTTTATCTTTGACTTAATTATTTTTATTGTATTTAATAGCTTGCTTAGTCCCTCTAGCGCAAAGTATTCGCACTGCACAGGTATTATCACAGAATCGGCTGCAGCTAGTGCATTCACTGTAATAATGCCCAACGATGGCGAACAGTCTATTAATATATAATCGTAGTTGTTTTTGATATCCTCTAGCAGGTCGTGCATTTTTTGCTCGCGATTCTGAAGTTGAACCATCTCCAATTCAGCTCCTACCAAATTGATGTGTGATGGAACTATATCTATTCTCTCGAACTCTGTTTTTACAACAATTTCTTTAATAGATTTTTCTCCTATCAACCCTTCATAAAGTGTGTTTTGGCTTTTCCTAACATCAATTCCTAAACCAGACGAAGCATTTGCTTGTGGGTCTGCATCAACAACTAAAACAGATTTTTCTAATGCAGCTAGCGATGCTGCTAAATTTATAGTTGTAGTGGTTTTCCCTACACCGCCTTTTTGATTAGCTAATGCTATTATTTTACCCATACTAATATGTTATTCTTTAGAACAGCAAAATAAGGAATAAATTGGATATTTCTGTGTTAATTAATTAGAAGATTGGCTTTTTTGTTGATAACTTGATGCAAAAGCACATTTTGAAACCCTATTTATCGAGATTTGAAATCATTATGCCTCATTCATAAATTAATGGATAAGCTTGCCAAAATTGTAGATAACTAGAATCTAGAGCAAAATAAGGTGTTTCACTTTAGCTCTCTTTCTGGTGCGAGTTTTTTGTCTTCTATCTGCAATTGGCAGATACTATTTTCTCTACCTAAGATTCAATTTTCAATTTAGGGTTAGCGTAGAGGTGAAAACTGGGTCACATATAGTGTTAAAGGTTACTAGTAAAAGCACTATTGGCAGAGTACAATACAAAGCCTATTCTAGAATTTTGCAATCAAACAGAACTTCAAATCTACTAGAAAAACTGTGTTTTCGTTTCTTGGGTGGTGTTTTATCATGACACTCAGATTGATTTCAATTCTGCACAAGTTTCAATTTATAAATAACAGTCCGTTATTTTTTATAATTCACTCTAAAATGGAGCATAAAACAGATGGAAATCAAATCTACCGTGGTAGATTTGACAAAGACGTAGTGAAACTTGAATCTACCGCGGTAGATTTGTTTAGAAACGTATAAATGTTGCTTTTTCAGCAGAGTACTGCACATTTATGCCTTGAAAGAAGTATTTGCAGTATAAATAAGAAAAAAGAGGAGCTGCCCTAATAATTCTACCTGGCGAAAAAGAGTTTTCTGATGCAAATGTGAAATAAAACCACAACAAAACAAGAAAAGTGGTTTTATATGTCTCCTAACAAATCTACCGTGGTAGATGAGAGTTTAACGAGATATTGAGAAATCTACCGCCGTAGATTTTGGTTTATAAAATGTATACTTTGAACAGCAAAACAGACGCGCACAAATTAAACAAATATTCACTATTAGAAACAATCAGCAGGGATTATCACGTTCGAAAAAATATCATCAATCTACACAATAGGAAACTAAAAAACCGGTTGTCAATAATTAAATTGACAACCGGTTTATATATATGTATAGCTTTGAAACTATGTTTCTCTGCTTACTCTTACTCTGCTACTACATCAAAAGCTATTTCAACAGATACCTCTTTGTGAAGTCTTA
>CAJDVE010000028.1_pt1 | contig 13326 bp, 13 predicted proteins | sample 7391271 | NCBI WGS metagenome assembly CAJDVE01 (sample SAMEA7055701, study PRJEB34461) | soil metagenome | biome: terrestrial ecosystem; feature: Peninsula; material: soil | place: Antarctica | collected 2016
AAAAAAAACAACCCGTTTTGAGTTGCTTTTCTTTTTTTGTCTTGTTCGTAAGATATTATTTTCTAATACCCAATTCCTTAATAATTTCACGATATCTAAGGATATCTTTCTCAATAAGGTAATCAAGTAAACGACGACGTTTACCTACTAGAATTTTTAACGAACGCTCTGTGTTATAATCCTTCTTATTTAACTTCAAATGCTCAGTTAAATGCGAAATACGGTATGAAAACAATGCTATCTGAGCTTCAGGTGAGCCAGTATCAGTGTTAGACTTTCCGTATTTTGCGAAGAGTTCTTGTTTTTTTGCTGAATCTAAATACATAAAAATTTGATATTTTAATTGTCAATAGGGTGCAAAGATAGTATATCTTTTCGAGATGAGAAACTATATTGCCAAAAAGATTACTCTCTGCGTAAGAGTTTGTCACTTAAATGCTTTATAGCATTAGTAATCTCCTTGTCGGGTTCAATTACAGTATAATCGCCCCAGAAATCTGGGTCTTGAAAATACTCTACTTTTTCTGCAATTACATCAGTAGAACGTATTCGTTCGCTACGTGGAAATCTTTGCACATCATCTTCATATCTGTCTGTAACAGCTATCTCAGAGAAAATAGTGTAGTTTGATGAAAACAACCCAAAGAAACTACGTTTTTTCCACCTCACTTTAAATTGCACTTCTGTTTGACTATAGTTGAAATACCATTTACCACCCTTCTCCACATAATCGACTATGTATTTGGCACTCTCCGCAGAGACATGCATCGAAGATGGTTTTTTCTTTATGAAAATTGAGGCTGCATCGCTTCTTCCCTCCACATTCATATTAAACTCCATGCGTTTAAAAGCCAACGACTCCACATCTAGATAAATCTTTCCTCTAAACATAATTTCTTCGATACTTGAATAAGGAAAGAAGTCTATTATATAATGGGGCCTATCGTCCATCGTTATCACACCTTCTATGTTAAAGGTGTAACCCTCACCAGTTTCACCAAATACAATCTCAGGATGCTTGGCAATATCAAGCTTCAAAGCATCGCTTATACCTCCTTGAAATTTCATAAACACGGTGTCTTTTGCACTAATGTCGGTAGCTTTTCTACCAATATATATTCTGGCTTGATCGTCTCTGTAAGAATTATACGACGCCTTATATACATCGAGCACAGCCTCTACCAATGAGAGGTGTTTTGAGCCCTTTTTGATAGACTCTCTATAGAAGGCCACCATCATATTTGGGTCTTCATCGTAGTTTACAGTAACAGAACGCAGTGCTTCTCTTACCAAATGCGCACCATCGCCACTTAAAATCTCTATTTCGTCTAGTTGAATAGAGCCAGTTCTCATCCTAATCACATTATCGTCTTTGTCGATAAGTGTAATAACAGGGATGGAAACATTGCTATATCCTAAGTGCTGCACCTTCAATTGATAGTTTCTGGCCGATGCAGGTATACGTAGTGAGAAGAAACCATCTTGATTGGTAACGGTAGAGATGTTGGTGTTATTGATAGATACACTAGCGTACTCCAAAGGAGTACGAGAATCATCAGAAATAACCCTTCCTTTAATTGAAATGGTGGCTTCAACAACTTGTTGTGCTTGTAGCACCTGAGTTTGATACAAAAGAAGACTAAGTGTAAGAATAAAAAAGAGTCTTATTTTTTTCATTGTAATAAATGTATGCAGGTTTAAAAATACCACTTGTTTATATCATAACAAATATAACGTTAATATGTTTATAGTACAATAGCATTGTGACACTTAACTAAAAAAAAGAGTGTTAAATATTATAGACCATCTAAAACCTTTTACACACCACACCAAGCATATCATAAATATTTAAAAACCATAAAGAGACAAACTTTATAGACTTAAATGCTTAAATTTGTATGTTTAATAAGCAAAACAACAATGACACATAAATATGACTTCCTTGTAATAGGTTCTGGAATTGCTGGAATGAGCTTTGCCCTTAAAGTGGCAGCTTATGGTAAAGTAGCCATTATCACAAAAAACAAACTTGAAGATACCAACACCTTTCATGCACAAGGAGGTATTGCAACTGTGAGCCAAACTTTGGACAATTTCGATAAACACATCTCAGACACATGCATTGCTGGTGCTGGACTGTGTGACCGTGAGGTGGTTGAGAAAGTTGTAAGTGAAGCACCTCAACAAATAAAGGAGTTGATAACTTGGGGTGTAAACTTTGATAGAAACGAAGAAGGAGACTTCGACTTGCACAAAGAGGGAGGCCATTCAGAGTCTCGCATACTTCATCACAAAGATAGCACAGGAGCCGAAATACAGACTAGCCTTATTAGAGCTATAAAAAAACACCCAAACATAGCTGTTTTTGATTATCACTTTGCCATAGAAATACTTACCCAACATCATCTGGGCGAGATTGTTACGCGCAGCACTCCCAATATTGAGTGCTACGGAGTATATGTGTTGAATCAGAAAACAAACCAGATAGAAAAATTTCTATCGCGTGTTACAATGATGGCAACAGGAGGCATTGGCTCTATCTATCAAACCACTACCAACCCATTGGTTGCCACTGGCGATGGTGTTGCTATGGTGGCTAGAGCAAAAGGAGGAATAAAAGATATGGAGTTTGTGCAGTTTCACCCTACAGCCTTTTTCCATCCACACGAACGTCCATCGTTTCTCATTACCGAAGCCTTGCGAGGATATGGAGGAATACTTAGAACTATGGATGGGGTTGATTTTATGAAAAGATACGACGAACGTGAATCGCTTGCTCCGCGAGATATTGTGGCGAGGGCGATTGATTCTGAGATGAAAAATCGTGGCGACGACCATGTATATCTTGACATAACGCATAAAGATGCTGAGGAGACGAAGAGCAGTTTTCCGGCAATTTATAAAAAATGTCTGTCGCATGGCATAGATATTACAAAAGACTACATCCCCGTTGCTCCAGCAGCGCATTATAGTTGCGGAGGTATAGAAGTAAACCTCAATGGTCAATCTAGCATCCATCGCCTCTATGCCAATGGCGAATGTGCTTGCACTGGCTTGCATGGTGCAAACCGTTTGGCATCTAACTCACTGATAGAGGCGGTTGTATTTGCCGATGCTGCAGCAAAACATGCACTCAAGGTGTTCAAAAATTTCGGTTTCGAAGAAAACATTCCTGCTTGGAATGCAGAGGGAACAACATTGCCAGAAGAGATGGTGTTGATAACCCAAACTGAAAAAGAGGTTGCTCAAATTATGTCGTCTTATGTAGGCATTGTGCGCTCTAACCTAAGATTACAACGTGCCATGACAAGATTGAATATTCTGATATTTGCGAACTTCGCAACATCATAAAAGTGAGCTACGAGGTGATAAAGCATGCCATGCAACGAAAAGAGAGTCGTGGCCTGCACTACAATATAGACTATCCTGCAAACAACAAGAAAATAAAACAAACAACAGAATGACGCATCAAACCATCAACATAAAAGGCAACTTAATTAGCTTAGAAACACCGCTGGTGATGGGTATTGTAAATGTTACACCCGACTCATTCTTCAGTGGAAGCCGCAAACAATCTGAAAAAGAGATAATAGAGCGCGTGCAACAGATATTGGAGCAAGGTGGCACTATTATTGATATTGGAGGACAATCTACCACACCCAGCTCCACATTGCACTCTGCAAAAGAAGAGATTGAGCGGCTTGCCCCTGCCCTATCAGTTATTCAGCGTGAGTTTCCTGAGGCCATTCTCTCTGTTGACACTTTCTATGCTGAAGTTGCAAAAATGAGTGTCGAAAAATATGGCGTAGCCATTATAAACGACATCTCTGGAGGACAGATAGATGAACAGATGTTTGCCACAGTAGCAGATTTGAATGTGCCTTATATACTGATGCACATGCGTGGCACACCACAAACAATGCAACAGTTTACAAGCTACGACAACTTTATACAAGATATTATCTATTACTTCTCGGAGAAAATTGCTCGCCTCAACAGCCTGGGAGTAAACGATATAATAGTTGACCCAGGGTTTGGATTTAGCAAAACATTAGAGCAAAACTATGAATTGATGGCACATCTCAAATATTTTCATATATTTGATACGCCTTTGTTGGTAGGTATATCTAGAAAATCGATGCTATACAAGCCATTGGAGACAACAGCAGATGAAAGTTTAAATGCAACAACAGTTTTAAACACTTATGCTCTGCAATCTGGAGCAAAAATACTACGTGTTCACGATGTGAAAGAAGCAGTAGAATGTGTAAAACTAACAGCTAAACTGAACAAATATACGCCTCAACAACTTATATAATAACACACCTGACACTATGCTCGAACATTTTGGAATAAAAGACCTTATTGATATTATATTAGTGGCATCGCTAATGTATTATGCTTACCGTTTAGTTAAAATATCGGGTACTAAACCGCTATTTATTGGAATTGCATCATTCTTAATATTATGGAGTTTGGTGTCGAGCTTTCAAATGAATTTGACAAGCACCATTCTAAAAGTTGTTATAGATGTTGGTCCTATTTTGCTTATCATCTTGTTTCAAGACGAGATTAGACGATTTCTTATGTCGTTAGGCTCACGAAAAGGATGGAAGATGTTTACCAAATTCATTTTCTCTCAAAACGAGAAAGAGAAAGATATATCACACATTACACCCATAGTTTTTGCCTGTATGAATATGGCAAAAGAGAAAGTGGGAGCATTAATAGTTTTTCAAGAAGATATACAATTGGGGCTGTATGAGCAAACAGGTGAAATAATAAATGCTGATATATCTACACGATTAATCGAAAACTTATTCTTTACAAACAGTCCCCTCCACGATGGAGCCATGATTATAGTGGGGAAAAAAATTAGAGCAGCAGGTTGTATACTGCCGGTTTCTCAGAACCCCAACATTCCAAAACATCTCGGTCTACGTCATCGTGCTGGGTTGGGAATATCGCAAGAGACCGATGCTAAAGTAATTATTGTATCTGAAGAGCGTGGGCGTATTGCTTTTGCTCATCAAGGCAAACTAACCATGAATGTGTCACCCGAGGAGTTACAGAAACTTCTTGTGGCCGAATAAAAAAAAACAAAATAGATTTCTACAAAACACAATGATATTAAAGCACTTATCAATACTAAATTACAAAAACCTTGCAGAAGTAGAGTTATCCCTATCACCAAAAATAAACTGTTTCTTGGGTGATAACGGAATGGGCAAAACCAATCTCTTAGATGCTGTATATTATCTATCGTTTTGTAAAAGTCACTCCAATCCTATCGACTCGCAAGTTATAATGCACGAAGCAGACCTTTGTATGATTAAAGGCCAGTATGAGTTTCAGAGCGGTAGCGACGAGGAGATAATGTGTGCCTTGAAGCGTAGACAAAAGAAACAATTTAAACGAAACAAAAAACAGTACGACAAACTATCGTCGCACATTGGGTTTATTCCACTTGTAATGATATCCCCAGCCGACAATGAGCTTATAATGGGAGGTAGCGAGGAGCGGCGCACCTTTATGGATGTAGCCATATCGCAATTCGACAAGCCTTATTTACAGTCGCTTGTGCGCTACAACAATGCTCTACAGCAACGCAATGCAACTCTCAAAAACGATAATGTAGATAAAAGCCTACTCGAACTTTGGGAGGAAGTGATGATAGAGGAAGGTGAAGCTATTTTCGAAAAACGAAATTTGTTTATTCAGGAGCTAACTCCTATCTTTAATCAATTCTATAGCACTATCAGTCAGTCAAGAGAGATAGTATCGCTCATCTATAGTTCGCAACTAGCCAATGCTAGTTTCAAAGAGCGACTGATTGCTGCACGCAAGCGCGACATGATACTTGGACATACCACAGTGGGCATTCATCGCGACGATTTAGATATGCTAATAGATGAATACCCTATAAAGAAAGATGGCTCGCAAGGACAAAAGAAAACATTTTTTGTATCGCTTAAATTAGCTCAATATCAATTCCTTTCTCGTAAGAGTAATTCACTTCCACTACTTGTACTAGACGATATTTTCGACAGATTGGATGAAAGACGTGTAAAAGAGATTATTCAACTTGTATCGAAGCCAGATTTTGGACAAATATTTATCTCCGATACTAATCGTCAATCACTTGATAGAATATTGCAGCCCTTCAACGATAACTATCACCTCTACTCTGTGGCAGATGGAGTGATAGAGCAGATGGAGAAATAATAGTAAATACAAAACAGACATAGCCAACAATGATAAAACGAAACGCAAGAGACATAGGAAGCATCCTGAAAGAGGTATTAGACGAAAGAGACTCTCAACTAAGTCATTTAAAAAAAGGAGTTGCAGAGAATCGTGTAATTAGAGGTTGGTACGAGGTTTTAGGCGCAGGTGTTGCATCATACACATCAAACGTATACTTCAATAGGGGAGTACTTATTGTATACCTCAAATCGTCGGTACTAAGAGCCGAACTAATGATGAATAAGCAAGGCTTGATTGACAAACTAAACAAACATGCTGAAATGGACATCATACGAGATATCCATTTGAGATAAGAAATAGGTGTGAGGGTAAATGTGAGACTAAGTGTAGTACATGGTCCAAACAGAGTTATGCAGCACCACAACAGAGATAATAAGAGAACAAATAAAATATTGATAAGAATGAGAAAAAGAGCAACCATTTCGTTTTACACTTTAAACAACACCTTTTAGTAATGAGTAATTTTGATGTTATTGTTATAGGAGCTGGTCCGGCAGGATTATTAGCAGCAGGAAGAGCAGCAGAATTGGGTGGCAAGGTGTTGGTGTTGGAAAAAATGAAACGCGAGGGACGCAAGCTACTTATTACTGGTAAAGGCCGATGTAATATCACAAATGATGCCCCAATAAGTGAATTTATAAAACATGTATACCCTAATGGACGTTTCTTGCGCAGTGCATTCTCTTCTTTTTTCTCGAAAGATATTATAGAGTTGCTTAAAGAACATGGCGTTGAAAGTACACTGGAGCGTGGAGGGCGTTATTTTCCTGCAAGCAACCGTTCTAAAGATGTATTAGATGCACTGTTACAGTGGGTTAATAGCTATAAAGTAGATATTCGTTGTGGACACAGGGTTGAAGAGTTGATAGTTGAAGACAATATCATAAAAGGCGTAAAAGCAAACGGTCAAAAGTTTCTGAGCAATAATGTTATTATAGCAACAGGAGGAAAATCATATCCTGCAACTGGCTCTAATGGCGAAGGATACGAACTGGCACGAAATGTAGGGCATTCTGTAGTAAGGGCAAGACCAGCATTGGTGCCGCTTGAAACTGAGGGTGATCTTGCTCAAAAACTACAAGGTCTTAACCTTAAAAATGTAAAGGCAACTGTATGGGTCAATGGCAAGAAAAGAGCAGACGACTTTGGGGAGATGATTTTTACCCACTTTGGTTTGTCAGGCCCCATTATTCTCACTTTAAGCAGAGAGGTTGTAAGAGAACTACAAGATAAAAACAGGGTGGAAGTATCCATCGACCTAAAGCCCGCATTGGATGAGCAAAAGCTAGATGCCAGACTAATACGTGATTTAAATGAGCATGGAAATAAGAAGCTTCTTAATATTTTTAAACTCTGGTTACCATCTAGCATGATTCCAGTATTTGTTGATCTTCTTAATATTAATACCGAAAAAGAGTGTAATCAGGTTTCTTCGAAAGAGCGGAAACAGATTCTACATCTTCTTAAAAATCTTGTTTTTAAAATATCGAGTTATCGCTCTTTCAAAGAGGCCATTATCACCTCTGGTGGAATAGACACAAAAGAGATATCACAAAAAACAATGGAGTCTAAAATTGTAAAGGGACTCTATTTTGCGGGTGAGATGATAGATTTGGATGCTGAAACGGGAGGATATAATCTGCAAATTGCCTACTCTACTGGTTGGCTAGCAGGCAACTCTTGCATGAAAGATAAAAAACCGAAGTTCTCTTAGTTACAACAATAAGTTTATATTACAATTACACATTAAAACAAAACTATGAAAAAAATATTTTCCCTTAGTCTATTTCTACTTTTCACATCAATTGTTTTCGGACAAAATGAGAAGGAAAGTTACGCCCTCAACATAGCCACATACAACCTAAGATTGGACTTACCCAGCGATGGATTAGATGCGTGGGAGCATAGAAAGGAGAACGTAAACGGACTAATACGTTTCCACGATTTCGATATTGTAGGAACTCAAGAGGGATTTCACCATCAATTATTAGATATTATTGCAGCTGGCGATTATGGATATGTAGGAGTAGGTCGCGACGATGGGGTTAAAGAAGGCGAGCACTCTGCCATAGTTTATAAAAAAGACCGTTTTGAAGTGCTAGACAATGGAGATTTTTGGTTTTCAGAAACTCCTGAAACACCATCCTACGGATGGGAAGCAAAATACAGAAGAGTTTGCTCGTGGGCAAAATTTAGAGACAAAACTGCTAGTAAAGAGTTCTATGTATTTAGCTTGCACTACGATCACGAAGCCAAAGAAGCGCGCAGAAACTCTTCGTTACTTTTGCTTGCAAAAATTAATGAGATTGCAGGCAATACACCCACATTTTGTGTTGGCGACTTTAATGCCACTCCCGATGACGAACCTATTCAAATAATTTATAATGCAAACATGCTGAATGATTCCTATCTCATATCTCAGGCAAAACCCTTTGGAACAGAGGGAACATTCAATGCATTCAAGCTTGATGCACCCATGAAAAATAGAATAGACTATATTTGGGTGAGCAAAGATATTATTATCGAAAAGTATGGTGTGTTGAACGATGTTCATTATGGACGTTTCCCTTCAGATCATTTTCCTGTAATGGTAAAGGCAAGCTTTTAATGTAATCCCTTGTGATGGGAATATAAGTTTAAAATTAAAACAGAACTACTGCTATATTCAAAAATTACTACCGCTAAAACAAACCATGTATTATGAGAAAACATTATTTTACTCTTATTCTTGTTGCACTGGTATTTGCTTGCAAACAAGCACCTAAAGAAGCTATACCAGTATGGACACCGTATGATGAATCTGAAGAAATAGCTGAAAATGCAAATCACGAACAGGTGAAAATGCGATTCAAACTCATTCAGTCGCAAACGCTTGATAAAAATGATATGTGGAAAAATGTTGCTGAGCAGATAAAGAATTTCTCTGAAGAGGAGTATCAAAAGCTAAAACCTCTTATTTTGGAACAAGATATACCCACTATTCAAAAGAATATAGCCAGCGGCAATCTCACTTATGAAGCGCTTACACAATGGTATTTGTATAGAATTGTGAAGTATGAAAACGACAAAGATAAAATGCTGAATGCAATTATTGCAATCAACCCCAACGCAGTAGAAGAAGCAAGAGAAAGAGATAAAAACAAGACAGCAGAAAAACATTTCATTTATGGAATGCCAATACTCATAAAAGACAATATAAACGCCGCAGGAATGCCCACTACAGCGGGCAGCTATTTTTTAAGAAACAATATAGCACCCGATGCGTTTGTAGTAGAGAGAATAAAAGAAAAAGGTGGCATTGTTTTAGGTAAAACAAACCTGAGCGAATGGGCCAACTTTCTGTTTACAGGTGGACCGAATGGCTTTAGTGCTTTAGGTGGACAAACACTTAACGCTTATGGTCGTAGAGAGTTCGATACTGGCGGTTCTAGCTCTGGTAGCGGTGTAGCAATGGCAGCCAACTATGCCACAGCGGCTATTGGCACAGAAACATCTGGATCCATTCTATCGCCATCGGCTAAAAGTTCTCTTGTGGGGCTTAAACCAACTGTTGGGTTATTGAGCAGAAGTGGAGGTATTCCACTAGCAAGCACATTGGATACTCCTGGCCCAATGACTAGAAATGTAATAGACAATGCTATTTTACTATCGGCAATGAGTGGCAAAGACCCTGAAGATGTGGCATCTAAAGATATTCCTGAAAACAGAGACTACCTGAAAGATTTAAGCACTGCAACAATCGATGGATTGAGATTTGGAGTAATCGCAAGATTATTAGCAAACCCAATATATAAGCAAAACGTTGAGAAAATTGTTTCGTTGGGAGGCATAGCTATTGAATTTGAACCAATAGATATAAACTTCGATGGATTCAATGACTTATTGAGTGCCGATATGAAGGTAGATTTACCCCAATATTTAAACAAATATGCCAATGATGGTGTTACACAACGCTCAGTAAAAGAAATTGTGGCTTACAATAATGAAGATTCTTTTCAGAGAATTCCTTATGAGCAAGCTCTTTTTGATGGAATTGTAGCATTAGAACTCACACCAGAGGAGCATGCTCAATTGAGAGAAAGACTGCACAGCGAAGGGGTTCGCTATTTTGAAACACCCATGCAAGAGCATCAACTAGATGTTATATTATCTATTGATAATATGAATGCTGGTTTTGCTGCTGCAGCTAAATATCCTTGTCTAATTGTTCCAATGGGTTATCAGGAGACAGGAGAACCAACAGGTCTTACATTTATTGCAAGACCATACGAAGAAGATAAACTTTTAAAAATAGGGTACGCTTTCGAACAAGCAACTAAAGCAAGAAAGCAACCCGTAGCATATAATTAGAACACACATAGTAAATGTCAGAAAATATAAATAATAATAATAATAATAATACAGAATCGTTTCTAGATAAATTCGATATTACAGCGCTCAATCCCATGCAGGAGAAAGCAAGCAAAACCATTCGGTCTAAAGCCGATGTGGTGCTGCTTTCACCTACAGGAACGGGTAAAACGCTGGCTTTTCTTTTGCCATTAATTGAGACACTTGATAAGGATTGCGAAGAGATTCAAATTCTCATACTTGTTCCCTCTCGCGAGTTGGCTCAACAGATAGAACAAGTAGCCCGCAACATGGGCTCTGGTTTTAAAGTAAACGCAGTATATGGCGGAAGGTCTGGTGCACAAGACAAGATTGACTTGAGACACCGACCCGCAATTCTTATTGGAACACCCGGACGAGTAGCAGATAGAATAAGGAGAGACAGATTTCCCTTAGAATATATCAACACCTTAGTTCTCGACGAGTTTGACAAATCGTTGGAGATAGGTTTCGAGAAGGAGATGACCGAGATTATTGACGCTCTCCCCAATGTAAGGCAAAGAATTCTTACTTCTGCTACAAGCGAAACCCATATTCCAAGGTTTGTAGGAATGCAAAGGCCAAAGCTTATCAACTTTGTTGATAAAGGGAGCGCTCAATTAACTATAAAAACACTTCTATCACCCGAGAAAGACAAACTAGACTCTTTGGTAAAAGCACTTGCTTTTATAGGCAACAAACCAGGAATTATTTTCTGTAATTTCAGAGATGGTCTAGAACGAGTAAGCGATTATCTAGCAGAGCACAACATTCAACATGAACCCTATCATGGAGGAATGGAGCAAATGGATAGAGAGCGTGCACTTATTAAATTTAGAAACGGAACAAGTCAGATACTTCTATCAACCGATTTGGCTGCGCGTGGACTAGATATTCCAGAAATAGCGTTTATTCTCCATTACCACCTTCCTCCACACGAAAAAGAATTCACCCATCGTAATGGTAGAACAGCAAGGATGAATCGTGATGGTGTAGCCTATATATTGCATTGGGAAGGTGAAGAACTCCCAGAATATATTCAAGCAATTGAAGCCGAAAGCTTGCACGTTGTTGATTTAAGCAAAGCCTCACATGCAGCACCAACAAAATGGAGCACCTTATACATAACTGGAGGAAGACGCGATAAAATATCGAAAGGAGATGTTGCAGGACTATTCATTAAGCAAGGCGGGGTTAATAAAAATCAAGTGGGCGTAATAGAGATAAAACAAGACGCTGCTTATGTAGGCGTACACGCCGATATAGCTCAAAAGCTTGTAGAGAAGACAAACAACAGCAGACTCAAGACTAAGAAGGTGAGAATCAGCATTATTTAACAGCATCAATCAATTACTATAAACATGAATTTAGAAGCAGTTTTGAATTTTCGCCGTTCGATACGCGATTACCAAACCGACAACCACCTTGATACAGAAAAAGTGAAACATTGCCTTGAGTTGGCAACACTGGCTCCCAACAGCTCCAACATGCAACTGTGGGAGTTTTATCATATAACAGACAGAGAACTGATTAAGAAAATGGCCCATGCTTCCCTGTCTCAAAACGCTGTGGCTAGTGCCAATCAGTTGGTGGTATTTGTTACTCGTGGCGATTTATATCGCAGTAGAGCCAAACAAGTGCTTGATTTTCAACGCGACAATATTAAGCGCAACAGTCCACCAGACAGACAAGCAAGCCGAATAAAAAAGAGCGAGGTTTATTATGGTAAATTAATGCCTTTAGTTTATGCTCGGTTCTTTGGTTTAGTGGGTTTGTTTCGTAAAATACTAACAGTCTCTGTAAGCCTTTTCCGCCCTATGTTTACTGATAGTAGTGAATGCGATCAGCGCATTGTGGTGCATAAAAGTTGTGCATTGGCTGCTCAAACATTTATGATTGCTATGGCCAACGAAGGTTATGACACCTGTGCTGTAGAGGGTTTTGATAGTCGCCGTGTAAAAAAGCTGCTAAAGCTTCCCTCTGGAGCAGAGATAAATATGCTTATCCCATGTGGTATACGCAATGGCGACAAAGCGGTTCATGGCGAAAGATACCGTGTACCATTCGATCAATTCGATCAAGTATATAAAAATATTTAGAAAACAAGCAACATTTCACTTGAGATGTTTGTTTTACAGACAGAAAATAAACATTTTCTTTTTTCAGTAAAAAAATATTATTCAATTGATATATTTCAAAAGAATTTTCAATAAGTTTGTAGAGCAATTAATTCATATCAGAAACAATTGCCACTTAGGTAAAAGAAAACAACCAATAAGATTTAATAATCAACATTATGGCTAAAAGTCAAGACGCTAAGAAAACGGTTAAAAAAGAAGCTACTAAAACTCCAAAGGAGAAAAAAGCTGAGAAAAGAATAAAGAAAGCAGGTAAAAAATAACTGCTGCCTTTATTAATTATTACAAACTCCTTTATTTAATTGATGATAATGAAGGATGGCTGTTGAGGGTCGCCTCTCAATTGAGATTTAAACACATTAATAAAATAATTTCCGGTTGGGAGGTTTTATTAATGTGTTTTTTCTTTCAGCAAACTGTGTGAGTTATAAATAGCAAGCTATTATAAACTATATGTTTGCGAATGTTGTTTATACATAGCACAAACAATGTGTTTTAAAGAGATATAATAAAGACAGCGCCTGAATTTATTTTCAATCTAAAGCAAGGTGAA
>CAJDVE010000013.1_pt1 | contig 13140 bp, 10 predicted proteins | sample 7391271 | NCBI WGS metagenome assembly CAJDVE01 (sample SAMEA7055701, study PRJEB34461) | soil metagenome | biome: terrestrial ecosystem; feature: Peninsula; material: soil | place: Antarctica | collected 2016
TTCAATATGAAAACAACAGATTATTTAAGTTTAGACAAAAGCGCAACAAAAAAAGTTAGCGCAGAACTACAAAACCTTTTAGCAGACTTTCAACTATACTATACAAACCTACGTGGTTTCCATTGGAACGTTGTAGGTAAACATTTTTTTAAATTACACGATAAGTTTGAAGAGCTTTATGACGAAGCTGCAGCTCAAATTGACGAAATTGCAGAACGCATATTAATGTTAGGTGAAACTCCAAAACACAATTTTAGCGATTATTTAAAAGTTGGCGAAATTAAAGAAACAGGCGTTGTTTCTGATGATAAAGAAACTGTATCACTTGTTTTAGACTATCTAAAAGTATTAATTGCCAAAGAACGTAAGATTATTGAATTAGCTAGCGATGCTAACGACGAAGTAACTGTAGATCTTATGGTTGGATACCTTGAAGGTCAAGAAAAAACAGTTTGGATGTTAACGGCTTTCTTATCGTAGTAAACCTTTTCATCTTAAACAGTCATATAAGCGATGCATTATCTATAATGCATCGCTTATTTTGTCTTAGAACAAAAGTTAATTATGTTTGTTGAAATATTAGTGGCACTGTTTTTGCACTAATAAATATGGATAGTAATTATGACATGTGTAAAACAACTGTTATATTTGTACTTAATATAATATTACAAGGAAGGAATAATAAATGAATAATAAATTTTCTAAGCGAGTAAAAGACATCATGGCGTATAGTCGTGAGGAGGCTGGAAGACTACAAAACAACTATATTGGCCCCGAACATCTAATGCTTGGCATTTTACGTGATGGTGATGGATTAGCAATTCAGATTTTACAGGACTTTGATGTTAATCTAAAATCTTTAAAGGAGCAGATTGACTCTCAAATAAGAGAAATTCAAGAGCCCGATGAAGGAAACAGTGAGTTGGTTGTAACTAAAAGCACCGAAAAGATACTCAAGATGAGCATCTTGGAGGCACGCGTAACTAAAAGCACGCCAACCGACTCTGAGCATTTACTATTGGCTTTACTAAAAGATAAGAAAACTTTGATTAACTCAATTATGCAATCATACAATGTTGATTATTCAAGTGCTCTCTTATATGTGAAAAGTATAGTTGACAATAGAGATGATAAAGAGTTGAACGACGATATAGATAGCCCCATAATGGGAGCAAACTTTACTGATGACGATGATGATGATATGCAAGGTCGCTCTTCGTCGCAAAGACCCACAGGAGGATCGCCAACAGCAAAAACAACTTCAGACACTCCTGTTCTAGATAATTTTGGAACAGATATAACTAAAGCTGCAGCTGAGAATAGGTTAGACCCAGTAGTAGGTCGTGAAAAAGAGATAGAGCGTTTGTCTCAGATATTGAGCCGACGCAAAAAAAACAATCCTGTACTTATTGGTGAACCCGGAGTGGGTAAATCTGCAATAGTAGAAGGATTGGCATTGCGTATTATTCAGAAAAAAGTATCTCGTATTTTATTCGACAAAAGAGTAATAGCACTAGATATGGCTTCGATTGTTGCTGGAACAAAATACAGAGGACAATTTGAAGAAAGAATAAAAGCAATTTTAAACGAATTATCGAAAAACCCCAATATAATTCTGTTTATCGACGAAATTCACACCATTGTAGGTGCGGGTGGGTCTACAGGATCGTTGGATGCTGCAAACATGCTTAAACCGGCTCTAGCAAGAGGCGAAATACAGTGTGTGGGTGCAACTACACTTGATGAGTATAGAAAGAATATTGAGAAAGATGGCGCTTTAGAGCGTCGTTTCCAAAAAATAATTGTTGATCCTACCACTTCTGAAGAGACCTTGCAGATATTGCAGAACATTAAAGATAGGTACGAAGAGCATCACAATGTAAGATATACCGACGAAGCCCTCAAATCGTGTGTAACTCTTACCGAAAGGTATGTGAGCGATAGAAACTTCCCCGACAAAGCAATTGATGCTCTTGACGAGGCTGGCTCGCGTGTACATATTTCTAATATTACTATTCCAAAAGTTATTGAAACAATGGAACAAGAGTTAGAAGAGGTAGAGCAACTAAAAAATGATGCAGTAAAAGCTCAGAAATATGAGTTGGCTGCAAGCTATCGCGACAAACAGCGTCAGCTACTAGTTGCTTTAGAAGCAGAGGAGAAGCGTTGGCAAAAAGAAATTAAAGAGAAACCCGAGATTGTTGATGATCAAAAAGTAGCCGAAGTAGTTGCTATGATTTCGGGAGTTCCTGTTCAACGTATTGCTCAAGCCGAAGGACAGCGACTGATGGAAATGAAAGATGTGCTAAAATCACAAGTAATTGGTCAAGACGAAGCTGTTGAAAAGATTGTGAAAGCAATACAACGTAACCGTGTTGGACTAAAAGACCCGAACAAACCAATAGGTACATTTATGTTCTTAGGCCCAACGGGTGTTGGTAAAACTCACTTAGCCAAAAAGTTGGCGCAGTTTCTGTTCGACTCTACAGACAATCTTATTAGAGTTGACATGAGCGAGTATATGGAGAAGTTTACAGTTTCTCGCCTTGTAGGAGCACCTCCAGGATATGTAGGATATGAAGAAGGTGGTCAGCTTACCGAAAAAGTAAGGCACAAACCCTATTCTGTGGTATTGCTCGATGAGATTGAAAAAGCTCACCCCGATGTTTTTAACCTACTTCTACAGGTATTAGACGAAGGTCATATAACTGATAGTTTAGGCAGAAAGATTGATTTTAAAAACACTATTCTTATAATGACTTCCAACATTGGTACTCGCCAGTTGAAAGACTTTGGTAGAGGTGTTGGTTTTAGCACTGCATCCGATATTTCAGATGCTGAACATTCACGTGGTGTAATTAAGAAAGCCCTATCTAAAGCGTTTGCTCCTGAGTTTCTTAATAGGGTTGACGACCTTGTGATGTTTGATCAATTAAGCAAAGAGTCAATCTACAAAATAATTGATTTAGAACTTGAAGGATTTTACAAACGTGTGAATGAGTTAGGATTTAAAATCGAAATATCTAACGATGCCAAAGATTTTATCGCTTCAAAAGGATACGATGTTCAGTTTGGTGCACGCCCACTAAAACGTGCTATCCAAAAATATTTGGAAGACGAAATGGCAGAGATGATTATCCTAACCAGCGTGAGTGAAGGCGACTCTATAAAAGTAGAGTTTGATAAAGAGAAAGAAAAAATTGTGATGAATGTAACAAAAGCGAAAGCTCTAGATGCAACTCCTGAGTAATACAGGTTAAGTCACACTACTATATAAAAAAACCGTTTGCTGAATTAAACAACAAACGGTTTTTTTGTATTAAACTATTTCTATTATTCAGTTACCGCATACTTTTCTCTTCCTAGCTCGTAGCTATTATTACCTTGTGAATCTATAACCACAATAACAGGAAGTTCGTTTACTTGCAGTTTACGAATAGCTTCTGTGCCTAAGTCATCAAAAGCTATCACTTCTGCACTCTCCACACAACGTGCCATCAATGCTGCAGCGCCACCTATAGCAGCAAAGTAAACTCCGGTATGCTCTTTTATTGCATCTATTACCTCATCGCTGCGCGATCCCTTACCTATCATCACCTTCAAGCCATGCTCTATAAGTGTAGGCGAATAGGCATCCATACGCCCTCCTGTTGTAGGACCAACAGAACCAATAGGTTTACCTGGCTTAGCTGGACATGGACCGGCATAATAGATAGCTTGTCCTGCAAAATCAAAAGGCATTTCCTCGCCTCTATCAATCATTTCGCACAAACGTTTGTGCGCAGCATCGCGTCCAGTATACACAGTTCCTGAAATATAAACCATTTCGCCGGCTTTCAGCGATTTAATTTTCTCATCAGTAAAAGGTGCTTCTAATATAATTCTATCTTCCATCTTTTTACAATTTTCCTTCGGCATGACGTGTTGCATGACAACCTATATTTACCGAAACAGGTAGTCCAGCAATATGTGTAGCATTAGTTAAAACATTTACTGCAAGCGCTGTAGTAGTGCCTCCAAAACCAGCAGGACCTATTCCTAGTTTATTAATCTCGTCTAAGAGTTCTTTTTCAAGAGCTGCTAGAGTTTCGTTCTCATTCACAGAATCAACAGAAGTAAGCAAAGCTTTTTTACTTAAATAAGCTGCTCGTTCCATCGTTCCACCAATTCCTACACCCACAATAATAGGAGGACATGGATTACCGCCAGCAGAAGAAATGGTATCTAGTACAAACTTTTTAATGCCTGCTACTCCATCGCTAGGTGTAAGCATTTTAAGCCCACTCTTATTTTCACTGCCAAACCCTTTTGGAGCAACAACAATATTAAACTCTGTACCTGGTACAATTTCATAATGTATAATAGCCGGTGTGTTGTCTTTTGTGTTTACTCTCTCTATTGGATCATTTACAACAGACATTCTTAAATAGCCTTTTTTGTAACCATTTCTCACACCTTCGTTAATGGCATCTTCTATAAAGCCATCAGTAATATGAACATCCTGACCCATTGTTATAAACACAACAGTCATGCCTGTATCTTGACAAATTGGGCTTCTCTCCTCTTTAGCTATTTCAGCATTTTGAATTAAGGTGGCTAGCACCTCTTTCCCTAAGGGAGATTGCTCAGTTTGCAAGCTACTTTTAAAACTAGTTTTAATATCGTTGGTAAGTACGCAGCATGCTTCAATGCATAAATGCTCTACCAACGTTGCTATTTGTGATGCTTTTATTTCTCTCATTTCATTTATTGTCTCTTTAAGAAATAGAATGTGTTTCTATTCTCCATATCCTCTAAGTTGCCATCTATAACACCTATAAGATTATACATTTTAGTTTTAGGGTCAATTATCATCTTTTTGTATAGAGAAAACTGTTTCACCTCTGAAGTATTTTTGACATGAAAACGCGCTCCATCACAAACAATAATCTTGTCTCCCATTTTAATATGATCTTCATCATAATAAGAAACATCTAAGTTTTGTGATAAAATCTCTTGCGATAAAATAGATAATCTTTCGAGATCAACTTTTGGTTCTTTTGCAAACTTCAGCACAAAGCCATTTCTTATGTCAGAGCTAAAAAAATCGTCAGTTGATATACCAAACTCACTCTCTAGCACTTGAACAACAGCCTCTTCGGCAGTATGAGCCATTTTTCGATAAGTAAGTGATTGGTGCACTATCTCGTAAATACTTTGAGGTATTGGTCCAAAAATAGTAGGACGTGTTACAATAATCTCCTCCCCAATTCCCACAATAATATCTGCATTCATGCCTAATGCTTCGTACAATAGGTTGAAATGCTCAATTACAATACGACGTTTATTTTGCAACACCTTTTTCACAAAGTCTACAATCTCGTACATTTGTGTAAAAGCCATCTGAAAACGCATGTCTAAATGATAGGTTCCTGCATCGGGCACATCTTGCATTAATTCTCTAACCTGCATTATTTTGCGGGGGTTGATTATATCATCATCGTTTGATAATTCTAATCCTGGAAACATTCCGTTTATCAACGAAGATTTACCCGAACCTGCATCGCCTACAATACCAATTAAACTGTCACTGTAATGCAAATGCTTATGAGCAATTTGCTCACCTAAAAACATCAACCGTTCTCTTCCTCTCGGCGCATAGTATTGCGACGAAACCATATATTCTTGAATGAGGTTACGCATAAGCTTATATTATTGTTTAGTTTAATTCAGTAAATAGATGTAATAGTTAGCCCTCTTTATTAGAGAGTAAACTTAAAGTTCATAAAAGGTGCATGTTGTTGCGCTCCATACACATCTGTTTCGCCCAATGCTCCAGAAGATATTGGTCTTACAATAGTAACTTTTACTGCTTTTGCAGGATCAAAATATACTAAGCTTATGATGTCTGATTCTGGAATATTGTAAAGCGCAGCAAACTCTTTCTCGTTGATAGCTTTTGCTTCTTTCACTTTTTTATATAATTCGAAATCTTTGAAAATTACATCAAAAGTCAATTCATAAGGACCTGAGTTTTTACTTCTAATTACTGAGGCTATATCTATTAATTTGTATTCCATTGTTTTAATATTAAGATTGTTTGTTAAACTCTATGTACTCTATTGGGAAAGTATCTGTTGGGTTATCTACCTTTAATAGATGATACACACTAAACTCATATACTTCGCCCATTTCACAATCCGATGGAGAGAAAGGGAAAGCAAGATTACCAGCAGTAGCAATACGGCCATCATAGCCAAAGTGCAACATTGTACTACGAGCAAAACCACATATAGTACTTGCTTGCTCTTGAGTAGGAGCTACAGCTTCGATAATAATCATCAACTCATCGCCAACTTTCACATCTTTTGGTTCGAACATACCCATTACACCATTCTTTCCATAAATTTTAAAATCGAGGAAAAAATCAGTAATACCATAATTTTCAAAGTTGTTTTCAACCCTATCTTTCACACTTTGAACAATAGTGTCGATTTGTGAAATCATGATTGGGTCTTTAACACCAGCACATGATATAGTGCGATAACCAACCTTTTTAACTCCTTCTAGTTTAACAAAGTAATCGTCTGTTGGAACAAATTTACTACCCGATACTTTTACTTTATCTTCATCAACTTGAACAAACTCACTTTCATGTAAATTAATTGCTCCTCCAGGACCAGGCAATATATAAGGATTGCTTTTTTCATACAATGTATGTGCAGCAACAGACAAAGTTGTGCATTTTCGCAGTGGAGAAAGTGGCTCTAGCACAAAGTGATCTTTACGTAGATATCCAAACATACTGTCGCTACCGCTACCTGGCAATGCAGCAATTGCAGCACACTCCAATATTTTACCCATGTGGATTGCAAGCCCCTTGTCGAAACCTTCTTTAATAGGAAGTGATGCAAAAACTGAAGGGTCATACGATCTTCCAGCTAATATAACATCAGCGCCCTCTTCCAAAGCTTTAATAAATGGTTCTTCGCCCATTTGCGCAACAATTCTAACAGTATCGTCTACATCTTCTTCTGTTATTTGTTTTGCAGGAAACAAAGGCTCTATATTACCATCTTTCAAGTTTTGCTTAATAAAATCTTTATCAAACTCTGACTGAATAACAGCTAATTTAAAAGTAAGACTTCTCTCTTTTGCAATCTCTCTTATAATGTTTAAGCAAAACTCTACGTGAGGTCTTCCGCCAGAACCCCCTGCGGTTCCTATTATCACAGGTATATTTTGTTCTAAAGCTGCGGGAATCATTATTTCTAAGTCTCTTTTTACTGAGTTTTTATCAGTAAAAGATTTACCTGCTCCCAAATAATATGGACCTGGATCTGTTGAACCAGCATCAACCGCTATTACGTGAGGTTTGCGCTTCATTCCTTCTACAAATGATTCCATTGGGAAACCGTATCCCAATATCGCCGTTGGCGAAAGTATTCTTAATTCTTCCATTTTGAATGTTTTTTTGATCGACGTCTCTATTTCTAATAAAGAAATAGAGACGGGGAATCCTAAATTATAAATTTAGTGTTTTAATATTTTAAAGTTGATCTATTGTGTCTTGATGCTAATTCTACAAAACATCTTTGAGCGCTAATACTCTGCTCATTTCGTTGTGTACAATCATATAGCCTTCATCAACACCCATTCCAGGTTTTCCTAAATATTGTACAGGAGAAGTAGCCATAGCAATATGTGCACACACCTCTGCCGAACGATTAGTTTCGTTACATGTTCCACCAATATAGGCAAGGGTATCGTGTTCTTTGCAAAATAAAACAGCCTCTATAGAGTTGTTAATACCACCCAAGTCTGGCGTTTTAATCTGGATCATGTGACCTGCTTTTGCGGTGGTAAAATCTTTGATATCTTGAAGCGTATTACACCACTCATCGGCTACAATTTGAACATCGCTACCTTTATCTTCTAATAATACTCTTAGCTTGCTAAGTGCGTCAATTTGTTCTTCTTTACCATCCATATCAACGGGACCTTCAACCCTTAATTGATAAGGCTTTGCTATTTCGCCCAATTCAACCATATAGTTTGCAACAGCTTCAAGGTCGTTGTCAAAAACCACACTCAATGTTCCATATACATCAATATGAATTGCAGGATTGTAAGATGGGTAAGGTTTGAATTTTGTAATTCTATCTCTCAACCAACCAAGATACTCTTTTATCTTTTCTCCATTTAATCCCACTTTTGTTTCTACATGATTAAACAAAGCGTGAGGTAGAACGTCAACCCCCTTCATAATCATTTTATCGGCATTCGAATATCTATCGTCGCCCGATTGAGAGAAAATTGGAATTATGCTTGAAGAAATCTCTGTACCATACTCTTCTGCAATAATCTGTGCCATTACCTTCGATTTGCTTAGTGCTACTGCATGCAAACATGCCTGTGTTACACCATAACGTATAGCGGTATGATATGGTTTACCATCTTCTTTAATATGATTATCTACTCTTCCTGCCATATCTTTAAAAGATGTGATATCTTTACCCACATATAAAGGAGCAATCTCTTGCTCTATAATTGGAATAAAGTTTTCGGCTAGAAATAAAGGATCGCGACCGCCAGCACCCGAATATTGTACTGCAGCACAATCTCCATGAGCAATAGCGCCATTTTCTAAGATAAATAGAACAGATATAGACTCCCCAGCTTGTCTAACCGAAGTAAATCCAGGAGTAACGGGCTCGCCTTGATAGAATGCTCCATCATTTTTAGCACCTTTTTTTATAGCTTTTTGATCATCGAAATAGAAACCAGTTTTACCTGGAGCACAGATCACTTTTTTTATTTTCATTGTATTATATTGTATTTAAAATTGAGTAAAATATTAAGACACTTTTTTGTATACAAAAGCATTACCTCTTAAGTGTCTTTTTGTGTAAAGAGTTAGATTTAATGTGGTCGGCCAACTAAAAAACCTTTTCCAATAGCATATACATCATCTACCACCATTTGGAAACTTACAGGTCTATTCTCAAAAGCACCTCTCTCTTCAAGTTTCTTTCTGTGGAAATCTCTCAAATCTTGTGTAAATGGTAGATTACCAACTTCAAGTAATCTTATTGCTCCTTCATTATCGCGTGCAGGCAATAGTTTTCCTGCATTGAAACGACTTGGAGCAAAAGGCACATCAATTACTCCTGCTTCAAAAGCTGCAATTGCACCCAAAGCATAGTCGCCTTTACCCAGCTCTTCCACTTTGTCGAGTATACATTTCATCTCTTTCATTACAATCTCACTTTCAGTGATTACAGCAGGTATTTGAAGGAAATCTTGATCTTTTAACATCGAAATAACCTGTTTAGTAGCACGTAACCCCGAAGCGTTGGCCTCTTTTGTAGGAACTCCCATAGCTTCATGAGGTGTTTTTACAATTACCTTAGTTGCTTTTGCTAGTGCCGCAGCCGCAGCTCCCCATGATATTACACCAAATGATTTTGACTCATCTTGTGGGAAACCACCCATCCATTGGTGAAAAACAGTAGTTACACGCACATCTGTATATCCAAATCTATCTAAATATTCGCGTGTTAGAATATCAAGTGAGCGAATAGCAGCCACATCTTGAATAAGATTACCACACTGTCCGTACCCAACAGTTAAATCTTTTACACCTTGTGTTGCTGCCAATAGAGCTTCTATTACAGCTACAGAGTTTGAAATACAAGCAGGAATAAGTGTACCTGTAAGCGGACCAAATGGTTCGCGATTAATAGACACACCAGCTTCTTCGTACTTACCTATCAAACGGTCTGTATATTGCCAATGAGCAATTGTTTTTTCAAGCGAGTGATTTTTTGAGTATGGAATATTATAAGAGATACCACCTCCCTCATATGAGGTAAAACCTCCAGCAATAGATATTTCTGTTAGCAAACGTGCATCTGGAGTACCATGACGAACCTGAACTGGGTTTCTAACTGCAGAAGTTACATTTCTACAGATATTTACACCATAGTTTACTGCCGGAAAGCCATTAAGCATTGAGCGGCCTGTTTCGCGGCTTTTCTCAATACCTGTTTCAGCTTCAGCATATCTATTTAATCGTGTATAGCTATCAATAGTAGAAGGCAATAGGTCTGCTTCCCCTTCATCTTCAAGGTATTTAAGCAGCTCTATGTGTTCTTGCTCAAGAGCAACACCAGCACGGGGCTGCATAAGGGTGATGCCGTCCGCTTTAGCTTTAGCTAATTTAATTCCAAATCTCTTTTCGTCAGATATTGTTTTTTGGTAAGCTACAGACTCTTCAAAGTTAACATCCGCGCCTGTTTTCCATTGACCTAATACTTCTTTTTGCTCTTTATAGAACTGATCGTCAGAGAGCTTTGTGTTGCTAATATTCATGTTTTAATGTTTTAATCACAAGTTAATATATGTAATATCAATTTAAAAACTAAAAGTAATTTTATTTTTATATTTGACCAAGACCACAGATAAAAGTAATGATTAGTTTTACATTTTATCTGATAATATAAGTTTAAGTTATTTCTTTTTTCATTATGGTTAAGGCCAAATCAGCATCAAGTGCCATCAAGAGCCCCATAGAACCAAAAATATACTTTTTATCCAACAGGTATGTTGGATTTTTTGGCTTCAACGACATCAAGTTTTTATTGTCGGCTTTAGCACCCTCCAATATATTATTAGCATTGGGAGAGTTTACCAATACTCCACCTATACCTATAATAAATCCTACTTCAGTTAAATCTTTACCCGACACAATAAACATTTCACCAAAAGGTGTAAACGTACTTTCTACTTTACCAGTATGTCGTTCAACAGCAATTTTCAATGCAGATTTTGCTAAGCCCTCTTCAATTTTCTGATTGTCGCTGTTTTTAGCAGCTAAGGTGTTAGGTGACTCTTTGCATATTTTAATCCAATTTAAAATATCCTCAGTTTCAACACCTATTTCATTAGATAAAGCATCTAAATCTGTTTCTTCGGCAAGAGGGGCTAAACTATATCTCATGCCTAAATCGCCTTCAACGGTACGTTTGTTGTAAGGCTCGGGTAATCCCTTTATCATCACATTCTCAAAAGTAGCAGTTCCTGCCGAAATTGAGTAAACATCGGTAGTAGCGCCACCAATATCAATAGCCATCAAGTCGCCAATACCTTCTGTTGTATCGGTACCCTTGCTTAGCAGTTCACATCCATTGAGAACAGCAAGTGGTGTAGGGATAATTTCTGAGTTGGTCATTCTCTGAACTTTATTGAGCCCCTTAGCATCGATAATTTTACTAATAAACAGCTCTTTTATTTTCTGTTTGGCGGGTTCAATATTCAGTTTATTAAACTCTGGCATTACATTTTCGGTAATCACAAAATCTTTGCCCGATTCAGAGAAAACAGCTTCTACTTCGCTCGATGCACTTTTATTGCCTGCAACTATTGTAGAAAAGTTTCTATCAATTTCGCACAGCTTCTTTGCATTAGTGATTATTACCTCTTTGTTCCCACCATCGGTACCGCCACAAAGCAGTATCAAATCGGGATCGATAGCGTAAATTTCATTCTGTTCGGCTTTTGAAATTTCAAAAGCATAGGTTTTAACTACTTTAGCTCCAGCACTAGATGCTGCCATTTTTGCGGCTTTGGCAGTAAGTTCAGGCACAAGACCTAAAGCTACCATTTTAAGCCCTCCTGCTGCACTACTACAACATAGAAGTTGGTCGTATTTAAACTCACCAATTTTATCTTCTAACTTTTGCAAAGCAGAGTTAAAACCCTCCATCACATCAGTTTCAATAGTAGTAAATGCAGCTGAAGTACCTATTATCTCTGCCTTAGAGGCATCTATAGCGGTTAGTTTAGTGTATGTACTGCCAAAGTCTGCAGTAAGATATTTCATGTCTATTTAGAAAAAAGTATGTTTAAGTCAGCAATTGTAGTATCAAGCTGAGTATTAGGTGGGTAAACTTTTGTGAACCCCATAGCTAAAAATCTCTTCTCAACCTCTTCGAAATCCTGCTTGCCAACTACAAGGTTTCCCCCCGCCAGCAAAGGTATATCTTTCAAACCTGCCTCGTCACACTTATCTCTCAATCCATTACAATCAATCTCTCCATGACCATAAAGAGATGACACAAGTATAGCATCAGCATTTGTTTCAACAGCAGCCTCAACAAACTCTTCTTGCGAAACCATCACACCCAAGTTAATCATTTTAAAACCAGCCTCTTCTAAGGCAAAAGTCAAAATTTTATTCCCAACAGCGTGTACGTCAGCACCAATAACTCCCGTTACAATAACTTTTTTCTCCATAATAGTGTTAATAGTATTATCTTTAATTTCTGAGCCACAAATTTAGTGACTTTATGATAATAAAAAAAGATAATTGCATTAATTAATAGTGCTAAGACGAAACAACACCCAAATATCGATAAAAAACATCAATTAGAAGTTTTTTCGAACTTAGGTATTGTATAAAACACAAATACAACAAGAGCTAGTAGCTCAATTGCACCACACAGCATTCCAAACCCAATTCCTGAATCAAAAAATGTGAGGTAGGTGGAGTTGGCTGATCCTCTATTTTCGGCTTCAACATTATGATTAGCAATTGCTTGAAATGTTGCCATAATAATCCCAAATCCAAAACCTAATATCAATGCTGAAAGATGGTATCCCAAAAAGTTTTTATTGAGAGCCAAAATAAGAAGTCCAGCAATGAGCAATCCCAACCCCAATACACAAATCTTTTTGGGGCCTACTCTGTCGAAATATTTCCCACTAAGAATACGTGATATAGCAATACCTATAGCTATGAGCAAGAAAAACAGTCCGCTACTTTCAAAACCTATCGAGCGACCGTATAGAGCTATAAAAGAGATGATACCCCCATAAGGTATTGTAACTAAAAACACGTTAAGTGAAACAGGTAATGCCTGTTTAGCAATTAAAGCGGTTAACTTAAATTTTTTCTTAACGGTGGTTATTTTAGGCACTCTAACAAATAGAGCAAGTAAAACGCCAAGAAAGCTAAATGCAGCAGCGGAATAGAACAATTTTTTGTAGCTACTATCTCCCGTAATAGCAATAGCAATTAATGGGCCTATTGCCATTGCAATAGTCATTGATAAACCGAAAACACCAATACCTTCGCCCCTTCTTTTCTGTGGAACTAAA
>CAJDVE010000042.1_pt1 | contig 13127 bp, 8 predicted proteins | sample 7391271 | NCBI WGS metagenome assembly CAJDVE01 (sample SAMEA7055701, study PRJEB34461) | soil metagenome | biome: terrestrial ecosystem; feature: Peninsula; material: soil | place: Antarctica | collected 2016
TGCCGTAAATATGACGAACAAAACCACATCTAAGAGCATCTTTTCCTGTAAGCAGTGATGCACGACTTGGACTAGATGTTGCAGTTGACACATAAGCTCGAGAAAAGTAAGTTCCCTCCTCTTTCAACTCATTAATATTTGGAGTCTCAAACACTGGGTTTTTGTATCCTAAATCAGCCCATCCTAAGTCGTCAACAAAAAAGAGAACAATATTAGGCTGCTGCTGAGCCATTAGACTTGTAGCAGGAAGCAATAATAATGATGGTAATATATTTTTTATCTTCATGTTGTATTATTTTTAAAATTCTTATTAATCTATTAAAAACTCTTTCGCTGTACCTCTGTATTTATTTTCACCTATAATCACATTCAAAGAATGCTTTATTGTTATAACAGGATTATCTGGAAACTGCTGAGGAAATGAAGCAGAATTAGTAATTATATTATCACTAAAATCAAGTCCATCAACATTAGTTGCTTCTAATATAAGGTTGTCAAAATGATTAAATACATTGTTAACTATTTCTATATTCTTAAAGGCAATATTCTTATTATCTCCATCAGTACGGAAGCAAATAACACCACGGTCCATACCACCAGTAACACAGTCTTGAAATGTATTATTTTCAATAACAACATTAGCTGCACTGCCTGACTCAAACCAATTACTATCTTCTACAGGCATAAGTATAGCCTCCATCTCGGTACTAAAAAAGTTGTTACGAATAATAGTCTTTTTTGGGGTAGATATCAACAATCCCCGCGCTCTATTACTAAAGAATCTGCAATTTTCAACCAGCACTTCTGGGTAAGCAGAAAGATTCTCTAAGAGATCTCCTACCTGGACATCACTTGATACCTCTTCGTTGAGATGGATAATATTGTACCGACCATTAATCTCTTCAATAGAATTTACCGTAACCTCTCTATAAGGAAAAAAAGAGTCTTCAATACGCACAATTCCTAAAGAATCACCAGGTTGAGCAAGACGAAATCCTAACTGTTGAAAATGACCTACACGCATAAGAAGTGTTTTTTTATCAATAATTTGAAATATCTCTTGGTAAGTACCATGAACATTCATTGCATCATCTAACTGATTGCTGAACGAACAATCCCTCAAAGTTATATTTCCGCGACACCCCACAAAATGAGAAGCATCTGCTGTAGTTGATATAATTCTATCACCTGTTGGAGAGACAACGCATTTTTCCAATGTAACATCTTCGCTATTCTCAAAAAGAAATCCCATACCCCCGGCGTGATGAACAGCAACATTATGCACTTTAATATTTTTTGAATTATTCACCTTAAATCCTGGAGCAATACGATTAGCTCCTTGCATACCCTTAAAGGTGACAATCAAACCAAGAGGTGGTAAATCTTTCTTTATACCACTCAGTCGCACTAAGCCTGGCTCTAACTCTTCAGCCATAACCAATTGCTCCATACCCATATATTTTATATACTCATCTTTTTCATCTACTTTATAAGGATAAACAAAAGGTTCGGGCATAAAGCGAGTTTTCACCTTTACTCTCTCGTTAATATTATATTTTTCTGTTTGAAAGGCAGGGGCTTTACGAACCGGATCAAATGCCATATTCTGACCAATATCATGTAGATAGTAAGGCTTTAGGAATATAATTTTACCGTTTTGAATCTCATATGGGTAATCATCTGTAAAACTTATGTCATACGACTCATCACCGTGAGCCACGACAGTTCCTTGACTAAAAAATGGTTCTGAATAGTCGACATTCAGATTCTGCACTATAATATTATTACAATCGTTCATTAAAAAGGGAATCATTCGACCATGAAAAATAAAGGTCGAACCTTGACCATCAATAGTAAGGTTTTCCTTATTTTTCAAAACAAAACCAATTGGTGCCAAAACATCGTTATGATTAGATATATGGCAAAACTCCTCATGAGCTAAATCTGGATAAAAATGATAAACCCCTTTCTCAAAAACAATTGAAGTAGCCCCCTTGTCACCCAAACTCTTCAGCTGTTGAAACACAGCCATAGTAGCATCTTTTTGAACATCCCTATTAATAATGATCTTACGACTTGCAAAGCTTTTACTTGTAGATATCATTAATACAAATAGCAGACAAAATAAAAATTTATTACTTCTCACCTCTAATAATTTTAACAAAAACGTTTTACATTTTATTATTAGTGCAAAGATAGCATGCCCCCTCCAATTAACGTATCTTCTCGTAAATGAAATGTATCTAACAGTTCATTTAAAACACATATGCCCCCTAACTCTCTGACTTTTACTAATAGGCACAAATTATACACCTGCAGCAACACATGCAATATTAACTTATTCATACCTTAGTGGCCCAATATAAAAACTAACTATAGTAACAATTTCTTTCTTATTCTTTCTTATGGACCTAAAACACCTTTCTCTATCTTTAGGAATGTTAGCTTTTGCTACAAGTAGCCAAGTACAAGCACAGTCTTACAACCAAGAAAATCGACCCAATGTCATTTTTATCTATGCAGACGACCTAGGACGGGGCATGTTATCGCATTTTGGGCAAGAATATATAAATACGCCAAATATCGACAAAATATACAAACAGGGTACATCCTTTGACTATTGCTATGGGGCATCTTATTCTGCGCCAGCTCGATTTGCACTTCTCACTGGATATAGTGATGTCCGTAATGAGTATTGGAACAAACCCAAAGGAGGGCCATATTTCGAAATAGAACACGCTAACGACTACGAAACTCTTATTCAAATCGAAGACTCTCTTAATGCTATGCGTATAGAACCTCCAGTTGGTGATTTATACCTTGCTACTGTATTTAAACGAGCAGGATATAGAACAGCACAATACGGGAAACTTGATTGGGGGTTTGCTTCAACTCGACAACAAATTCGCGAACACGGTTGGGACGACTATTGTGGCACTATGGATCATCAGGTAGCACACGCCTTCTATCCTCATTATTATATAGAAAATGATACAATTGTATGGTTTCCTGAAAACACCGCTCCAGACTGGGGGATTGGCACAATGTCGGAAAGTCCTGAGAATTACAAAAAACGATGGGATATGACCGGTAAAGTCACCTACTCTCAAGATATTTGGAATGACCGTATAAGTAGTTTCATTAAAAAAAACAAAGATGAACCTTTTTTTATATGGCACAGTACTACACTACCTCACGGACCTGTAGGAACCCCCTTAATATATCCAGAGATACAGCAATTAGAGGAGTTAAGTTCTATTGAAAAAGAGTACTTATCCATGGTGAAGACATTGGATAACTCTGTTGGAATGATTCTAAAAGAACTAGAAGTGTTGGGCATTGATGATAATACTATAATTATGTTTTCTTCGGATAATGGGCACCAGGTGTATTACGAGAATGAGAATCGTAATCAGCGAAAAAAAGAGAAGAGTTATGACATAGATGGAAGGCAGTTTAACAGTTGGGACTATGCCCACACAAGTGAACGAGCAGGCGACCGTTTCGATGGCAATAATGGCCTGACAGGTAAAAAACGTGACACTTTTGATGGTGGAATAAGGGTGCCAATGGCTATTATGTATCCTGGTCATATCCCATCAGGGAAAACATCTAAGCAAGTTATTACTAATTACGATTGGCTACCAACTTTTGCTGATATGCTAAACATACAACTTCCCTATCAAAAAGATGGTATTTCACTAATGCCAATATTAAAAGATGAGAAAATCAATCTTACTGAAAAACGTTATTTCTTGACCAACTCAAAAATTGGTGTTACTGTTGTCTCAAGTGATCATTGGAAATTGAGATACAATAATAAGAAAAATGAGTTTCGTCTCTATTATCTTCCAGATGACTATAAAGAAGAAAAAATCATGAATGATTTACGCCCAGATAAATTAGAGGAGTTAAAAGTGCAAATAGAACCATATCTAAATCTAAAATGGCAATAATAGTTATGGTATTTAACTTGAAATTTTTTTTGCTCTTCGTGCTTTTTATGATACTGCTTAACTATAAACAGATATCTGTATACATTACTGCAAGTATATAATAAATAAACTAGAATTGTATAAAACAAACTGAAAATGAAAACAATCAAAAAATTAAACATCTTTGCTGTCTCAACATTACTTTTGTATGTTTATGCTGTAAACATACAAGCACAACATACAGTTACTATATCACCTACTGATGGAGATGCAACATGGCAAATAAGACAAGCTATAGAGAATGCCCCTTCCAATAACTTAAAAATTATACTAGAGAATAGTACTTACATCTGCAAACCAGACCTAGCAACAGAAAAATACTGTGCTATTACAAACCACGACAATGGAGTTAAGAAAATACTATTTCCTATTAGTAATATGAAGAATGTGGAAATAGAAGGGAATGGCGCAGCATTAATTCTTCACGGACGTATGTTCCCATTTCTTTTTGAAAACTGTGAGAATGTTACAATAACTAATCTTTCTATCGATTGGGATATACCTTTTTTATTCTTAGGAGAAGTAGTAGCCGTTAACCCAGAAAAAGGATACAGAGATATCAAACCTTTTAGATGATAAAAACGTTGCTACTGGTGCTAAAGATACGTATAGCAAACCCTCTCATGTAGAAAAATTAGAAAATGGGATTCTACGTTTTTATGAAAAACTAAAAGACTATCCTCCCGTAGGATCGTTGCTCAACTCTAAAGGGGGCAAAGGAGAGAACCGCTATGCTCCAGCTTTTGACTTCAAAGAGTGTAAAAATATCACGCTTGATGAAATAACAATTTATCATGCCCTTGGTATGGGATTTCTCTTCGAGCGTAGTGAAAATATTAATATTCTCAACTCAAAAACCATATTACCTGAAGGAAAATAGAAGTGAAAGAAATACTTGATTCTAATACAGTACGAGTAAGTCTAAAACATTTTCAACAAGCAGGATTTAAATTTGCTGCACCTGGAGATGAAGTGTGGTTTATAAAACAACCCAACCCTAATCGTAGTGAAACTAACACAGTATCTAAAGTTTACAATGTTGATGAACAAATAACCGATCTTACTTTTACACATAAATTACCACAAGAGTTAAGAAAAGGAGATGTAATAGAAAACAAAACATGGAATCCTACATACACTATGCGTGGCTGTACTATTCGTCATCATCGTGCTAGAAACCTTATGTTGAAAACTCCTTTAAAAACTGTTATTGAGGATAATTACTTTCAATCGATGATGTCGTCTATTATGTTCCGTGGTGAATTATTAAAATGGTATGAATCAGGCTCAGTAGAAGATGTTCTTATTCAAAATAACACATTTCATAACTGTGTTACTAGTGGATCAGATCATGCAGTTCTAAATATCTCGCCCCACTTTAATGATGCTTTCGATAAAGAACAACTTTATGATAAAAATATCCGCTTTATCAATAATACTATCAACACAACAACTCCAAGTATTTTTTGGGCAGATCGTGTAGATGGCCTTTTAATCAAAGGAAATAAGATTAATTTCAATAGAGATTATACTCCTATTAGTCCTAATTCACCAATGATTAATCTTCAAAACTCTAATAACGTTACTATAATGGATAATATTTACTCAGGAGCAAAACCTAGTGTGTTATATGAAATTGATGATAAATCGAAAAAGACTTTCAAAAATGAAAATAATCAAATGTTTAAGTAATGAAAAACTATTGTTTTTATTTATGATGATCTATATAGTAGCACCCGCTTCTGCTGCTAAAAGAAATATCGATAATAATTGGAAATTTCAATTAGGAGATGACCCTCTGGCAAAATATGCTAACTACGACGATACAAAATGGAGTGAAATAAACTTACCTCATGATTGGGCTTTTGAAAATGGATATTCAGCAGATGGTGCACAGTCAGATCGTGGAGGCTATGCTATGGGAGGAATTGGATGGTATCGAAAAGAACTTGTTTTAACTAAACAAGAGTTGCAATCTGCTAAAAAACTTCTAGATTTTACTGCTATTTATATGAATTCAGAAGTTTGGGTCAATGACACCTATTTAGGCATCCGTCCTTATGGTTATGTGTCATTCTCTTACGATATAAGTAACTTATTACATTCTGGAGTTAATAAAATTGTTGTACGCGTTGATAACTCGCTTGAACCAAGTGCTCGTTGGTATCATGGATGTGGTATTTATGGCAAAGTGTTTCTTCGCACTAAAAATGAAACGTATTTTGATAAAGATGGCATCTTTGTATCCAATGATGGTAAAGATGGCAATGTAAATATTCAAGCTGACATATCCTCTACTTTAAATAATGGAGAGTATACAAGTCATGTAGAAATACTCAATAAAGAAGGCGAAATTATAAGCAAAGTAAATTCTGATAAATTTACTCTGGAAAACAAAAAACATCAACTTAACTTAAACCTCAATGTAAATAAACCATTGTTGTGGAGTCCTGAAGAGCCCAACCTATACAATTTACAAATCAGTTTAATAAACAAGAAAGGAAAACAAATAGATACTAAGCATATTCGTATTGGATTTAGAGATATTGAATGGAACGCAGAAAAAGGATTTTTCCTTAATGGAGAGCAGTATAAGCTACGTGGGGTATGTGACCATCTTGAAGGAGGTCCTACAGGAGCTATCTATACACGTCAATTAATGCGTTGGAAAATTCAGCAACTCAAAGATATGGGTGTAAATGCTATTCGTACTGCTCATAACCCTCAGTTGCCTATGTTTTATGAACTTTGCGATGAAATGGGTATGTTGGTTATGGATGAGATATTTGATGGTTGGTCAAAAAAAGCTGAATATGATTACGGAATGCAAGCATTTGACAATTGGTGGGAAAGAGACCTGCGTGCTATAATACGTCGCAATCGCAACCATCCTTCTATCTTTATATACAGTGTAGGTAATGAAACTAGTGGAGATGTTGCTACAGATTTAGTAAGAGTGTGTCACGAAGAAGATCCTACTCGTTTAGTAACCTCTGGCGATAGCAACCCTGAGAATATGGATATTTATGGCGTAAATGGAAGAAGTGAAAAAAAAGATTTTCTCGACAACTATAAACCTGATGAAAAAGCCTTTATTGGCACAGAAAATCCTCACACGTGGCAAGTTCGTGGTTTTTATAAAACTATGACATGGTACCGTAACGGCTATCCAAGCGAAAAACAACTACCACAATATATTCCTAATCTAACGGATGAGGAGATATTTGGTTATAGTTGGATATCACCTGAGCGTCGTTTAAACTCTAAGCAGATTTTTAATTCCTCATATGACAATGCCACTGTTCGTGTGACAGCTCGCCATCTAATAGAAATTTTACGCGATAGAGATTGGTTTTCTGGCTCATTCCGTTGGACCGGTTTTGATTATTTGGGTGAAGCTGGCTTTATGCAGGGTGGATGGCCTTTCCGAGCTTTTATGAGCGGTGCAATCGACTTAGCAGGTTTCAAAAAAGACCTCTACTATCTCTATCAAAGTGAATGGACAGACAAACCAATGGTACATATTCTTCCCCATTGGACACACCCCTTCATAGCTGAAGGGACTGATATTCCAGTATGGGTATATACTAACGGTGACGAAGTTGAGCTTTTTAAAGATGGTGTAAGTTTAGGACGAACCAAGAAAGGTACAAAGTGGGATGAAATGCAATGCGAGTTTATGGTTCCTTGGAGTCCTGGCACAATAAAAGCTATAGCTTATAAAAATGGAAAAGCAATAGCAGAAACTGAACAAAAAACAGCAGGTGCTCCAACAAAGTTAGGTGTCGATATAGAAAATCCCAAACTAAAAGCAGACGGTGAAAATATAAGCATCATTACCATTAAACAACTCGACAAAAATGAGACTCTTTATCCTTATGGTGAAAACCGTATCTACACAAAGATTTTTGGCGATGCAAGGGTGCTATCTTTTGAAAATGGAAACCCTGTAGATGTTGAAACAAATTTTAATGCTAATAGTAAACGCAGTTTTTTTGGCTTGAACCGCATTTTCCTTCAATCCACATCTACTAACGAAAAGAAACCTGTATCTATCATAATAGCTGCTATCAATGGAGATAAAAAACTAAAGCAATCTGATAAAGTAAGTATTACTTACATAGAGAGGTTTTTACGTGGGGAAAAAGAAGATTCGAATTACACTATCTACTACACTACCGATAACACAAACCCTACCCCAAAAAAGAAACGTTATCAAGGTCCGTTTTGCATTGAGTCAGGAACAACTGTAAAAGCTGTTATCTTAAAAAACAACAAGCCAATCATTAGAATGGAGGAAACATTTGGATCTAATGAAGGTCTGTATTGGGGAGAACCAAATGAAGCATTGTATAGTTTTACAGGCATCCAAGCTGAACACTCCAAAGTAATAAATGGGAAACTAGAGAACAAAAAAGGGCAAGGATATTATGCCGATGGTTATGTTATTCCTACTCCAAATAAAGGAATCATCGAGTGGTATCAAGAAAATGATGGTAGTGAATACGAAACATTACTAAACATTCGTTACTCTATGAAGTCGAATGGCAAAACTGCCACAATGGCGCTTTATAATAACGAAGCTTTGGTTCAAGAAATCACCTTTTTAGAAAGTGGAAGTATTGGAAGCAATTGGAAAAAGGTATCTCTTCCAATCACTGTCTTTAGTGGTGCAAACAACCTATCTCTTAGAAGTATTTCAGATATTGCACCTAGCATAGATCAAATGGAATTAGAGAATTAAAAAGAAACTCTTTGACTAATAATAAAAGTGCGATCCTGACTTAAATGTGTCAGTATCGCATTTTTATTATTAATACATCGCAATTAAAACTATACTACCTATTTTCATTTAATAGTGTTTTAAAAAGTGTGTAAAGCGTGGAGAAAAGGCTTATAAGAGTGGTAAAATAACGAAAGAGAACATCAATAAAAGAGGTTACAATAAATTTCTATAAGTATCAGATAACATAAACTATAAATCAGCAGTCAATAAAACTAGATGAGCAGTGGGACGGACGGGGTGAAAGGGTATATAAACAATACAACACTAACTGCTAAAGATGAATACGTGCAGTATAATGGATTGTGGATCAAAAAAAGTGCTTTCCGAGTTACGAAAGGAACACTTGAGATACGTCCCATGTTCAACTTCACTCAACGAAGAATAGAAACGCATGTCTATATTTATTTTGTAGCATATAAAATAAATATAGAACTTGAAAGAAGACTGAAGATAAACAGCATTAATTTGAGTGTAGATAAAGTTTTGGATATAACGAAAACAATTACTACCCTGAAAATCGAACTGCCTAAGTGTAGAGAGACGATTAGAAAGACAATGTTGATAATATATAAACACAAATCAATAGTCCCTCTTTTTGAAAAGACGTTTAGGGTGTCAAAGTCAGGATTAGACCAACAAACTCTTTTAAGATTTAAAATATGCCTCAAAGAGTTTGTTGGTCTTTTTATTAAAAACTAGAATTACATGTGTGTTTTCTGAAAATGTCCATTATAGTTTTTCTCCTACTCCTTGCAACGAGGTATCATGATTCCACATAATAACCCATGGATCAGATGTCCTATATTGCCAATTCTTCAGATTTTCTTTCATCTCTTTTAGCTTTTCCTGATAGGAGTTTTCAGTAGCTAGATTGTGTGATTCATAAGGGTCTTTTTGTAAATCAAAAAGCTCGAATTCAGCACGATGCAAAAAACTTTCAACAGTTTGTTTGCCATACATCTTTGTTTCATTACGGATAATATTTTGCCAAGTAGATGAAATCCATAAGTCTGAAGCAAATGGATATTCCAATGGATAAGCAATATTCCAAATAAGTTTGAAATTGTCTTCACGAAATACTCGCATTGGGTAGTACATAGTAATTTCGTGGAAAGTATGTGAAGCTTGTATTGTATTCCATCCCTCAGGATTCTCTTCCCCAATAATCTTTTTAAACGATCGTCCATGAAAAGATTCATTAGATTGTTCTATTCCAGCCATATCTAGTATAGTAGGAGCTAAATCCACCCATGAAATCATAGCATTATTAGTAATTCCTCTATTGTGAACTGATGGATCTCTTATTATGCAAGGTAATTTAATGCCTGGTTCATAAGTTGTAGTTTTTGCTCCTGGGAAGGCCATCCCATTATCAGAAATATAGATAATAATTGTATTTTCAGCTTTACCCGACTCTTCAAGCAGTTTCATCAGAACACCTAATCCTTGGTCAATTCTTGAAATTGATTGGTAGTATTCAGCCAATTCTCTACGAGTTTCATTATTATCGGGAAGAAAGTAAGGTACAATTACATTGTTGGGATTATAAGCGATTGTCTCAACTCCAGTAAATCCTTCATCTCTGTTACCAAAACGGTTTGGGGCACGCCAATCATTGACTTTGTTTGTAAAGTCGCTTCTATGCGGGTCGTCGGGGCAAAAATATAAGAAGAAAGGTTGCTCAGAGTTGAATACTTCATTTACTTTGTGAGCCATCTCTACAGTGTTTCGTGGATTAGCTTCAAACACTTTTTCAAAATGATACACCTTTTCAGGTGCTACGTGATATTTTCCTATACGAGCAGTATAGTAGCCCCCATCTTCATGCATCATCACAGGTAAAGAACGAATCGTATCATAAGTTCTGAAGTGATGATAGTCGTGAACGTGTCCATAAGCTCCTATTGCATGATTAAATTTTCCTGTTAGGAGTGTACTTCTACTAGCAGCTGAACTTGCACTTGTACAATAAGCATTGTTGAACATTACACCTTCATTAGCAAGTTTATCTAAATTGGGAGTTTTGATTATTGGATTACCATAACATCCTAGTGCATCATTTCCGTGATCGTCTGTTACAAATAAAATGATATTAGGTTTATCAATTTCATTTTTCGCTTTATTTTCTTTTCCTTCATTACAACTACTTATTGTTGTAATAGAGGTTATTATAGTTGATATGTACAATATAGAGCTTCTCATTTGATTTATAATTATCTGTTTTGATTAAATAGATTTCTAAAATATAGATAGTTGTTGATTGTTTTGAATTTCTTTTTCGTATTCTTGGCAATAGTCATCTGCGATAGAAAACCGTCTACAACCTTGCCTTTTTTAAACAGTGGAGAATTCACCTCCTATTCATTTAATAATCATACGAAAGCATGTAAACGAGATTTCTAAACAAAACAAATCCCAATGTTTTTTAATCCTAACACCACGTTACTTACAAAAAATTACACTAAACACTTTTCTAGGTCAACATCAATAGAACTCAGGTTGAAAGCATCTGTTATAAAAAGGGAGTTATTCCTACTCACATTATACTAAAAATAAATACAGCCCCCTTATAATTAACAAGTTAGACAAGATCAACTATAACATCTAACCTCATATAGGCGAACATTTTCGGCCCCCCATGTTTCTTTCAATTTTAGTCGTATAGCATTAGTAGTAATTTTATCGAAGTTCATCTTAACTAATCTACTTATATTGTTATTAACATCGGCTACCTGTACCCACTTATCATTAACTAATGCTTCACACGTTAAATTCTTAACTAATTCTGGTGGAACACCGATTACTTGTCCTTTATTTTTCTCTGGGTTCTTATGCATCATCATTGTGCGTTGCAAGTTGGTATTTCCTTTGATTTCTATTGATGAAATATCAACAGGCTTTGTCCAATTTAATTTCAACTCTGCATTTAAACCATTTGATTCCCAATGATGAATTTTATCAACCTCATCGCGAGAATATCCATCTATTAACAGCTTAACGTCACCTGATACTGTTGAGGATGCGGACAGAAGAGCCCTTCTAGCTAAATCTCTAATATCTCTAGCAGGACGATTTGGAATAAAAGAGTCATCACGCAACAAGTTCTCTTGCAGCTCATCAACATGATATTGTGCCAATTGACGTGGGTTTATCTCCTTCTTTATACACAATGCAGCTCCTGTACCCGCAGCTTGCCCCATCATAGAACATGTTCCAATAATTCTAGTAGATGATAATGCCATATGTGTTACACTAGCATTGCGACCAGCAAATGAAAGGTTTTTAATATTTCTAGAATATAAAGATCTATAAGGAATTTCATAAAGCTTCTCGAATCGTGAATGAAAAAAGCTTGCTGGTGCATCAAGATTTTCAATACCACCAGGACCATGTTCATCTAAAGACCAACCTCCATATGCAACAGTATCATTAAAATGATAATACTCAAGCATCTCTTTTTGAGAAAGTATATGATCTCCCATAAAACGACGTGATTCACGGCGACCTGGTAATGACCCAATCCAATCAAGAGCTATATTTTCTGCTTCAGGATAATCTCCTGAATTTTTTATATAATCCCATACACCATAAAAGTGTGCTAGCAAATTATGCCTATTCTCTTCTCTATCAGCTATTACGTCATAATTACTCCCAAGTTCAATCCACCAAAAACCTTCTTTTAGGTGTTTAATTCTACGATGTTTATCTTTAAATGCCTTTTTGTGATTGAAAGGAATGGCATAATCAGGAGCATGAAAAGGGACAGGCCTTCCCATATCTTTTGTAATCATCATAATACAATCGCCCATTACCCATCCGTCAGGCTTATCTGGGGCAAAAGATTCATCAAACTCATCTTTGCCTTCTCTACCAGTTCTGTATTCTGCACCAGCTGTTGCAGCCAATAAGCCATCACCAGAACAATCGATAAATTGCTTTGCAGATATAATATATTTTGTTTCTGATGTTGCTTGCCAACATACAGCCTGTTTAATTAAATTACCATCCATCACAGCCTCCAAAGCTTGTGTATTTAGCATTAAATCTAAATTATTTTGACGTGTTACATAGTTATATAACACATGATCCCACACAGGATATGACTCTTGAGGATTGTGATACCAATTTTCTATTAACAACTCCTCTATAATACCTGTTTCTCGCTCTACAACATGCTTATTTTTGAGATTTTGAACACCATTTACTGTTACTCTTATTTCACTTGATGCATTTCCTCCTAAAACTGGTCGATCTTGTACTAAAACTGTTTTTGCTCCATTTCGCGCTGCAGAAACAGCTGCTGAGATCCCTGCCATACCACCACCTATTACAGCTACATCATACTC
>CAJDVE010000092.1_pt1 | contig 13116 bp, 12 predicted proteins | sample 7391271 | NCBI WGS metagenome assembly CAJDVE01 (sample SAMEA7055701, study PRJEB34461) | soil metagenome | biome: terrestrial ecosystem; feature: Peninsula; material: soil | place: Antarctica | collected 2016
AAATTATAAAACATGGGCATATATACACTACAAATAATAAAAACCATTATTTTAATTGTTGCTTATTTAGCAGCAAAGTTTTTCACTAAAAGGCTTATTAAAAAAGTAGGACTTAGGTTTAGCTATCAATTGGGTAGAATAAGAATAACTAATAAAATAGCAAATGCTTTATTGGGGATATTGGCATTTGTTTTTCTAATGCTTATCTGGGGAATTAAACAATCCGACTTGGTGGTATTTCTCTCTACAACATTAACAATTTTAGGAGTCGCGTTTTTTGCACAATGGTCGCTTATCTCTAACATCACTTCTACATTAATTATCTTTTTCAATCATCCTATTAAAATTGGAGACCCTTTAACAATAATGGAAAAGGACTACGAAATAGAAGGGGTGTTGAATGATATTGGTGTTTTCTTCATTACTATAAAAACGAAAGATGACAAGAAAATAACAATGCCGAGTAATATATTTTTGCAGAAAATGATTAAGAAAGAGACTTAGTTTTAAAATAAGAGGTTTGTTTATTAAATGAATAAGACGAATATTAGTAAAATAAAAAAACGACTTATAATAATTGGAGTTGTTACAATTCTGATTTTAGGAGTTCAGTGGGTTGTTCAATATCTGCAGGTTGATGCTTGTTTAGATAAAGGAGGATGTTGGGATTATAATCTGAAAAAGTGCAATTGTTCACACACTTTTGATTCAACTAGAATTGCAGACTACTATTGGAAGTCTGAATACGATACAACTTTAAATAGAGAGTACCTTAAGCGAGGCGTATTGCTAGACTCTATTTCTAAATCAACCAATGAGTTAATCGACGTTCTAAATCGACGCCCAAGTAAAAGCAAGGTTGAGATTGTTGAGATAATAGACGATACTTTGGTAATACGCATTTTGAATGATACCTTTCTGACAGAGCAGATGGGTACTTTAGGAGCATATTGCTATATGGCAGAGACTGTTTTTACGCTCACCGAAAATGATTCAACTCAGTTTGTGAAATTTGAAATGGATTTTGGCTCTCATGCAAATCCAGGGGTGTATAGTAGAAAAGATTATGAGGGTATGATGTTAAAATAAATTGTTTAGAAGAAAGGAGTTAGCATTTGTGTTATATTCACGATAGATTCTGGAAAAGGCTTTATGTTATAATTTAATTGTTTACCATTTCCAATACTTCATCTTCCACCGTGTTTTTAATTTCCTAAAAAGATTGATGGGTTTACGTTTCAAGTGCCCTTTATGGTTTTCAATAAAATCATCTACAGCATCAAGAATGCGAGCAGAGTTTTTACCGTCGCGATGCGATTCGTGTCGTAAAGTGTACAAACGAATCTCTTCCATTAGTTCTTCTGGGTAAGTTAATGCTTTTTCTAAAGCCTGTTCAATATCATTCACATCTGTAACATTTATAAGATGCTTTCCAGTGGAGGTGTTATTATGAGTAACAACAGGTTTGTTAAACAGCATGTATTCGATGATGATACTAGAGCTGTCACACAACATTACATCACTATTATAAAAGCTATCTAAGTTTTTCATTCTAGGAATAAATGTAACGTTCGAAAATCTCTCTGCTAGTAAATGAAGTTTCTCTATTAAATCTTTGTCTTGAAGTTTAGGATGTAGTGTTATAATCCAATTCCAAGAACGTTTTTGGGCTAAATTTTCGATAATCGGATAGAACCTGTGTAACGATGAAGTGCCTTTCGAAAATGTGGAGGCTACAAATATGGTTGGGTTTTTATCTGTTCGAGGTTGGATGGTTGCTTGTGGTGAGAAAAAAGAATCAACCCTGCTCCATCCTGTTTCGTATACTTTAAAGAATTTGTGTTTTCTTTCCAACGCTTTAAAGATAGGTGTACTACTTTCTCCTTGTGTACAATATATATCAAACAGTCCTCGAATTTTAAAATGGTCATCAAATTTGTCTTTTCTTTTATTAATAGGATATCCATGAAAGACTGAAACTTTAACTCCAGGAAAAAAATCGTAAATATAATTGCCTGCTGCAAAAATAGCGATAGGGTTGTATGCTATTACCTCTTGAATAGTTCTGAGTTGATGTTCGTGCTTTTCTAATTCTATAGAACAATCGGCTTCTATATACCAAAACACCTCACCTCCTCTGCGCCAAATCTCTTTTTGAATTGGACGTAATATTGGATAAGCATAGCTTGTAGACACAAAAAACAGATATCGTTTACTCATACGTTTTATGATATAGTAGTAGTTTCTTTATTTTTGAAAGTATAAAGATAACAAAAAAAAGACCACCTAAAATTCTCAGGTAGTCTTCATTTTATTATCAAGTACAAATCGAATGTAATTGATAGTTTATTTGTCTTTAGTTTTTAAAGTATGAATCTTTCGGTTCTCTTCTGCTTGCTTAGTAGCTTTTTCTTTTTTCTCTTTTTCATCTCTCTCGTCTGCAGCTTTCAATAGTTTGCCAGAATCGGTAATATTGGTAATTACAAGTATAGCACACGCTGCAATAACTAAGTAGTAGATAGCACCTTCAAAAAAATACTCAGCGGCTATAATAGCCATCAGTATGATTCGCAGCTCTGTAGGGCCAAAAATACCCGAGTCGATAGAGTACTTACCAGTTACTTTATACCTGAGCTGAGCAGTTACCATTTCCCAACCATATAGTACTACAAACACGTAACCAAGCCATTTCCATTGTACGTCGGCGTAAAACAAGAAGCCCAATCCAATCATAGCAAGTCCTATCCAGTCGATGGTTATATCGAGGCTAAAACCATACCATTTGCGTGGAATATTGCGATAGTAGGCTAGTCGTCCGTCAAGTGAGTCACCATACCAGTTGATGATAAATCCTGGTAAACTAATAAGTAGATATATGGGTTGATTTAGAAACCCTGCTAGTGCAAGACACACAGCAACAAATAGATTACCGAATAGTCCAATATACGACAGTCCATCAGATGTAAGCCATTTGGGCACTCTTTGAACCAAGTATGCTATTAGGTTTTGCTCTCCACTGCGAAGAATGTTTGTTCTTTCTCGATCTTGTGCAATGGTTTTAAGGATAGAAGAGAGGTTTTTTTTATTGTTCTTCATATAAGCGGAATTTTTAATGTCAAATCTTTTTATGTCTATTGTAGATTTATATTTTTATTTGACTTTACTCAATGAATTAGTTGTTATAATCAGTTTTAAAACTCAAAGTTAACAAATTATTTCAAGTTCATTGCAAAATCTATAAAATATAGAATCGCCAACAGATTTATGCATTATTAAAAAAGCACCCTAAGACACCTTGTATATAGGTTACTTAGGGTGCTGATTAAATGTTTTCACTGTTTTATTATGCTAGTCCCCATATTTCTTTATTATCGGTTCCTTCACCTAATAGGTTGTCTTTCTCGTAGAAAAACTTTTCCTCGCCAAATGCTGGTTTCAGTTGATCAAGCCATGTAGCTTCTGCGTCATACTTTGCAAAAAATGGTATACCCACAAGTTCGGGATTGCGACATTGAAGGAAATTTAATATAAACATTTTCTCTCCTTTTATTTCTCTTACACCTCTTACTGCTACTTTGCCTGGATAGGCACTCATGCTTGGCCCTCTTACTGTACGGCATATACCGCTCACGCTCGAATAAGCTTTACTAAATAGCTTCCAAGCGTCAACAAGTGGTACTTCGAAGAATGCTTTTGAGCCAGTGTCGCGTGCAATAAACATATAATAAGGAATGCAACCCAACTCAACTTGCTTTTGCCACATATCTATCCATATTTCGGGGCTATTGTTTATTTTGTCTAGTAGGGGCGACTGTGTGCGTATTTGAGCACCTGTGCTTTGGATGCGTTCTATTGCCTCTTTCACTACGTCGGTAGAAAGCTCGGTAGGATGATTAAAGTGTGCTTGAAATGCAAGAGTCTTACCTGCTTTTTTTACTTTTTCAAATAGCTCAATCAGATTATCAGCATCCTTATCAGTAAGGAATCTATAGGGCCAGTATGATAGGGCTTTAGAGCCTATTCTAATGTTACGAATGTGAGCAAACTCTTCAGTGAGTAGCGGTTCAATATAGGTAGCAAGTATTCTGCTAGTTGTTGTTAAAGGGTCGCCACCCGTAAAGAGTACATCGGTTACTTCTTTGTGTTCCAGTAAGTATTGGTGTAGTAAATCTGCTTCTTTCATGGCAAATTTCAAATCGTTCATGCCTGAAAACTGTGGCCATCTAAAGCAAAATGTACAATAGGCATGGCAAGTTTGTCCTTGGCTTGGAAAGAAGAGAACTGTTTCTCTATATTTGTGTTGCATTCCATCTAGGCTTTCTCCTTCTAAGGTGGGTATGTTGTGTTCCTGACCTGCAGGGTTGGGGTTGAGGGTTCTGCGTATTGTATCTATTGCTTCTTTATATTCTTACGTGGAAAGGTGAGTGTAAATATAGGGTCGTTGGGTATATTATTCCAATCAATAAGCTGTTCAACAACATAATTGTTTGCTTTGAAAGGTAAAACTCTTCCAACAACTTCAATTGCCTCTATATCTTGTGGCGACAGATTCTTAATTTGTGGAATTTCTTTATAGTTATGTAACGTGTAGGCACGATACTTCATCTCTTGAGTCATAATCTTTTCTTTATTCTTGTTGAGTACTTATGGTGTGAAGATATTGGGTAGTCTTTGCAAAATGGCTCAACACAGAGTTTTTTGCAACAGGAAAACTAAATAGAAAACACCATCTCATGTTAGTGAGAACAAATATACTCTTTTTTATTGCAAATGTCAACTGTTTTAAGGTTGAAAATTGTAAGGTTTCTTACAATTTGGGTATAAATATCTCTTTATGAGCCGTAAACCTCTTCTTGCTAGTTGGATGCAAATTTTATGTCATAATGTATCCCTCCGACCAACTACATCTCATTTCATGAACTTTGCCACTAAAAAAACAAGGATGTGCAAGAACAAACGTATCAAGATGTAAAAGCTTGGTTGACCTCTGGAATGAAGAAAAAAGATTTAGTGAAGGATAAGCAATATAATATGAACAAGTTTGATTACTGGCATAGAAAATACAAAGCTGAGAGACAATCACAGGAATTGAGAGAGGACAATAATTTAAAAAAAAGTGATGCTTTTTACTACTCAGGGAACCAAAGTGCGCAAAGTATTAGAAATAGGATCGCCTGGAGGTGTTAAAATAGCAGTATTCGAATGAGTTTATCAGGATTTGAACAAGCTCCCAAGATTTTCATCTTTGCCGCACCAACAGATATGCACTGCTAAAAAAGTTATGACAATAGCATATTAGTAAACACGTGAAAACAACAATTTCTTAAAAACAAAATGCAATACACTATTGCAATAAAAATAAATTGAGAAGAAAATACTACTTCAATCAAACCAATGCCTCTCATAAAAAAGAACATAAACACAGTTCTGCAAACTTTCGCCAACCACATACAAACCGTTTATTTGTAGAATATTGTTAACCAAAACTAGCCCAGAATTGTGTGATGATGAAATAGAAAAGGTAGTATCGATGTGGCCGCTCCTCTTTAATATAACTATTTGTTTGTAGTGGCCAACCTAAGTGTAGGCCGTTATTAAATTAGCTTTGCGATTAAAGCCGCTGATAAACAGATTGTTAAAATCTACTTGTTATAAAAAGTCACTTTACACCAAATATGACTGGTTCTTACTACTTTTCATCATGATGAAAAGCACAAAATATTTTATTTTCCTACTATTCATCTCGATGAACGGCGCAAATAATTTAATTTCCTACTATTCATCTTGATGAACGGCATAAATAATTTATTTTTTCTATAATTCATCATGATGAAAAGCACGAATATTTTATTTTTCTACAATTCATCTCGATGAACGTCGCAAATAATTTATTTTCCTACCATTCATCTTGATGAACGGCATAAATATTTTATTTTTCTACTATTCATCTTGATGAAAAGCATAAATATTTTATTTTTCTATGATTCATCTTGAAGAATGGCATAAATATTTCTTTTTTCTACTATTCACTCCTATGAAAAGCCCAAAAAACTTTTTTTTCTATGATTCATCTTAGTGAATAGCACAAAATAATTATTTTTCTACAATTCATCTCGATGAAAAGCCCAAAAAACTTTTAAAACTGCCATTCATCTTAATGAATGGTGCAAAACTTTTTTAATTTTACGATTCATCTCGATGAAAAGAACAAAATGTTTATTTTCCTATAATTCATCTTGATGAAAAGCTCAAATATTTTCTAAAACTGCCATTCATCATAGTGAAAAGTAGGTTTTTGAGTAAAAAACTGGCATTCTTCATTAAAAATGCTCCCAAATGAAACGATTGTTTCCTCAAATTGCATCCTCTTGTTTATTTAAATTGCTAAAATATTATTCCTGTTGTTTTTAATTGATTTTTCGCTGTTTAGCCAGTAAAATCTATCCACATTTAGTGAAAATAGAGAGGGTGAAGTCTACTTTCTCTTTTTGTCACAATGAAATAGAGGAAGCAGGTGTGTTTCACTATGCTTACTTAACATAATACAACATGTTGGAGCATGCTATAGATGCTCTAAAATGACAATAATAATGGTAGGAGCAATTTTATTTCATTAAAATATTTATTTGTAGTGCTTTAATAAATGCCAACTGCTTTATTTTTGCTATTTTTGTATGAATCGAATTGTTTAGAGCAATTAATGCTTATATTATTAGCAACTAATACAAAAAACATCAAAATAAAGACTTATGAAATTAATAGACAAAATTATTGCTAGAGCAAAGAGCGATAGACAGCGTATTGTACTTCCTGAAAGCATGGAAGAGCGAACGCTAACCGCTGCCAACTCTTTGATAGAAGATGGTGTAGCAGAAATTGTGCTGATTGGTAATGCAATAGAGATAAAAGAGAAAGCTAAATCTTTGAATTTAGGCAATATTGCTAAGGCAACTATTGTAGACCCAACCGAGCATGACAAAAGAGACGAGTATATAGATTTACTTATCGAGTTGAGAAAGCACAAAGGAATGACAGCCGAAAAAGCTGAAGAGCTTGTAGAGAATCCTTTGTATCTGTCGTGTTTAATGATAAAGAATGGAGATGCCGATGGAGAGATAGCGGGAGCTGAAAACACAACAGGCAATGTGTTGCGTCCTGCATTGCAAATAATAAAAACACAGCCAGGTATAAGGGTTGTATCGGGTGCATTCTTGATGTTTACTCAACTATCAGAGTTGGGTGAAGATGGTGTGCTTCTTTTTGCTGATTGTGCTGTTCTGCCCAATCCAAATGCAAACGAATTGGCTCAAATAGCTGTTTCGTCTGCTCAAACATGGAGTGCATTGATGAAAGATGAGCCACGAGTGGCTATGTTGAGTTTCTCTACAAAAGGTAGTGCCAAAGATGAAATGGTTGATAAAGTAGTTGAGGCAACAAAAATAGCAAAAGAGATAGATCCTAATTTGTTGATTGATGGCGAACTGCAAGCTGACGCTGCAATTGTTCCATCGGTAAGCAACTCAAAAGCACCACAAAGTGTGTTGGGAGGTAAAGCCAATGTACTGGTTTTTCCATCCTTAGAGTCTGGCAATATCGCCTACAAATTGGTGCAACGATTGGGTAATGCCGAAGCCATAGGTCCAATATTACAGGGAATGGCTGCGCCAGTAAATGATTTGTCGCGTGGTTGTTCTGTTGAAGATATATATAGAATGGTTGCCGTAACTGCCAACCAAGCAATAGAAAATAAAAAGAATAAATAAATCAAACATATGTTGTTTTCGAAGATTGGTGTAGTAGGATGTGGAAAAGAAGGTAGAAACATTGTTAATTTGACTGCCTCTGCCGGACTTGACGTCGTTTTCATGGAAGAGTCTGAAGAGCGCATTGATTATGTTATGGGTAAGCTCAACGATGGACTAACAACTAAGGTCGAAAATTGGGGTCTTACTCAAGGAGAGAAGAGGGGCATAATGAATCGTATTAAGCCAACATTGTCATACGACGATTTTAAGGGCTGTGACTTTGTTGTTGAGTGTAGTCGTTATTCCGAGAAAGGAAAAAGAAGCACACAGTTGCGAAAAAACATTTTCACGAAGCTTGAGGAGGTTTTAGAGCCAGATGCAATTATTGCAACCAATGGGTCAACAGTAATTATAAGTGAATTAGCTGCAGAGCTTGAGCACAAAGAGCGCTGTGTAAGCCTTTATTTTCCTGTGTCTCACCCTGGAGCAAATGTACTTGAGATTGTGAGCGGAATGTACACATCGCAAGAAGTTAGTGATAGAGTAATGCTTTTTGCAAAGCTTATCAACTATACTCCACATAAGATAAATGAAAGTAACGGAAATTCTAGTCTTAGATTAGTTACAACCATGCTAAACGAAGCATGCGAGATTTTGCTAGAGAGTGTTTCTAATATTGAAGATATAGATAGGACTTTTACGGTGGTTTATGGCCAGCGCTTCGGAATTTTCCGTTTAGCCGATATTGTAGGCATTGAGAGACTTGTTTCTCTTATGGAAGCTATGTTTAACGACTATGGCGATAAGAAATACAAGCCCAATCCAATACTTTGGAAATTGTATCGCTCTCAACAATTGGGAGTGCGTACAGGTAAGGGGTTTTATATTTACGATGGTGATAAACCCATTGGAGTTAACAAAGCAATTTTTTAGTCAGAATCAAAAAATAGAAAAATGAAGATATTGATATTGAACTGCGGAAGTTCGTCGATTAAATATAAGCTGTACAACATGCACACACATGAAGTGTTGGCACAGGGCGGTGTAGAGAAAATAGGATTAGCAGGCTCGTTTTTAAAACTAGAATTGCCAAGTGGACAAAAAGTATTGCTGGAAGGCGAAGTGCTAGAGCATCGCGCTGGAATAGAGTACATACTTGGTGTGATGATAAGCGAGAAGTACGGTTGTGTTTCATCGCTTGAAGAGATTGATGCTGTTGGTCATCGTGTTGTGCATGGTGGCGAAAAATTTAACGAGAGTGTACTCATCGATGAGGAGGTTACAAATATGATAGAAGAGTGTATAGATTTAGCTCCTTTGCACAATCCTCCCAACCTGAAAGGTATTTATGCAATAAACGAATTAATGCCTGGTACACCTCAAGTAGCGGTTTTTGATACTGCTTTTCATCAAACATTGCCAGATTATGCTTATTTCTATCCACTTCCATACTCGTTGTACGAAAAACATAATATTCGCAGATATGGTTTTCATGGCACTAGCCACAGATATGTGTCTAAGCGAGTATGTGAGTTTTTAGATGTACCATATGATGAGCAACGCATTATAACTGCACATATTGGCAACGGAGCGTCTGCTGCTGCAATTAAAAACGGAGCGTCTATAGACACCAGCATGGGAATGAATCCTGTTGAGGGATTGATGATGGGAACTCGTTCAGGAGATATCGATCCTGGTGTTATATCGTATGTTATGGAAAAAGAACACTTAGGAACGCAAGAGATTTCTACATTACTTAATAAATTCTCTGGTATTTTGGGTATTTCTGGTGTATCGTCGGATATGCGCGAAATTGAAGATGCTGTAGAGCGTGGCGAAGAGCGTGCTATACTTGCACTGAAAATGTATAACTATAGAATCAAAAAATATGTAGGTTCTTTTACTGCCGTTTTGGGTGGATTAGATATCTTGGTGTTTACAGGCGGAGTAGGGGAGAATATGCCCATAATGCGTAAAGCAGTTTGCGACAACATGGAGTATATGGGAATTGAACTTGATGATGAGCTGAATGATGCTACCTATTCGAGAGAGGCAGTGATAAGCAAGCCAACTTCTAAAGTAAAAGTAGTAGTTATTCCTACTGATGAGGAACTTACTATTGCACAAGATACTGCAATGATATTAAAACAAGAAGAAGTGAACAGCTAAATTGAACATGTTCTTTTGAGCTAGTTGAATAGATATTGACATAAAAAAAGGGCAAATGCGCCCTTTTTTTTATGTCTAAACTTGTCGGTTAATGCAATAGCTAGTAATTTTATGTGTTTAACTATTACTGTAACACATTGCGGCTAAGGCCCATATTGTGCATCATTCAACACTTTTACTGATATTCGTATTGTATATCAGTAATAACCAATGATTAATGCAGACTTGGAGCCACAATGCTCATCCTAAGTGTAAGAATGACAAGAGATAGTCATCTATCAACCAGTAACCTATAGACATACATGTGCCAAGTGTAGTAGGTATGCTAGTAAAGCATCAAGTTAATGTATATATTATCTACTCTTTATTATTCCAAGTTGGTGTTCCAACATTCATTAAGTGCTTCACAAAAAAGTCTCTCCTTTTTCTCTCTCCATACTTTCCACCACTAGAGTGTCCTTCTCCAGGTATCATCACAAATTCGAACTCTTTATTGTGTTCAATCAATTTATCTACAACTTGTAAAGTACTTGCTGGGTCTACATTATTGTCCATTTCGCCTAGAATAAGCATAAGGTCTCCTTCCAAAAGATGAGCATTCTCTACATTAGAGCAATCAATATATTCTTGTCCAATAGGATAGCCCATCCATTGTTCGTTCCACCACATTTTGTCAATCCTATTGTCGTGACAACCACAAGATGAAACGGCCACTTTGTAAAACTCAGGATAAAAGAGTAGAGCCCCCATTGAGCTTTGTCCACCAGCAGAAGTTCCATAAATTCCAACCTTTGCAATATCCATTTCCGGGTATTTAGTTGCTGCCGCTTCAATCCATTTTATACGATCTGGAAATCCTGCATCTTTCAGGTTTTTCCAACATACATCGTGAAATGCCTTTGACCTATTGGCTGTTCCCATTCCATCTATCTGTACTACTATGAATCCTAACTCAGCTAATGCACTTCCATGGTGTTCAATACCGAATGATTTTGGAACAAACGAGTTGTGAGGTCCTGCATAAATATATTCAATAACGGGGTATTTCTTGTTTTGATCAAAATGAGTTGGTCTAATAATGATTCCCCATATATCTGTTTCTCCATCTCTGCCTTTAGCGGTGAAAACTTCGGGTGCTTTCCAGCCAGCACTCTTAACATCCTCAATATTGGGTTGATTTTCAGGCTTGAAAACTACCTCACCATCTTTTGATAGCGAGCGAACAACAACAGTAGGAGCAATGTCTACTCTCGAGTATGAATCCAACATATACTGATAGTCAGTAGTAAACGTTGCTAAATGATTGGCATTCTCAGGAGTAAGACAAACAATCTTTCCATTATCGATATTCAATGAGTAGTATTTCTCGAAATAGGGGTCTTCACCGTTATCCATGCCACAAGCTTTAAATAGGAGGGTTCTTTTTTCTTCATCCACATTTACTATTGTTTTCACCAGCCAGTTTCCTTTGGTTAGTTGCTTCTTCACATTACCTGTTTGGGTGTCGATTAAGTAAATATGTCTCCACCCGTCTCGCTCTGAAATCCAAAGCATTTCGTTTTTATCTTCAAGCCAGTACTTGTACACCTCTCTATAATAAATAAATGTATTGCTTTTCTCATCTACAATTGGGCGTAATTTGCTGGTTGACAAGTCAGCATGATATACTATATACTGCTGATGTCCTCGTCTGTTAAAATCGAATGTAAAAGAGTCGCTCTCTTTGTTCCATCTAATATTGGGTGTGTTGTATTGCATTTCTGCTTCAGGAAGGTTGAAATGAATTGCTCTGTTTTCTTCAACTAAAAAGGCCACAGGTCGTCTTATTGCCACAGCATCACCAGGTTTTGCATAATCCCATGTTTCTGTTTTGGGTTGCAGTTGATCTTTTGGTGATGAGGAAATAAGCAACAACTTTCTATCTCCTCCTGGTCTATACTTAAAACTAACTATTTTCTTTGAGTCTGGCGACCAATATATGTTGGAAGAGTAATACTCTGATGGAGAGCCATCGTTGCTTAGTTTTGTTTTCTTGCCCGTAGTTTTATCTTCTACCCAAAGATTACCTTCAGATATATAGGCATCTTTTTTACCGTCAGGAGATGTTACTTTCTCTTTTGAATCTTCCTTAGATGCACTGCCCCAGTAGTACGAAGTGTCCTTGCCTTCGTCTGCTTTTTCTTTTACTGAGTAGTTATTTAAATCAACATGGTAATCTTTACTCTTCACACGGAAGAAGAGAGAGTCTAACTGTTTGTTTAATACTACTTGGCTAATGGGCAGTTTGTAGGGCTCTACCTTTTCATTTAACACCACAGAAAGTGCGTTTGCTAATCTTTCTTGATTAAAAGCACTGTTTAAAACCTTTTTATCCGCATCAATTAGGTAGTACTCGGTGCCTTTGCGAGTATTGGTTTGGTAGGTGAAATAGGGTGAGTTATCAATAGATTTTACGTTAGCAACTCCATTGTAATATTTAGAAGTGAATAATTCACTGTAGTTGTCAGCTCTTTTATAAAGATCGCTCATGTTTTGAGCAACAGTTAAGCAGGGTGATAATAGAAATAAAAGAGGAACAATAAATCTGTATTTACTCATCTTGATTATTAATTAAAAAAAGGTTGTGTAATAAAACTCTCGTTATTTATGCTTTGCCTACAATTATAAGAACGATACTTAATTTATAAAAATACAAATAATTCTTCATACCTTCTCCTTTTATAGGAAGTTTTTTTTAGAATTGGGATACAGAGATAGATTGTTTGCACAACTGATGAATTTCTTAAAAACTGAATAAAAAAGTTTTGTAAAGACTCCTTTCTTGTGTTGTATCTTATATATGTGATTGAAATGTCTCTCTTTTGGTGTCTTTGATATTTTACTCCCTTTATATTAGTTGAAACTGTCAACTTCCAGTAAGTATTATTTCATAAATAGTGTTTTCTTGCATTTCTCACGTGGTTTAAATGTTGCAACAGATAAAAAAACTCTTCGTCCATGGACGACAAGAGTTCCATCTCTTGAAAATTGAATTGTCCACGGACAAAATGTTTGGGAAAGCTTTTTCTCTGATTTTATGGCAGAAAAATGGAAATATATGAGATAAGCAATCATTTTTATAGCGGGGAAAGGTTCTTATTGAGATGAGAAAATAATCTTCTCTGACTAATGCAATTTTTATGTGATAATAAACACACTGTTC
>CAJDVE010000053.1_pt1 | contig 13055 bp, 13 predicted proteins | sample 7391271 | NCBI WGS metagenome assembly CAJDVE01 (sample SAMEA7055701, study PRJEB34461) | soil metagenome | biome: terrestrial ecosystem; feature: Peninsula; material: soil | place: Antarctica | collected 2016
TTTGTAAACAGGAAATCCGGCACCAGTTATTTTTACTCCCAATTCAAAATCTATCAGATCGTACTGTTTTGCCAAATCCCAGTGAGGCACAGCATCTTTTGGCAAATTTGGCATATTGCCACCCGAACGCTCTATAAGATTGTCTTCGGCTCCTTTTCCTTGAGGTACAGAGCTATGAGGCACATTTGGGATAGTAACTAAAATATCCTGGAGTTTTGATTCAGCATCAGCTAAATCAGATTCAAGCAACTTTGCATCTTCTTTTAGTTTTGCAACATTGGCACGCAACTCCTCGGCATCGTCCTTTTTACCTTCTTTAAAGAACATCCCTATTTGCTTAGAAGTTGAGTTAACTTCGGCAAGTATACTATCTAGTTGAGTTTGAGAGTTTCTTCTTTTCTCATCAAGGCTCAACGCCTCTTTTATAATGCCTTCGGCATCAAAGTTTCTTTTACGTAAACCATCGATAACCGCTTGAGGATTATCGTAAATTGTTTTTATTGTTAGCATTTGAAATATTATTTACAACTTTTTATCAACTGCAAAGGTAGTAAAAAGTTGTAGCCATAAGATTAGATTGTGCGCTTAATTTCTGATATACTGTCAGAAACAGAATTAAAATAGTTGAAAGTGAAGAAATTGAAGTGCTTCTCGTTCTTTTTCTTTTCTTTGTTTATAATTGCGCACTACTAAATAGGCAAATCCTGCAAAGGTAGCTATCAAAAGTACATCTTTAACAACGCTTGTTTTCATATTATTGTATCGTTTAAAAATTAAAAAAATAAGATTCTGATTTTCAATTAACTAATCTTGTCCTTATTATATAAGACAATCAAAAGCTATATATGTTGCATGAAAGTAGTAATTAATTCCTTACTTAGACACGTTTTTAACTTTCTTTACCCAAACTGAGCGTGTAAACTCTTTTTGTAGTATCGGATATTCTAAATCTATTATCTGCTCTATGATTAACAATCCACACAACATTGTTTTCGGAAAGCAAAACCCATGTATCTTCTTTTTCAAAAATAGTAAATTTATTATCAGAGAAAAAGTCGCTTAGTTTCTTTTTTCCTTTCATACCAAATGGAATAAACCAATCGCCATCTTTCCACTTTCGTAAAGTGAGAGGAAAGGTAAGTGTATCAATATCACAATGTAATATAGCCTTACTCCTCTTAATTTCAAATTGTGGTGTATATGCTTCTTTATGAATGGTTAAGCTAAAAGGCAACTCTTTGCCCGTAGAATCAGCATAAATAAGATATTCTTTATCACTCTCAGTCGCTTTTTCCGATTCACTATCAGAAATCACCAAATAATCTCTGTCTTTAAGCAATCTCACACCCTCTGCATGATACATTTTGCCAGGTATAGAGTCTAAATTGTTTGCAATATCTTCTATCACAGATGATGAGAAGCCCAAAGGCGACAAAATCTCGAACAGCACAGATTGCGGCGAATAGGTCTCTTTTAGCTTTTCAATAGCTATTAAATTATCATTCAAAACCTCCTCTATAGCCTTGCTAATATATCCAGTGTATATCTTTTCGGCTTCTTTTAGATTGTTGGCGGTGGTTATAATGGAGTTTTTTACCGAAGGATTTATCTTTTTAAGTGTTGGTAAAATATTTAGTCTAATAATATTCCTAGTGTACATCTCCTCTTCGTTGGTGTGATCTATCACATAAGGCACTTTATTGTCAGACAAATACTCCATTATTTGACGTCGAGAAACTATTAACAAAGGACGCACAATGTGCTTGTTTACAAGGGGTATACCAGTAAGTCCTTTTATTCCTGTTCCTCTAGTTAGATTAATAAGAATGGTTTCTACAGAATCGTCTTTATGATGTGCTATACCCACAACATCGGCATTTTGTTCTATTCTCAGTTTTTCGAACCAATTATACCTAAGTTCGCGTGCAGCCATTTCAATAGATATTTTATTGGTTGCGGCATATTCTTCTGTGTCAAATTCTATTGTGAATAGTGGAATACCGTTTTCAGCACACCATTTGCTCACAAATGCAGCATCTCTATCAGAATCTATGCCACGCAAATGAAAATTACAATGTGCAGCAATACAATTATAGCCCAATTGCATTAGCAGATGAATTAAAACCATAGAATCTGGACCACCACTCAAACCAATAAGCACTTTGCTTTGTTTAGTAAAGAGTTTGTGGCGTAAAATATATTCTTGAACTTGAGTAATCATGTTGGTATTGTTATAATTAAATTACAACTTTCATTTCTGAAAGATTAAAAGAGAGCACAGCCCATAAAGTGTTTAACCCTAATGTTTGCGACTAAAAAACAAATTTACGATTACTTTTTCAACCAAAAAAGAGCCGTCGCTATATAATTACCAATTCTTTTAAATTATAATGTGGCAAATAGCATAGAAAAGTGTAATTTTGTAATTAAAATATCAAACAATAGAAAAGTAACAACAGAAGAATGATTGATAAAATAATTAGGCTCCTTTCCGAGATAGATAATCTGAAAGCAAACAACCCAGAAGAGTACGAAGCACTCCGCATTAAATATTTAAGTAAAAAAGGAGTTATAAGTTCACTCATGAGCGAGTTTAGAGATGTTCCACCTGAACAGAAAAAAGAGGTGGGTCAGAAGTTGAATGTACTCAAAAAAGCATTCGAAGATAGAATAAGCGAATTAAAAAGAGAGATTGAAAACTCTCAAATAGATACTACAGAGTACGATCTGTCGCGCACATCCTATCCTATATCTTTAGGTACACGTCATCCAATTTCGTTGGTAAAAGAGGAGATTTGCAACATATTTAATAGACTAGGCTTTTCTATTGCCGATGGTCCAGAGATTGAAGACGATTGGCATGTCTTCTCGTCATTGAATTTTGCCGACGATCATCCAGCACGCGATATGCAAGATACTTTTTTTATACAAAGTAATCCTGAAATTGTTTTACGCACACACACATCTTCGGTACAAACACGTGTAATGGAACAAACACAACCGCCCATTCGTATTACTTGTCCAGGGCGTGTTTACAGAAACGAAGCTATTTCGGCAAGAGCACATTGCCTTTTCCATCAAGTAGAAGGACTTTATATAGACAAAGATGTTTCGTTTGCCGACCTAAAGCAAGCATTACTATTCTTCACTAAAGAATTCTTTGGTAAAGAGACCCAAATTCGCTTAAGACCATCCTACTTTCCTTTTACTGAGCCAAGTGCCGAAATGGATATTTCGTGTCATATTTGTGGCGGTAAAGGGTGCAATATATGTAAATATACCGGATGGGTAGAGATAATGGGTTGTGGAATGGTAGACCCTGCGGTGCTAGAGAATTGCGGTATAGACAGCAATATTTACTCTGGTTATGCTTTCGGAATGGGCGTTGAGCGCATAGCTATGCTAAAATATCAGATAAACGATATTCGTCTGTTTTTCGAAAACGATGTAAAATTCTTACATCAGTTTCAATCGGCGTATTAATTATAATCCCAATTAACTATGAATACTAAAATAAAGATTATTACAATTGCTTTACTTCTACTAAGTGCTTCTGTTATAGCTCAAATGCCTATTAGGCACAATGCCATAGAGAGCAATAGATATGGAGTAGTATATAACTTGCCGCTTACACAGCTTGACTTTGAGTTGAAAATATCTAAAACAACATACAAAAGAGGCGAATACTATCAGTTTGCAAAGCAATATCTCAGCATCGACAATCCTATTTTAGAAGACAAGGTTGTATACAATCTTGAGGGTGTGAGTGTTCATAATATTGGTGTTCCAAACAAGCACAACTCTTATCTTATTGAGTTTAGATCAAACTCAGCAGAGCCTTTTGTTTACTTAACGAAAGATGGGTTGATTTGCTCTATCAATCACGAAGCACCAATGATTGAGCAAGCAAAAACACAAGAAGAGAAAGTTGAAACAACTAAAAGCATAAATGCACAATCTTTATTGACAGAAGAGATACTATTGGCAGGTTCGCGCTCAAAACAAGCCGAACTAATAGCCAAGCAGATATTTGCATTGCGACTAAGCCGTTCAGACATTCTTACAGGCGAAGCCGAGAATATGCCTCCCGATGGACAAGCCTATCAATTGGTTATAGACCAAATAAATATGCAGGAGAAAGCTTTGATGGAATTATTTGCTGGAAGTGTAAAAACCGAAAAGAGCACTTCAACCGTTTCTATAATTCCTGGTTTAGAAGATATTGACAGAGAAGTTCATTTTCGCTTTTCCGAAAAACTTGGACATGTTGATGCTGACGACCTAGCAGGCGAGCCAATATATCTGAGCTTAATAAATAAAACTCCACAACCAGAAATAGTGCTCTCAGAAAGAGATCAACGTAGACTGGAGAAAAAGTTTTCAGAAGGTGTTATTTACAATCTTCCGAGCAAAGCTCAATTAATAGTTAATTTTCAAAACAAAACATTGCTAAACACAGAGGTAGATGTTGTGCAGTACGGTTCGCAAGATGTATTAACCAAACAGATGTTTGATATAAGAAAGCAACCCGTGAAAGTTGAATTCTATCCACACCTTGGTGCTATAAAACAAATTACTCAATAAGAGATTATATTTAGACAGAGAGACATTTAGATTATGAGAAAAAATATATTAGTTATTATATCATCAATAATAGTTGTAGGTTTATTTGCAACATCGTGTATCAAAAAGAGCAAAAAGCTTGAGTTTGACAATATAACATTGAACGAAAAGATTTACCTATTTTCAGACAACGATACGCTAAAGCCTTTTTCTAACGTAGAAATAGACTTTAACTTCCCCAAGAGCTTTAAAAACAAAGAAGACCTTGCAAGACTGCAAGAGATATTCAACGGCACTTTTTTTAACGATGAGTTATACGGAGCACTTTCTGCAAAAGAAGCGCTAGATATATATTTAGAAAAGTATACCGAAGAGTATAGAGAGCTTGGCAATCAGTATTACGAAGATATGGGAAATTTAGAAGATGACAATCAACCCTCTTGGTACTGGTATCAACTAAATAAAAGTAATGAGGTTTTATATCAAGATGAAAGCGTTTTAAGCTACTCTGTAAGCCACGCCACGTATACTGGTGGAGCACATGGGTCGTTGCAAGTATTGTATTATACAATAGATCTTGATAAACTAACAACAATTACAGAAGAAGATATATTTACACCCAACTATCACCAATTTTTGACAACAAAGATTATCGATAATTTAATGAAAAAGTATGAGGCAAATACTCCAGAAGAATTGCTTAATGAGGGCTTTTTCGATGTAAATGACATTGCACCAAACAATAACTTTTGGATAAACAACGAAGGAGTACATTATGTCTACAATCAATACGAAATAGCTCCATACTCAATGGGGCCAATAGAAGTTACTATTCCTTACCAAGACATTCAATCAATTATTATACCCGAAAGCATTGCAGCAAAACAGCTTAAGTAGATTGCTATAAAGTAAATTTTGTTTTTCAACTGTCAATTATAAGTACTAACATATTTTACCGACAGCAAGAAACAGAATCTATTACAGAATCTATTGTTACATAGTCTCATTTTAGACTAAACAAAACAACTAACTCCACTGTTATTAGTGCTGATAATATAAAAAGATATTTGCCCATTAATTAAATGTGTGAATACACTAAGTAAAAATCAAAATAATATGCAAGAATTAGATCAAGATAAAATATTAGGCGATTTAGCATCATCCGATTATAAATATGGGTTTGTTACCGATGTTGATACGCAATTTATAGCGAAAGGTCTCAACGAAGATGTAATAAGACTTATCTCTTCTAAAAAAGAAGAGCCAGAATGGTTGTTAGACTATCGTTTAACAGCCTACAGACATTGGTTGACAATAAAACAACCCGAATGGGCACATTTACAAATTCCTGAAATAGATTTTCAAGAAGTTATATACTATGCCGATCCACGTCAAAAGAAAGATGGAGAAGAAGGTTCAGATGAAATTGATCCAGAACTCCTTAAGACATTTGCAAGATTAGGAATTCCTTTAGATGAGAAAAATCAATTGACAGGAGTAGCCGTTGATGCTGTTATGGACAGTGTATCGGTTAAAACTACTTTCTCTGAAGTTTTGGCCGAAAAAGGAGTTATATTCTGTTCGTTTAGCGACGCTGTAAAGCAACACCCCGATTTGGTGAGAAAATATTTGGGAACTGTAGTTCCATATAAAGACAATTTCTATGCAGCACTCAATTGTGCAGTATTTAGCGATGGTTCGTTTGTATACATTCCAAAGGGTGTACGTTGCCCAATGGAGCTGTCAACCTATTTCCGTATAAATGCCGCCAACACAGGACAGTTTGAGCGCACACTAATCATTGCCGACGACGATTCGTATGTAAGTTACCTTGAAGGCTGTACGGCTCCTATGCGCGAGGAAAATCAATTGCACGCAGCAATTGTTGAAATCATAGCATTAGATAATGCAGAAGTGAAGTACTCTACAGTACAAAACTGGTATCCAGGCAATAAAGATGGCGTGGGAGGGGTATTCAACTTCGTTACCAAACGTGGAATATGTAAGGGAGTAAACTCCAAAATATCGTGGACGCAAGTAGAAACAGGTTCAGCCATCACTTGGAAATATCCATCGTGTATACTTGCAGGCGACGGATCTGTAGGTGAGTTTTACTCTGTAGCTGTTACAAACAACTGGCAACAAGCCGATACAGGTACAAAAATGATTCATCTTGGTAAAAACACAAGAAGCCGTATTGTAAGTAAAGGTATATCGGGCGGTAATAGCCAAAACACTTATAGAGGATTAGTAAAAATAACAAAGAAAGCTGAGAATGCCCGTAATCACTCGCAGTGCGATAGTTTATTGCTTACCGATCATTGTGGAGCTCACACATATCCTTATACTGATATACAAAATCCATCGGCAATGCTAGAACACGAAGCAACAACCTCAAAAATTAGCGAAGACCAAATATTCTATTGCAATCAAAGGGGTTTAGGTCCTGAAGAAGCAGTAGGCCTTATTGTAAATGGCTACGTAAAAGAGGTAGTAAACAAACTTCCAATGGAATTTGCAGTTGAAGCACAAAAATTACTTCAAATAAGTTTAGAAGGTAGTGTTGGATAAATTCGAGTAAAATTTACCCAACAATCAATATATATTTAAAAAAGCGACTCCAAATCTAATTTGGAATCGCTTTTTTATTTATCATTATTGGAACGACCGTTCTTACTTCTTTATTCTTAAACTTTTCACTTTTAATTTTCAATTCTTAATTCACCAATCTATCGGTTTTTTATTGTGTTTAATCAAATAATCGTTTGCTGTGCTAAAATGTTTGTTCCCAAAGAAGCCTCTATAGGCAGAAAGCGGCGAAGGATGGGGCGACCTGAGCAGTAGATGCTTATTCGCATCAATATTCTTTCCTTTTTGTTGTGCATAATTTCCCCAAAGCATAAAAACCAAACCGCTGCATTCTTTTGATAATGTGTCTATTACAGCATCGGTAAACATTTCCCATCCTTTTTCTTGGTGCGATCCTGGTGTATGAGCTCTTACTGTAAGCGTTGCATTCAAAAGTAGCACTCCTTGTCTGCTCCAGCGCTCCAAATTTCCTGATTTAGGAGTAGTTACACCCAAATCTGTCTCTATTTCTTTATAAATATTGAGTAGCGATGGTCTTCACCAAAAGGGCATTTATCAAAAGCATTGAAAATAAGATTTGCTGGTGGAAATATTTTATGGGTCTTATATTCAGTCCTAATAAAATTGGTAAGGGTTTTGAAATATGGTTTTTCAAACTCTTGTTGTAGTTTCTCTTTCCAGCTATTTTCGATTATTACATCCATAATTTCTACAATCCATCCATATTATATCAAATGAATTCCATTATTGCTAGCATCCACTCGCATTTCTTTGGGCCATATACTAGACTGTATTTCGCCAATGTGCGCTTTACGCATAAAAAACATGCATAAACGAGATTGACCAATTCCACCCCCAATCGATAGAGGAAGTTCGTCATTTACCAATTTCTTGTGAAAAAAGAGAGACAATTTATCATTTTGCATCGACGATAACTCCATACTTGTTTCAAGCACACTGTTCCATACAAGCAAATCGCCGTTTAGTCCCACACTGTTCTCCTCATTCACAGTTGTCCAATCATCATAATCTGGCGAGCGTAAGTCGTGTGGCTCACCATTCGACAGCTCTGCACCAATACCTATAACAAAAACTGCTCCAAACTCTTTGCAAATTGCATCTTCGCGCTCTTTGGGTGTAAGAGTAGGATATTTTTGCAATAACTCTTCGGCATGAATAAAGGTGATGTTTTTTGGCAAAATGGGTTTTATAGCAGGAAACAACTCAAACACCATATACTCGGTACGCAACATGGCATCGTATATTCTAGTAACAATTTCTTTCAAAAAGCCTACTGTACGTTCCGACTCATCAATCACTAACTCCCAATCCCATTGGTCTACATACAAAGAGTGCATATTGCCCAACTCTTCGTCGGCGCGTATAGCATTCATATCTGTGTAGATGCCATAACCTTTCTCTATTTTATACTCAGCCAATGTCAATCTTTTCCATTTTGCTAAAGAGTGAACTATTTCTGCGCTTATATTGCCCATATCCTTTATAGGAAACTCTACTGCGCGCTCCACTCCTGTAAGATCATCATTAATTCCTGTGCCTTTTTCTACAAATAAAGGAGCAGTTACTCTCCGTAAACGTAGTTCGGATGAGAGAGTAGATTGAAAAAAATCTTTTATGCTCTTAATGCCGAGTTCTGTTTGCTTTAAATCTATTATTGAAAAGTAATCTTTGGGTATAGTTAGTTTTGACATATTATTTTAATTCTATTATTTCGTTTTTTTAGATTGACAAAAGTAGTATGATTATTCATTTTGTCAAAATATTTAGCAAATCAATAGACAATTGTCAGTATACAAACCCTTGCAACATGAAAATGCAAAGCCGCATCTAGTTATTATCTAATAATCGCTATCAAAAAACCAACTAACACTCTAGTTTGCCAACCAAATCAGAAATAGCGGCAATATTATGCCTATCCATATAATCTAGTATACCATCCACAACCTCTTCGGTTACAGTGGGGTTGATAAAGTTGTATGTTCCTATTTGAATGGCTGAAGACCCTGCAAGAATAAATTCTATAGCATCTTGCGTGTTACTTATACCTCCCATTCCAATAACAGGTATCTTTACAGCGTTGTACACTTGCCACACCATCCGCAATGCTATGGGTTTAATGCAAGGACCCGAAAGACCACCCGTGATGGTAGAAAGCCTAGGTTTGCGTTTCTCGGCATCTATAGACATTCCCAAAAAAGTATTCACAAGCGATACACTGTCTGCACCTTCTGCTTCAACCGCTAAGGCTATTTCGGCAATATCTGTAACGTTGGGCGATAATTTCACAATCAACGTTTTGTCATACACCTTTCTTACAGCTCTTACAACTTGTGCTGCCGATACACACGATGTGCCAAAAGCCATTCCGCCTTCTTTTACGTTAGGACACGAAACATTCAACTCGATAGCAGGAATTTTGTCCAGTCCCACCAATGCTTCAGTACATGCAATGTAATCTTCTATTGTAGAACCAGAAACATTTACAATAATATTGGTGTCGTACTCTTTTATTCTTGGATAAATGTCAGACACAAAGTAATGAACACCTTTGTTTTGCAATCCCACCGCATTAAGCATCCCCGAAGGGGTCTCAGCCATACGAGGATAGTCGTTTCCTTGTCTCGGCTCCAATGTTGTGCCTTTCACAAGAATACCCCCTAAACGGCTTAAATCAACAAAGTCGGTATACTCCTCGCCATATCCAAAAGTGCCCGAAGCAGTCATTACTGGGTTTTTCAACTCCAGATTTCCTATATTTACTTTTAATCTATCCATTGTAATTCATTAATATTAAAAACCGGTCCCTCTGTACAAACACATACATTGCCACGCTCTTTAGTTTTTTCTACACAACACAAACATACACCAAAGCCACAAGGCATATGGTTTTCTAACGATGCCTCGCATTCTATTTCATTGTCTGTTGCATGCTGTGCAATAGCAATCATCATGGGCTTTGGGCCACAAGTATATATTCTATCTATGTTTTTTTCTTTTAGAATAGGATGGTTAGTAACAAATCCTTTCACACCCAAACTGCCATCTTCTGTAGTAGTATAAACCGTGCCAGTCTTCTCAAAGTCGTCCAACTGTGTAATATCAGAAGCAGACCTTCCACCCAATAGAAACTCAGGCTTAAATCCTTTCTCTTGCAATCGTGTTCCTAAAAATAGCATCGGAGCAGTGCCAACTCCACCACCAATAAGCAAAACTCTTTGGCCCAGTTCTGGCATTGTGAACCTATTTCCTAGTGGAAACAAAAGGTCCAACTCTTCGCCCACCTTCATCTCTGTTATCTTATTTGTGCCTTTACCAACTCTCTGAACCAACAACCACATTTCGTTGGTCTCTTTATCTATATAATTGATAGAGATAGGACGACGCAAAAAAAGTGCAGATGAATCGGCTATTAATATCTGTACAAACTGACCAGGATAAACTTCCTGCAAAGTTTCACCATTCACTGGAGCGACCTTCAATAAAAAAGTCTTTTCGTTTAAAGCTTCATTCGAAGTTATTATAAAATCTAGTTTTTGTTTCATCCGTATCTTATTATTGAAATGTTATGTAAGTCAATTTATATATCAATATCAGATACAAAGTTACAAAAAGAAAATCAATGGGGCGTAAAGGTTTCAAAGGTGTTATCGTTATAATAAACAATTATCTGCCTAACTTTTCTGTTATTGATAGGAATGGGTGGAACACCTTGTTTATCAGAGGTTTTATCTACCTCTACTACGCTTTGAGAGCTGTTTTCCTTGGAATATTTGTTTACATCTGTATCGTTGTCTTCATTTAACGCCTCTTTAGCGAATAAATCCCTCTCTTTTTCATGTTTAGGATCATATCCATCTTTATACATCGAACCATTACCACTTAACAACCAATCAGGATTTATGTAATTCAAATCCGACAGTATTTTTGTTACAACATCTAAACTCGGATTATTTCTACCATTTAATATGTGAGAAACTACAGCTCTGTTAATTTGAAGCATATCTGCAAATCTAGCTGCTGTTAAGTCCTCGCTATCCATTATTTTCTTGATTCTGTCTTTCATAATAAGGAATTGTTTAAAATACAAAACGTTGTTGCCCCACAAATGTAATATACAAATGTACAAAACATAAATTACATATGAAAACAATTCTTAGTTACATATGTAGTATAGAAAAGTAACTTGCAAATATACATATCTATCTTCTTTATATCAACAGAAGTATACAATTGATATTAATGATTCTACTACTACTTTATATAAACAATATTATAATCTCATATATAGCACTTTATATTTTATAATAACAATCCTTTAACAGTTTATGGATGATATCCCTCCCTACTCTATTTTAAAGGTTATCAAATACTTTATAAATACATCGTAAAACACTGATAAGTGAATATATATATTATCTATAAAGGCTTTAAAGAAGATGTTAACTGCATGTATATACAATTGATTACACTCGTAAACACATTTGTTTGCGTACATTTGTAACGCTTAAACATGTGTATATAGTGATACTCTTGTTACTTATGATAACATATGTATGTAAATTGTGATTGTTAACTATAGTTTTATTTATATAATAGGCTGTTTTTCGTCGATAGATGGAGAATAATTATATCCATCAAATGATGTTTTATGAGGTAATTGAAGCTTAACTCCGCTAGAGTGTGATATTACTGTACTATTACACACACATTTGTAAATATTCGATTCTGAGAGAATTAAAAAACAACTAATAGCCTTGTATATAGCGGTTTGATGTGTTTTACAAGAGGTGATCATTTGTTCTAATAAATAGATTTCTTGTATATGAACACAATTACACTTGCTTTGTTAATACTTTATGTCTGCACAAGTAGACAGCTTTTCACAATATATTGTGAAGCAATAAGAGACACTATTTACAAATTAAAATAAACAAATTTACTATGAAACGATACCTAGTTTTAATCAGCTTTTTAGCAATATCTTTAATTATGATTCAAGCCCAAACAAATTCAATTCATCAGTTTAAAGTGAAAGATATCTATGGTCAAGAGTTCGATATGGCGACTTTGAAAGGGAAGAAAGTGCTGGTTGTAAACACGGCCTCAAAATGTGGGTTGACACCACAGTACGAACAACTACAAGAGTTGTACGATACATATAAAGACAGTGGGTTTACTATTATTGGATTTCCAGCCAATGATTTTATGAACCAAGAACCTGGCAGTAACTCAGAAATACAGGCTTTTTGCACTGAAAACTATGGTGTTACTTTCAAAATGATGGATAAAATAAGTACAAAAGGAAAAAATCAGGCTCCTATTTATGAGTGGCTTACACAAAAATCGAAGAATGGAGTAAAAGACTCTAAGGTTACCTGGAATTTTCAAAAATACATGATTGATGAAGATGGTAAGTTGGTAGATTTTGTAGAGCCCAAAAAGAGCCCAATGAGTGATGAGATAATTGCCTGGATAACAGAACAATAGTGGTTGACGGGTAATTGGTATATATCAGAAGATCATTGAGTAATTCACAATGTGCCGCTTAGTAGCAATGTGCTCTTCCATGTTGTTAATTGTAGTCATAAAATTTAAGATAAGCTTGTTCGTCCTATTCATTTCGCACGAGATAATAGTCAGCAATTAAAGCTTAGTGAACTTTGCGCCTTCTCTGCATACTCTGCAGTTGAAGGCGTTTTAATTACTAATTCACCATTAACAATTAAAAATTGATGTTCAGCACTTATCTTAGTATACAAGCTTTAGCTTCAATAGATGCGGGCTGTTATGACTGTGTTTAATAAAAAAAAATTAGAACACATAATATTGGAGGTGAACCGAGAAAGATTGTATAGCAGAATGCCTATTAAACAGTAGTAGTA
>CAJDVE010000035.1_pt1 | contig 12881 bp, 10 predicted proteins | sample 7391271 | NCBI WGS metagenome assembly CAJDVE01 (sample SAMEA7055701, study PRJEB34461) | soil metagenome | biome: terrestrial ecosystem; feature: Peninsula; material: soil | place: Antarctica | collected 2016
GATGCCGCAAGATGACGTCGTATGTGCAAAATGCCCCTTCTTTCGTCTATTCTTTCTACCGATTGTAATACTTGTTGCTTAAGAACATCCAAATACCATTGAAAAGACTCTTGAGGTAACAAATCACCTGTTTCTAAATAATGTTTCACCTCGCGAAATATCCACGGAGCACCAAAACATGCACGACCAATCATTACTGCATCAACGCCAGTCTCATCAAAACGCTGTTTGCAATCCTCTGGAGATTTCACATCGCCATTTCCAATAATAGGTATATGCATGCGAGGATTGTTCTTTACATCGCCTATGAGCGACCAATCGGCCTCGCCAGTATACATTTGAGCACGAGTGCGTCCGTGTATAGTGAGGGCCTGTATACCACAATCTTGTAACTGCTCGGCAAGCACCTTTGCCAGCCACTTTCTTTACAGGACATCCAAAATTAATATCAATAATATCTGGATTGGCCTCTTCGCATATCTTAGCAGCTTCAACCATTGCTTCGGGGTCGCGCCCATATATTTGAATAGTTACTGGGCGTTCGTCTTCAGAAATTGTAAGTTTTTGGTGTGTCTGTTTTACATTACGTATAAGTGCATCGCTCGATATAAACTCGGTGTAAACCATGTCTGCACCAAATTTTTTACACATTAATCTGAAAGATATCTCTGTTACATCTTCCATAGGAGCTAAAAACACAGGATATTTTGGAAAGGTAATATTGCCTATTTTCATTCGTTTATTTCTAATCTTTTAGTAGATAGCGTTTTAATTAGTTTTTTAAAACACTTTTATCTCAATATTGTTCAATCGCAAGGGTGATACTTTAGAGTTGGGTTCTGCCAATGTCATGGATACTTTATGAACCCCATCTTTATCGCTACTCAACACAATTGGTTGCAACAGAAGCGTGTATACTTGCCAACTATCAAGTGGTTTAATGCTATAATTCAATTTATCTTCAAATCTATTGAAATGTTTTATTACCAACTGATTCATGCCTTTCTTTAAAGGCAATAAGAGGGTTTCTGTTTGCCACTCTTTTCGCTCTGGTGAAAAGTGCGCTGTAATATACTCACCATTAAGCAACACATACACTGCATTGCCAGCACCTAATTCAACCGCTATTGTTTGATCTTTAGTTGACTCTATCTCTTGCATCATAAGAATACTACCACGTGGGCTCAACTTCACCGATTGCTTTTCGCCATAGTTGAAACCTTCAATAGGTGTCCAGTTTTCTTTTATTACATTGGTCGGAATTATTGTTCCTTGCTCCTCTTCAATATATCCAAACACACCTCTTCCTCTTTTGCTATATAAACTACCCCACTTTACACTACTTTTAGAAAGATAGATAGTTTTTGAGTTCTCACCCAATAACTTAATTTGTTGCTCGGTATCATCTATACGAATAGAAACTAGTTTATCCTTTTCATTATCAGTAAAATATATTGATGGGTTTATTTTCTTTTTATTGGTCTTAAAACTCCAATCATAGCCTATCAAACTTTTGTATCCACCATAGTAATCTTGACTTGAGTGTCCGTAAGTGTGCACTGCATTGTGATGAGACAGCACGCCCTTTTGAATAACATTGTAGGGTTTAACCACATATCCATCTTTGAAAGACACTTTCAGTACTGGAATATGGTCAGTATCGAGAGTTTGCAAATAGATTCTTAGTCCATCTTTTGTTTCAGTAAAATCGCATAATTGGTTGTTGGATAATATTTTCACTTCATCTACCCTACCCTCATATCCTGCTAGAAAAATCTCTCCTGAAGACGGAGCTTCTTCTATAAATAGATAAAGCTCATTATCTTTTGTAGTAATATCGCCCCATGTAAACACCTCGTGAAACGGATTGGCAGTTGTTCCATAAATTGCTTCACTGTTGGCTTCCACCCATTGTCCTATATGTTTCAAAACATCGCTTTCGAACTCAACTACGGAGCCATCTCCTTTTGGACCAATATTGAGGAGATAGTTACCTCCACGACTAATAACTTTAATCAAACTCTTTATCTTCTCTTCCACCTTTTCCTCAAGGCTACCACGTTCTTGCCACGAACGATATCCCCATGTTTCATCAAACACCTAATTTATAATCTGGATATTCATTATCGGCCATTACACTAAAATCTACATAATCGTTACCCAACCTTCCACTTATCATACAGTTTGGTTGCAACTCATTCACCAATTCGTAGAGCTGTTTACTTTGCTGAAGTGTAAGTGAACCCATATCGAACCAAATTTCCGAAATATCACCATAGTTGGTCATTATCTCTCTCACTTGATTCATGTTGTACTCAAAGTGTTGTGGTGTAATGGGGTCGGCATTATGACTAGAAATTGGATAGGCTTGTGGAAAGTGCCAATCGATAAGCGAGTAATATACTGCAAATCCTATTCCTCCTCGATGGCAAGCATCGGATAACTCTTTCATCAAATCTCTGCCATAAGGTGTGGCATCCACAATATTGAATGGGGTATACTGAGAATGATACATACAAAAACCATCGTGATGTTTTGATGTAAGCACAATAGATTTCATTCCTGCCTCTTTTGCAAGCGATACTATACTATCTGCATTCCACTTAGTAGGATTAAACTCATTGGCTGTTGCTCCGTACCAATCGCTAAAAATGCCTGCAAACGATTGAATCTGTTCGCTATATCCTCTTTTCACAGGCTCGCCCTGATAAACACCTCCATACTCAGAATATAATCCGAAATGGATGAACATAGAGAATTTTTGATCTAGCCACTTTTGTGTAGGCTTGTTTTGAGCCGATGAAATGGCGAAAATAAATAGAAGAACAAATAATAGTTTATGTCTCATTATTGCAATATTATTAATTGAATTATCGTGATTGATGTGCAAATATAGTTTATTTTTACCAAAGGTGTAGATTCAATTTTTTATTGCAACATTCTTACTCAAAAGATGCTAAGATAGAACGAGTTGAAGTATATATTCTGGTTTTCCTTTATTCGTCTGCTTTATTTATAGAAATTGTGTGAGTATAAATCTTTTTCTTGATTTAGTGAGTCGGGTGTGTTGGCAAGCATCGTTGTAGCAAGTTGCAAGCTGTCAAGTTCCATCAATAAATTGTCTCGAACCACCATAAAGCTATCTCGCAATTCAGGTTTCACTGGATAAGAAGGAGGAGCATCCATTGTAAGCGGATTGATGGGTTGATTGTTTTTATGCACTCTATAATCAAGATGTGGTCCTGTGGCAAGACCAGTAGCCCCTACATAACCTATTATCTCGCCCTGCCTTACAGAACTACCTTTTTGTATTCCCTTTGCAAAACGACTCATGTGCATGTATGTAGTTGTGTATATAGAGTTATGCCTAACCTTAATAAAATTACCACCACCGTTTCTCTGATAACCTTTTGCAATAACAACCCCATCGCCAACAGTTTTTACAGGAGTACCTGTTGGGGCAGCATAATCTACACCATGATGTGCTCTATATCTTTTTAATACAGGATGAAAGCGAGAATTAGAGAACTTAGAGCTAATACGGAAAAAATCGAGTGGTGCTTTTAAAAACTGTTTTCGCAAACTATTGCCTTCTTCGTCAAAATATTCTCTTACCGAATCTTGTTGGAAGGGGACTGCAATATATTCCTTATCATGATGAAAGAATTGTGCACCTTCTATAGATGTTATATCTAAAAAGGTTGTGTCATCTATCCATGCTTCATCATAAATCAAACGAAATGAATCACCTTTCTTGACACCAAAAAAATCTACCTGCCAAGCATATAGATCCGACAATTTTAGTGCCAACATAGGAGATGCACCCGATTCTATAATAGAATTCCAGAGAGAGGAAGTGATAGTCCCTTCTACGTATTTACGCTGCAAGGTTATTGGTTTTGATGATTCATGCACACTTAGTGTATCTGAACATAAATCTACAACCACATAATCAGCTTTTGATTTCTCAAAAAGGAGGATATAGAGGTGAAATAGTTTCGGTTATCTGTTCAGCATCACTACTGGTAAATCCCAAGTTCATTAAGATTGCAGATAGATGATCTCCAGATTCTATCTTATAATGATTCAAGTTGAGTGAATCTATGCATATACCATATGCATACAATTTATTCATCTCTTCATCGATATTGCTATCTGTATACTGTTTATCCTGTTTGTGTCCGCATGAAAAGGTAACGACCATGAAAAGCAGGCTAGCAAATACTTTCACTATATTATTTAGTTTAATCATACTTCAAAGATAGCTTTTTGAAAGCTGAGAGCAAAAAAAACACCTATCAAATTAATGATAAGTGTTTAGTTTTTTGAAAGTGATCCGCCTAGGATTCGAACCTAGGGCCTACGCCTTAGAAGGGCGTTGCTCTATCCAGCTGAGCTAGCGGACCATGTTTCATTTCAGTTTGCAAAAATAGTGTAATTATCAATATAAAAAAAATATATCACCCCTTTTTCAACAAAACTATTCTAAAAGTATGCTATACGGGTGTAAATGAGTTGTTAATAATTTGATTTATCTTCTATTCGATAAATTTCTTAAATTAATTTCTGCAAAACTTCTACCTTTTATTGTAATTATCTACACTAAATAGAATAACTGCTACTTTTTAAAGCTCTTGTATATAGGAATGAAAACAAAAACACCCGACATAATAATGGATATAATTGTAGTAAAAGTTATTTTTGGAGAGTTCATCAAAATAAATGCTACAAGAAACACCCATAGTAAAACAATGAATCCCATTTGAATTGGTGTGAGTTTTTTTCGTGCCATAAAGTAATTACCTTTTTAGTTGAGTGCAAATATACAAAAAAGAGAGATAAGAAGATAACTATTCTAAGCAGCATTATTAATTATTCTTTTAACAATACATGTTCTAACAGCTGATAATCAGTGACGTAATGACTTGTTGTAATATTACAAAAATATCCGTTTTTGAGTGCTGTTTGCTTTTATCTTAACGCATTTGCTAAGCTAGCATGCTTTTAATAATAGTTCTCTATATCTACTGTGCTAAACGCACTGCATTTATGCAAACCTAAAACATGAATAATGCGTCCTCATTTATAATAGTATTCAATAAAAAAACAAGCGTCTAAAATTTGAAGTTCTTATGCTTCAAATTTTTAACGCTTGTAATATTATATCTAGCTATTTAATATTGTACCTAAATACAATACAGTGCATAGCAATCTAAAATTAAACAATTTCTATAAGAGGAGCACCAGCTTGTACAGATGAACCTACTTCTATCAAAATTTTGCTTACAGTTCCAGTAGATTCAGCAACAATATCATTCTCCATTTTCATGGCTTCTAATATTAGAACAACTTGACCCTTCTCAACTTTATCACCTTTTTTTACTTTTATATTCATAATGTTACCTGGCATTGGGCTCTCGATAACTTCAGTAGGTGCTTGTGATTGGGTTTCAACTGCCTCTTTCTTTTCTTCTGGCTTGTTAGTTTCAACAGATTTGTTTTGCAATTCATATTCCATTTTACGTTGTCCTTTCAAATAAGTAAGTCCAACTGTTGGAAACAATTCAAGCAACAACTCTTCTTTTTCATTTTGAGCCAAACGTACACCACCAAACTCTTCTAGTATTGGATTTTCTTGACGTGTATATTTTGAAGTATCGTATGGAATTTCTTCTCTCGATCCTGTAATTTTCAATCTAAATTCTGGATCGATAGCAACAGGAGTATCTCCATACTCACCTTTTACTAATGCAACAAACTGATTGGAAGGATTAGCATATTTTTCTCTACCATTGTTATGGTTAAGAGCTGATGCAACAGCTTGTGCTCCTACAATCTGACTTGTTGGAGTTACAAGTGGTGGTAAACCAGCATCTAATCTTACACTAGGAATCAATTTCATAGCGTCTTCAAGTATATCCATAGAGTTGAATTGCTTTAATTGAGCTACCATATTAGTGTACATTCCTCCTGGTATCTCTGCATTTTTAACCAACTCGTTTGGTTTTGGGAAGTTGAAATACTCGTCTATTGCATTACATGCAGCTAAAAGAGCCTCTTCGTTGAAGTTTCTAACTGATTCTATTGCCTTGTCAAATTCTTTATCAATATGAGCTGGTAGTTTATCAGTTAAAGGATTGAATGGATTTGGGAATTGTTTTACAGCATCAAAAGCATCTAATTCTTTGCGAATTGTATATAGCTCTTTGTTGATTTTAGCAACAGCTTCCATATTCACATCAAACTCAACTCCTAGTTTTTTACAGAATATATAGATGAGCTCTACTGCAGGAGCAGCAGGACCACCAGCAAAATTCCATATATTTGTATCTACTATATCAGCACCGCTCATAATTGCAGTCAATACAGCTCCAAGGCCTAAACCAGGAGTACAATGTGTGTGGAAATCAATTGGTAAATCTACTTCTTTTCTAATTAAAGGAATTAAAGTTCTAACACGAGAAGGTGGAATAAGTCCACTCATATCTTTAATAGTAATCATGTCTGCACCCAAAGCTTTCATTTCTTTGGCTTTGTTCACGAAATACTCATCGGTAAATACTTCTTTATAAGTAGATTCTGCTGGCTTATCTTTTTTCAAGAAAGAGAATAAACCTTTCTTCTTATTTTCTTGTACAGGTTCTTCAAACTTAGGATCAACTGTGTAACAGATGGCACAGTCTGCCAATCCACCATATTTTTTGATATACTTAACGCTCGACTTGATATTATTAACGTCATTCAAAGCATCAAAAATGCGCATTACATCTAAACCTGATGATACAGCATTTTTGAAAAATCCATCAATAATTTCATCGGTATATGGTGCATAACCATATAAGTTTCTACCACGCGAAAGAGCTGTCAATTTAGAGGCATTGCCAACACCTTCTTTTATTTTCTCTAGTCTATCCCAAGGGTTTTCGTTTAAGTAACGCATAACGGAATCAGGAACTGCTCCTCCCCAAACTTCCATAGCATAGAAATTGGCATCTTTATAAAAAGGTAAAACTCGATCTATTTGATCTTGATTCATGCGAGTTGCGAAAGCTGATTGTTGTCCATCTCTTAATGTAAGGTCTCTAATTAACAGTTTTTTCTTCATAATGGTTATATTTTTAAATTGGTGAAGTTGTTATTCATTTGCTTCGTTTGATATTAATCTGTAGCACAAGATATAATATTATTACTATTTTATACTTTACAAGGGTATTAAAAACTGAATATGTAATCTCCTTATTATAATAACATTAAAACTATACAGTTAACAATACAAAGTAAATCATTTTTTTTAGAATAAGCACCATTAAAGAATTATTTCTTTAATTATTTATTCAATAAAAAATAGCAGGGATAGAAAATACCAACCCTGCTATTTATATAATAACTTTAATGTATCAAATTTCTATTAATAGCGTCTTCCTTTTGGACGACGACCTCTTTTATCGAAGTTATTTCTACCACCACCACCACCAGCAGAGCTAGATTTATTGTCTGATTCTTGTGCTACTTCAACTACAAGTTTTCTATCTTCAATAAAAAGACCTTTAAAGGTTTGTACAACTTTTGGTGCAACCTCTTCTGGTACTTCAAAAAACGAGAAGTTTTTGAGTAAATCAATTTTACCAATACGTACTTTTTCGGTTACATGGTCATTAATGAATCCCATTAAATTAGCAGGGTTTGCACCATCCATTTTACCAATATTAATAAATATACGTGTATATCCTTTTTCAGCTTGACGGCTACCACCTTTTTCTCCCCTATCAGCTCTATCGAAAGATTTTCTATCGTCTCTTCTTTCAGAAGAACGCCCGGTGGGTTCTATAATTTCAACTGCTGAGTTGTAATATTCAAGAAGATTGTTGAATTCTAGAGATACAATACGTTTTATGATATCTTCTTTTTCTAACCAATCTAATTTTCTAAATATCGAAGGAAGTAAATGATTAATCTGTTCATCATTCACTTTCACTTTCTCAATTTTATCTACCAAGTTCATAAGTTGTTTTTCGCAAATAACATCTCCTGTTGGGAGTGTACGTTTTTCGAACTTCTTATTGATAGCTCTTTCAAATTGATTGATTTTTCCTTGTTCTTTCAAGTGTATAATAGAAATAGAAGTTCCATTTTTACCAACTCTACCAGTTCTTCCACTTCTGTGTGTGTAGCTTTCTACATCATCAGGCAAACTATAATTTATTACGTGAGTAATATCATCTATGTCAAGTCCTCTAGCTGCAACATCAGTTGCTACTAAAAACTGTAGATTTTTGTTGCGAAATTTACCCATTACTAAGTCACGCTGACTTTGAGATAATTCTCCATGTAATGAATCGGCATCGTAACCATCTTGAATTAGCTTATCTGCAATTTCTTGCGTTTCACGTCGTGTACGACAAAACAGTATTGCATAAATATTAGGATAGTAGTCGGCAACACGTTTTAATGCAAGATACTTGTCGCGAGCAGCAACCATGTAGTAAACATGTTTTACATTTAGTGCTCCCTCATTTTTTCTGCCTATCACAATCTCTATGGGAGCTTCCATATACTTCTTTGTGATTCTAGCAATCTCTTTTGGCATAGTTGCCGAAAAGAGCAGCATACTACGACCGGCAGGAACGCGAGATAGAATATCATCTATACTATCTGTAAACCCCATGTTAAGCATTTCGTCTGCTTCATCTAAAACTACAGTATGTACCAAGTCAAGAGACATAACTTTCCTATTCAATAGGTCTATTAATCTACCAGGTGTAGCTACAATAACATGAACACCACGCTTTAGCGCACGTATTTGGCTATCGATACTAGAACCACCGTAAACAGGTAAAATCTTTATACCATCGATATACTTAGAATAATCATTAAGATCTCCTGATATTTGATGACACAATTCACGAGTAGGACACAAAATCAATGTTTGTGGTGCCTTTTGTTTTACATCTATTTTATGAATGATTGGCAAACCGAATGCAGCTGTTTTACCAGTTCCGGTTTGTGCAAGTGCGATAATATCGCGGGTTTCTCCCAATAATAAAGGAATCACTTCCTCTTGTACGGGCATGGGTTGGTCAAATCCCAATTCTTGTATTGCTTTGATAATATCAGAAGCAAGACCAAGTTGATCAAATGTTTTCATTTTTTTATAATAATGTGTGATGGCAGCCTCATTCTCCTCTTTACCCCCACATCATACGACATTATAAAAAATATGAGAGAAAAATACGAATACCAATAAATATGAATGATTTTATTAAAAGCGATTTGTTAAATTGATAACCTTAAATAAAATCGGCGACAAAGGTAAGTATAAAAATTGATATACAATCAATTAAGGGTTATAAAGCATTAATTTTCTCAATATAATCATTTTACCCTTAGAAACGCGTAACTCTTTTTCTAGATAATTCTCAATGGAACCATATGTTTCTCTAATATAATTAAATGCAGAACTCAAATATGAACTATTAGCAGAAAATAGAGCTGTCATTGATTCTTGCATTGTTTCTGATAAAGGATCGGAGAGAGTGATTGTTTTCTTTGGATCTATATAATTGTTTGAAGCTAAATAATCTTCCTCTATAGTATACTCTGGTACTCCTAAGGCATATAGTAACAGTGCTGCAAAAACTCCTGTTCTATCTTTACCTAAGTGAGATGATATAAGTATTGGATAATTATTTTTATCTAACAATATATCAAATATATCTGCGAAATTTCTTGAATTGTCTTCTATAATCTCTTTATACGCATTTTGAATATAGAGAATAGTTTCACTTCGAGTAAAATTTTCTTTAAGAATTACGTCTTTGATATTAATAAAATCACATGATTCGATAGGTATATTAATCTTAGGTATATTAATAAAGTAAGGACGTGCTTTTCTGTCTTTTTCTGTTCTTAAATCTATAATTGTTTTAATACCTAATCTCTTTATTTTATCTTGATCAAAAAGATTAGAATTGCTTAAATGTCCCGATCTATATATATAACCCCATTTAAGTTGATTATCGTCGATAGTTGAATAACCTCCTAAATCTCTAAAATTTGAAACATTATCCATATCGATAATTCTATTTGAAATTATACCAGAAGTAACACCACTTGTTTTGAGAATAAAAAACTCTCGCAACCCTGATCCTGTTGGATTCAATAAAGCAAATTGCTCTTCAATAAGTTTTGTTCTTACTGGTGTAAAATTTCTAATAGAGGTATCGCTCATTGCAGAATATATATCTATCTTACCTTCCACATCTGGACTCACCTCCCATTTCAATAAGAAGTCGCCATCTTTGTTTTTTTCAACAACCGATGCAATTTTTATTGTTGACATGCAACCCATCAATAATGATGTAATAACTAAAGCGAGTATTATATATATATATTTCATTTTTGTTTTTTCTAGATAAGGCATAACAAATATAGTAAAAGATATGGTTTGACACAATCTCTTTAATTGACAATTAACATTATATGTAACAATGAATTTTAAAATTAGTTTGATTTTAAGATAATCTATTCATTTTCAATTATTAATAACGATAACAAAAAGTTATCATACAAACACCCTATTTATCTGTTAATAACTTGTTGATGGAATGTAAATAGAATGTTGACACTTTAATTTGGAAATGAAAAATAAAAGTTTAACCCAATAAAGATTTATCAATTCATCTAATACTTATCTTAATCTATCAAGATAGTTTCATCAACTTTTGAACAGGTAAATATGTAGTTTGAGAAATTTATTTATTAACTTTGAACTTTATGAACATTAAATGATAACGTTTGTAAGAATATGATTCATAACGAGTAATGGAAAGTAAACCTGTTCATAAGTTATTGATAAGGCTATAAATCTTATTAATAACTTAATATCAAAATTATTTAACAATAAACTATCAACAGTATCAACAGGCCAATACTATCATCATACTTTTTTTTATAAATTTAGAAACAATATATATAATAATATGTCAGTTGATAATTCAATTAAAACAGAGAAAAAATTAAAAGAGCAAATTAATTTGCTGCGTGAAGAAAAGGATGCTCTCATACTTGCACACTTCTATCAGAACAGCGAGATTCAAGATATAGCAGACTATGTAGGCGATAGTTTAGCGCTTGCTCAGTGGGCTGCTAAAGCGCAAAATAAGATAATAGTAATGTGTGGTGTTCATTTTATGGGCGAGACAGCTAAAATTTTATCCCCAGATAAGAAAGTTCTCATTCCCGACTTAGAGGCTGGGTGTTCTCTAGCAGATAGCTGTCCAGCTGCCGATTTTGAGGCGTTTATTGCCAAGCACCCTGGACATACTGTTATATCTTATGTGAATACTACAGCTGCTATAAAAGCTTTAACAGATATAGTAGTTACATCAAGCAATGCAAAACAAATTGTTGATTCGCTTCCTGCAGATGAAAAAATAATATTTGGACCTGATAAAAATTTAGGAAACTATATAAATAGTGTAACAGGAAGAAAAATGGTACTTTGGGATGGTGCATGTCATGTTCATGAACAATTTTCCTTGGTGAAAATACTTGAATTGAAAAAAAAGCATCCCGATGCTTTAGTGTTAGCTCACCCCGAATGTAAACCCTATATATTAAAAATAGCAGATCATGTGGGCTCAACTTCATCTATCTTGAAGTTTGCAACCAACTCTCAAAATGACAAGTTTATAATTGCAACTGAATCTGGTATAATGCACGAGTTGACAAAACAAAGTCCTCATAAAACTTTCATAGCGGCTCCGCCTGAAGATGCAACTTGTGCTTGCAATGAATGTTCTTATATGAAATTGAATACACTTGAAAAACTTTATTTGTGTTTGAAAAATGAAAAACCTGAGATATTTGTAGATGAAAATATAAGAATAAAGGCGGTTAAATCTATTGAGCGCATGTTGGAAATATCTGCTCAGCATGGTTTATAGTATTATAATGGGAGTCTAATATTAATTCAACCATATTTTTTTTAACCGAAACAATAACCGGTTACGCTCTTGAGATAGGAGATGATACATTAAAGTAAAAAGATTACAGCTCCTTGTAATCTTTTTACTTTAATACGCATACACTAGAATAAAGAGAATATATTTAATTTAATTCTAAACAAATCTACCATTGTAGATAAGACAATAATGTAACGAAAATTGCATCTACTGTGGTAGATTTGTTTGAAAAGGCTGAAAACGATACTTTTCTGATAAAGTATTCAGAGTTTATGTCATAAATAATAGATATTCAACTATGGATAGAAAAAACATATGATGAACAAACATTTTTAAGTGAGGAATTTATTTTTTATGCGATAAATAGCCAAGAGATTTACAGTAAAAGAAAAACAATAGGGTAAATGCTCAAAAAAAAGAAGGTAAATTGTAATTATAATCGTTGACCAACATATCTACCACCGTAGATGGAAGTTTTATCTGTTTTCTCAATTTCTACAATGGTAGAAATGTTTGGGAAAGTATTTTAAAACCTTTTAATTTAGTTTTTATTGGATTTATGAGGGTTAATTCTATAATAATGAATGTTTAACGGAAAATATGTGGGGTTTGTAACCGAAACAAAAATCTTCTATTAAAAAGAAATTTACAGATATGATATTTAGATTCTAAGAGGAGTGTTTTATTTGATAGTATTGAATTAAAAGAGGAAAATAGCTTACAATATATCTAATGATAGAACCTAGTATAGTAGCATTATTCAAGAGTATAAAGCAAAAAAAAGAGTGGAATTTTCCACTCTTTTTTTTATTATATAAATTGTACTAACTAATTATAGTTGTGGTCCTGCAGGGATCAATGCTTTTGCATCGTCGTTGTCGCAATATTGTACAAAGTTTTCAAGATACATGCCAGCTA